>Ga0255052_10000436_pt1 | contig 33831 bp, 31 predicted proteins | sample JV7_2_21_MG_FD_188632 | JGI IMG/M metagenome (GOLD analysis project Ga0255052, IMG submission 188632) | Seawater microbial communities from Jervis Inlet, British Columbia, Canada - JV7_2_21 | ecosystem: Environmental > Aquatic > Marine > Inlet | place: Canada: British Columbia | collected...
GTAATATCGCGGTCCTCGCGGCGCATGACATCAGTAAAGAGGTTAGCAGTCCGGAGGGTAGTCTGACCATTCTCGCGGACGTCAGTTTCAGCATTTCTGCGGGCGAATCAGTTGCCGTGGTCGGACCGTCCGGCGCGGGCAAATCGACGCTGCTTGCGCTCTTAGCGGGCCTGGATCTGCCAACTCGCGGGCATGTCAATTTGAATGGTGTCAATCTGAACGAGCTTGATGAAGATGGACGGGCCATGGTTCGAGCTGAAAGTGTTGGCTTCGTTTTCCAGTCTTTTCACCTCGTGCCTTCACTGAATGCCCTTGAAAACGTCATGTTGCCGCTAGAGCTGGCCGCTGGCGATGACGCGAGAAGCGGTGCCCTGGAAATCATCGACAAGGTAGGCCTCAGCGATCGCTGGAAACACTATCCGGCGCAGCTGTCGGGTGGCGAGAAGCAGCGGGTAGCCATCGCACGCGCATTCGCCACCGAACCAGCGGTGTTGTTCGCCGACGAGCCGACAGGAAACCTGGACAGCCGCACTGGCAACAACATCATGCAGCTCATGTTTGACTTGAATCGCAGTTCGTCGACCACGCTGGTGCTTGTAAGCCATGACCACTCACTGGCTGAGCGCTGCGATCGGATCCTGAGTCTCGACGCCGGACGGCTGGTCAGCGACAGTCGGGAGTCGGCGTGAAGGCGATCGCGTTCGCGTTGCGCAGTTTTGGTCGCGAGCTTCGGTCAGGCGAAGTTGTGGTATTGCTTGCCGCTGTTGCGTTGGCAGTCGCCGCACTGACTGCAGTCGGATTTCTGACTGACCGGATCGGCAAAGCCGTCGCTCGTCAGGCCAACGAAGTGCTGGCAGCCGATCTGCGGCTGCGATCACAGGAACCGATTCCGGACTCCTGGCGCGAGAGGGCCGAGGAGTTTGATCTGCGCACAGCAGAAACACGTACCTTTCCGAGCGTCGTATTCGCCGGTGACCTGAGTGCGCTGGCGACGATCAAAGCGGTCAGCGAGACCTACCCGCTGCGTGGCAATGTTCGCGTCTCAGACGCACTGTTCGGGGAGCAACGTGTTGTAGACGGTGTTCCGCCGCGCGGTGAAATCTGGGCTGATGGTGCGCTCCTGGCCAGAGTCGACGCAGATGTTGGCGACAGACTGTCGGTTGGCGAATCGGATCTACTGGTTACGGCAGTTCTGACCTATCGACCCGACCAGTCGATCGGGTTTGCGTCGCTGGCGCCGTCCTTGCTGGTTAACATCGAGGACATTCCCGCCTCCGGCCTGATCAGTGAAGGCAGTCGTGTCGGCTACGCGCTGCTTGTGGCGGGCGATGACACGGCCGTCACTGAGTTCAACGAAGCGATTCAGGACGATCTGCCCGATTCTGTTCGAGCGTCGAATCGTGAGGAAAGCAGCGAGCGTGCATACCGTGCCGCCGACCGCGCACAGCGGTTTCTGTCATTGACTGCGGTGATCAGCCTGTTGCTGAGCGCTGTTGCGGTGGCGATGTCGGCGCGTCGTTTCGCGCATCGACGCATGGATACGGTTGCGCTGATGAAGAGCCTAGGTGCTACACAACGCTTCGTAATCTCCGTTGCGATGATACAGCTGATGCTGCTCGGCTTGCTCGGCATCATCGTTGGAAGTGCGGTCGGCTACGCGGCCGAGGAAATACTGTCATGGATTCTTGCAGATCTGATCGCCAACGACTTGCCGGGCGTTGGGCCGATGCCGGTCGCGCTGGCGGGCGGGAGTGCGCTTGTTCTGCTCATCGGCTTCGCGCTGCCGTCGCTGATTCAGCTACGCAACACGCCGCCACTTCGCGTATTGCGACACGACGCCATGCCGCCGGCCCCGTCACGCGTGCTTGTCGCCGGGCTGTCTCTCGCTGCGGTCGCGGCTCTGTTATACCGCTCCGTCGGAGACGCGTTGATGCTCGTAATCTTGCTTGGCGGCATCGTAGTCATCGCGACCGCCTTATACCTTGTCGGACGCGGCCTTGTCGCGACGATGGGTCGCTTCCGCTCGGGCGTGGGCGTAGCGTGGCGCTACGGGCTGGCGAATGTCGCGCGCCGCGGACGCGACAGCGCCGTGCAAGTCGTTGCATTCGGGCTGGGACTGACTGTGTTGCTTCTATTGACGATCGTCCGGACCGATCTTTTACAAGGCTGGCGGCAGACTCTGGATGAAAATGCGCCCAATCATTTCATGATCAACATTCAGCCCCACGAACTCGAATCGGTCGCAAGGATCTACGAATCTGCCGGAATCGAAGCGCCCACATTCATGCCGCTGATTCGTGCGAGGATGGCGACAATCAACGATGAGTCGGTCAAGGAGCGCGAATACCCGACGCGTGAAGGCGATTGGATGGCGAATCGGGAAGCAAACCTGTCGTTCGCAGCAAGGCTGTCCTCAAGCAATGAAATCGTGGATGGTGAATGGTGGCCGGAGGATTATGACGGGCCACCATTGGTTTCGGTTGAGGAGGAGGCGGCAATCGAGACTGGGCTTGTCGTCGGTGATCGAATGACATTCCTGATCGCGGGTCGGGAACTGGAGGCGACGATCGCGAGTACTCGAAAAGTCAATTGGGACTCATTTCAGCCGAACTTTTACATGGTTTTTTCACCGGGCGCTTTGGAGGAGATGCCGACAACCTACATCTCGAGTCTGCGAATCGAAAAAGAGCAGCAATCAGTGCTCGTAAAACTCGTGCGAACTCATCCAAGCATTTCGGTCATCGATCTCGACTCGATTCTACAGCAGGTGCGCGGCATCATCGAGAAAGCCAGCCTTGCGGTGCAGGCGGTGTTCATATTCACGCTGGCGGCCGGAATTGCGGTGCTATTTGCCGCAGTACAGTCAACAATCGACGAGCGACGGTTTGAAAGCGCGATGCTACGCGCGCTGGGCGCGCGTAAGCGTACCGTTTTCGCGGGCGTCATGGCCGAATTCGCGGCACTTGGTGCGGCGGCAGGTATTCTCGCGTCGGCTGGCGCGTCGATTCTCGCTGCGATAGTAGCGGTACAGCTGTTCGAGTTGCCTTATGAGTTCAACCCCTTGCTGTGGGCTGTTGGCGTTGCGGCCGGGGTGCTGATTGTTTGTGCCAGTGGCTTTATCGCTGCAAGGGGCGCTGTCAACGCACCACCTGTCGAAGTGTTGCGGGCCGCGTAATGAATGAGTCGTATCTTTCCTGTGGCGTGGTGCTGGCACGGAGTACCGACCAGGGCTGGATGACGCTCATGCTCAGGGCGTATCACCACTGGGATTTTCCCAAGGGGTTGCGCGAAGAAGGCGAGGAGTCACTGGAGGCCGCCCTGCGCGAATTGAAAGAAGAAACCAGCATCGACGCTCTGGACTTCGATTGGGGAGACCGATATCTGGAGACCGGTCCGTACAGTCGCGGGAAAACCGCGCGGTATTACCTGGCGCAAACAGCGCAGGACGAGGTCGTCATGGGATTGTCAGCTGAGACAGGCGAGCCAGAGCATCAGGAGTGGTGCTGGGTCAGCTTTGATGAGGCATATGATCTCGCTTCACCACGCGTGCGTGCCGTTGTGCAATGGGCCAGGCAAATCGTCGGCGCTTGATGGATAGATCGCGGCTGAAGCCGCGATAGGTCATACGACCCGATTTCGCTCCTCTCCGCTGAGAAAAGCTGCCACATTAGCTGCAAGCTCATGTATCGAGTCTTGCCGCGACCGGTCAGTTGCCCATGCGATATGCGGAGTAACGATCAGGTTGCCACCTGAGTAATCGAGTAGCGGATCGCCCTCGACTGGCGGCTCCGCTGGCAACACGTCAATTCCCGCCGCAGCGATCTCACCGTCTCGCAGGGCGTCGGCAAGAGCTGCGGAATCGACCAACGCGCCGCGCGCTGTGTTGATCAGAATCGCGGACGATTTCATCCTGCGAAATTCCCCGGCGCCGAACAGGCCACGGGTCTGGTCGTTGAGTGGACAATGCAAAGAAATGACGTCGGCGCGCTCGAGCAGCTCATCGAACGGCACGCGGTCGTCGTCGATGGCGTCAGACCCGGGCCGGGCCGAGACGATGACATCCATATCAAAATCACGCGCCTTGCGCGCAACACCGCGACCGAGCTCACCGTAACCGACAATGCCCATTGTCATCGTTGACAGTTCGCGAACCGGGTGGGTCAAAATGAAAATGTCTTGTGATTGTTGCCATGCCCCATCGCCCACTGCGGCACTGTAGTGATTCAAGCTGTGTGCGAGCATCAGCAGAATACCGAAGACATGTTCCGTGACAGAGCGCGTGCAATAAGCGCGGATGTTGCAGACCGCAATGTTGTGTTTTCTTGCGCTCGCAAGGTCGATGGTATTGGTGCCCGTCGCGGTCAGGCCGATGAAGCGCAGCTTGACTGCGGCGCCCAGTATTTCGTCCGTGTGCTGGACCCTATTAGTGAACACAAATTCAGCATCTCGAATACGGTCGATGAGTTGGTCATCATCCGTCGCATCGAATATCTCGAGATCAGGCAACAAGTCGGTCAGAGGGCTCATGTCCAAGCCGGGGCCCACTGTCGCATAGTCGAGGAACACGGCCTTCATTGCGCTTTACGCCAGTCTCTGTCACAAAGAAGGTGACGATGAATGATCAATACTGGAAACGCAAATCGCTGACGGAAATGACGGTCGACGAGTGGGAAGGCCTGTGTGACGGTTGTGCGCTTTGTTGCATGCACAAGGTTGAAGAAGAAGATACGGGCGACTTGTATTACACCGACGTTGCCTGCAAATTGCTCGATCTCGAGTCGTGCCGGTGCAGTGACTATGCGAACAGGGCGAAAAGAGTCGCAGATTGTCTCGTGCTATCGGCCAACAGGCCTGAGGAATTCAACTGGCTGCCCGCGAGCTGCGCCTATCGAAGGCTCGCCAACGGACAGAACGTCCCTGGGTGGCATCCGCTGATCACGGGTAGATCATCGTCAGTGCATGAGGCCGACATTTCAGTGCTCGGCAAGGCAGTATCGGAGAACGATACCGATAACTACACTGTACTTCGGCAACTTGCCGACCACACAACCGGAGCTGACCTTGACTGACTATCCGACGACTCCGCTGAAAGATTATTGCGAGTACCCGATAGAGGAGATGCGCGAGCGACTCAACGAATTCTATGCGAATGTAAATCGGCGCCGCACGGTGCGGGAGTTTTCCGATCGCCCGGTCCCGCGAGACGTCATCGAAACTGCACTCAAAGCAGCAGGAACGGCGCCAAGCGGCGCAAACCTTCAGCCTTGGCATTTTGTCGTCATAAGCGGGCCAGAGATGAAGAAGAAGATTCGCGAAGCAGCAGAAGTTGAAGAACGCGAGTTCTATGAGCATCGCGCCTCGCCCGAATGGCTTGCCGCACTCGAGCCCCTCGGCACAGATTCGAGCAAACCGTTTCTCGAAACAGCGCCGTACCTCATCGCGGTCTTCCTGCAGAAATTTGGTGAGCTTCCCGACGGGCGAAAGGTTAAGCACTACTACCCGGTTGAATCGACCGGTCTCGCAACAGGAATTCTAATCACGGCATTGCATCACGCGGGCCTCGTCACGCTGACGCACACCCCGAGCCCAATGAAGTTCCTGAACGAAATCTTGGGCCGGCCAAATAGTGAGCGACCGTTCTTGTTGCTTGTTACCGGCTACCCCGCGGATGATGCCGCGGTACCCGACATCACCCGCAAGCCGCTTGAAGCGTTCACGAGCTTTATTGACTCGTAGCGCCTAGCCGCCACGCATCGACCCAGGTGGTCTTGTCATACCGAAGCCCCAACTGATCCAGCAGGCGCTCTTCTAGGTCAGGCATGTGTGCGACTCCGTAGAAGATGCCAATTCTTCTGGCGCCGGCGTCAATTTCGTTCTGCAGCACATCCACGGCGCGTTGATTGCGTGCGCCAATAACGGCTGAGCCGGAGTCTTCGCCGAGAATGTCCTGAATCTGCCCGAGGTTTGTCATCTCGTAAGCGATCATCGTCTTCAGCGAATCATCCTGACTGGACGACAGCATGGCAGAAACCACCTCCAATTCCTGCAGCCCGAGCGGGTCTCTGGCGTACTCGTCGAGTGAGGCAAAGAAGATCCGCCAGAAGTAGACGTACAGAGATTCGCCGCGCTCATCCATACTTTGTCTGAGCTCCGCCGGCGACAGGTCCGCATGCACGAAATTGGCCTGGTCGTAATTGATTTCGTCGAGCTGAAAAGACAAGCCCAGAAGTTTTGTCATGCCAAGCTGCGCGCCGGAAAGAATCCCTGTGCGTTGCGCGACCCGGTCTGTCGCTACTACGTCCTGCGGCGCGATTAACTCGTAGAGCAGCGAATCGTAGTCACGAAACCGCGAATTGAGCTCGGCGTAATATGCAGGGTCACCGATGTGAATAGCACCGACCAAATCAACGCTGAAATCTCTGGCCTTATCGTTCGGCACGTACGTGACGATAGACATCTGCAACGCTCTTGGCTGCTCATTTTGATCCGTCGAGATTCGTGCGAACAAGGTGGACGTATCGGCGAATGCTGCCGAAGCCGGCGCGAGGGCCAGCAGGATCACGGCACAACGAAGTTTCTGCCCCACATTCTTCATATGGGCATTCTACCCCGTATTTTGCAGACCCTGTGCGATGCCGTTCACGCTGGCGAGCAAAGCGTCAAACAGCTCCGTGTCTTCGCAATTCGAGTCCCGCCAGCGCGCCAGCAAGTCAACCTGCATCAGGCTCATTGGATCGACGTATGGATTGCGCAACATGATCGCGCGCTGCAGGGTCACGTCTCCTGCGAGCAAGGTATCGTGATCGGAATACTCGAGAATAAGGTCGCGCGTACGGTCGTACTCATTTTCGATGATCGGGAAAAACTCATCGTGGAGTTCGCCGGCGAGTTCTGAATAAAGCTTCGCAACTCCGAGATCTGCCTTCGCAAGTACCATCTCTGCGTCGGCAGCTAGTGCCCGCATGAAATACCACTCGGCAAACATCTCACGAAATGCCTCGTCCTCAAATTGCTCCGCAGCTTTCGAAAGTCCCATGCCGATGCCGTACCAGCCCGGCAGCATGCACCTCGACTGCGTCCACGAAAACACCCAGGGGATTGCTCTGAGGCCTTCGATGCCTGATTTCGAATAGCGCGATGTCGGCCGTGAGCCAAGGCGCATGCGCTCTATCAGGTCGATTGGTGTCGCCTTGCGAAAATAGTCGTAAAACCCCGGCGTGTCATAGACCAGCTTGCGGTAGGCACGACGGCTTTCGTCAGCGATGATGTCCATCATGTCGTGCCATTCAGGCATGTCGTTGCCGCGATGTCGCGGCATGGCGGTTGCGAGGGCAACGGAACCGGTAACCTGCTCGAGCGTGCGTAATGCGATACCCCGCAGCCCGTACTTCTCATTGATGATTTCGCCCTGCTCTGTAACTCGAAGGCGGCCGTTGACCGTCCCGGGAGGTGCGCCGAGTACGGCAACGTGCGTCTTGGAGCCGCCACGGCTGATTGTCCCGCCCCGACCGTGGAACAAGGTTAATTCCACGCCTTCAGACTCAACCGCCTTGACCAGCGTAACTTGCGCACTTTGCAGTGCCCACCGCGCTGAGGCCAGCCCACTATCCTTGTTGCTGTCCGAATAGCCGATCATGACCGTCTGGCGATTCTTGCGTTGTTCAAGATGATTGCGATACATACTGGTGGACAACAAGGACTTGAGAGTCTCTCGACCTTTGTTCAGATCGTCAACGGTCTCGAACAAGGGTGCGATATCAAGAGGTACTTCGCCGCGCTTGTTGTGCAGCTCGCCCCATTGGGAAAGCAGCAATACAGACAGAATGTCGTCGGCGCCCCGGGTCATGCTGACAATGAAAGGACCTATCGCGCTGGGGCCATACTTGCGCCTGCAGAATGCGATTGCCTGAAACACGCCAATCGTCTTGCGTGTTTTCGTACCGACTGCCTCAGGTATGCCCTCGCGACTTTCGATCGCTTCGATGATTCTTGCGCTACGATCCTCGGCTGTCCACTCGTCCCAGTCTTCCTCGCCCAGACATTCGCCGACTACGCTGCGGTGAACCTCAGCGTCCTGTCGAACGTCGAGGGTGATCAGATGAAAACCAAATGTGTCAATACGCCTGATCAGGCGTTTGACAGCGAACAAACCAGCATGCTCGCCCTTGTTTGCTTCGAGGCTTGCAGCGATCAGCTCGATATCGGCACGAAACTGACTGACCTTCTCGTAAGGGAAAACATCGTCATCGTATGTGGATTGCAGCCGTTGCTGCACAAGGCGCAGATACACTCGATACGGCATGTCGCGATGCCGTGCGGGTACCGCGTGGTAGACGTTTTGAAACACATTTCGGTATTCGTCGATTCTCGCCTCGAGCGCTTCGCTGAACTTGGCGCGGTCACTTGACTGGCTGAGCTTCGCGGAAATGGTGGCGCATTCATTGAAATAGAGGTCAAGAATCAAAGAGCGCTGTCGGGCAAGTGTTGCTCGTATCGTTTTCGCATTTACGTTCGGGTTTCCATCCATGTCACCGCCAACCCAGGACGCGTAGCGAACAAGAACCGGGACGTCGATCTTGTCGGCCTCCTCGCCGTAGATGCGCGTGAGCGCCATTCTGATGTCCTCATAAAATGGCGGTGTCGCCCGGTAAAGCACGTCAGTCATGAAGAACAGGATATGTTCGAGTTCATCAGCGACCGACATCCGCTCAGAAGGATGCTCGTCAGTTTGCCAGCCTGTCGTGATGAGCAAACGGATGTTCGCGAGTGCGGCACTTTTCTCCTGCGCAGTCATCGTCGGGTTGAGCAGCTCGACGAGGTAACGAACGATGTTCTGTTCCTTGCGCAAAATTGTGCGGCGCGTCGGCTCTGTCGGATGTGCGGTGAACACCGGCTCAATATCAAGTGAATTGATAAGGGCCTGCAGGCCCTCAATCGTCATTCCCGATGCTTTCAGTTTGACAAGCGTGTCTTCGAAGCCGCCGGGCTGGTAATGCCCGACTTCTCTCAGGTACTCGCGGCGCCTCCGAATGCGGTGCACTTTCTCGGCCGTGTTGACCATCTGGAAGTAGGTCGAAAAACTCCGGATGACCTGCAGCGCGAGATCCGGTTCGAGATTCTCAACAAGCTGCGCCAGTTCTTCACCGGGCTTCTCATTTTCCTCGCGCCTGCGTATGGAGCGCTGCCTGGCATTCTCGACAAACTCGAAGAGCTCGTCGCCCCCTTGCTCCTGGATCAGGTCACCGACCATCGCGCCCAACGTGCGCACGTCGTTGCGCAGGGTCTGATCCTTGTCCTCGAACATGATGTCCTGGCGGCGCAAGGTTTTGTGTACCCTGGTACTCATTGTCTGGGATCTTCAGTCGCGAAAGTTTTCGTATTGCAGTGGCAGGTCAATGTCGGCGTCCTTTAGCAGAGCAATGACGGCCTGCAGATCGTCACGTTTCTTACCGCTGATGCGAAGTTGGTCGCCCTGTATGGCGGCCTGTACTTTCAGCTTGCTGCCTTTGACCATCTTAACGAGCTTCCTGGCCAGATCGGAGTCGATGCCCTTGCGCATGATTACCTGCTGCCGTGCTTCATTCCCGCTGAATTCGGGCTCCTTCTCTTCCAGGCACGCGATGTCGATACCGCGCTTGGCGAGCTTCATTCGCAACATGTCTAGCATTTGCTTGAGCTGAAAGTCCGACTGGGTCGTCAAGGCGATGACCTGACCATCAAGCTCAAACTTCGAGCCGGTGCCTTTGAAGTCGAATCGAGTGTTGACCTCACGATTCGCCTGGTCCACACCATTGCGCGCCTCGTGAGCATCAAAGTCACTTACTACATCAAAAGAAGGCATCAAGGGTCTCTACAAAATCAGTAATCACAAGCTAGCAAAATCTTATCAAGCTGCCCAGATAAGCTAAGAGCGCGTCTGCGGCGTAGCGCCGACAATGCCGAAGATGGCCGTCGACAGCGATCATACTCCTTTCGTCAACGATTCAGGTCGTGCTGGCCGACTTTGTCGGGAGCTGGAAATCGCGGGTATCGAAGCGGTGCTCTCAGTCAACCATGACGGGGTACTGGCGTCCGGAGTTTCGTTGTCAGTCGATGCTACCGCTACCCGCGAATCGACCTCCGCCGCAGCACAGGTCAGAGATCAGGCATTTGATGTTCTTGTCAGTGGCTTGCCGCTGTCAGTCTCAATGTCACAACTTGGGCCCAACGCGATCGACGTCTTCTCCGCTGTATGCGAGTTGCTGCGAACTGCCGCGCAGGATGCGGGCGCGGCGCCGGCCACAGTCGAGATCACAATCGAGGCGGAGTCGCTATCGCCCCAGGCTGCCTGGCTGGCCCGTTGTCGGTACCTCAACGAAGGGCCGCTCTATGTGCTGCCAGACTGCTCGTTGATGCGTCCGGATAGCACGTTGCTGCAGCGCGACCGGCACAAGCGTTTCTGGCAGCAGCTGTGGCACTTGCGCATGACAGGGATGCTTCGAGTCGCGTGTGCGCCATTCGTATCCACGCAGTGCCCGCTTCTGTCTCTGGAGCCGGCTCAAGGTGTTGTTCCGTCGGCGGCTATTCAGGCGTCGGTTGGGTCAGCGTGGGTGCCGATGCGAGTGGATATTTCACGGTTCGCTGACAATTCGGGGTCGCTGCACGAGACAGCGCTCGAGAAGGCCTTGTGCCGGGCTGTCGAAATCGGTGATGAATTGCACGGACTGATTGCGTGGCCCACCGCCCAGATGCGCCATGATGCGTGGTTGAATCGGCGGCTGGCGGTGAACCTGACCGGGTTTGGCGATCTGGCACTCAAGCGCAAACTCGATCCGACTCAATTCGTTGCTCTGGAGCAGCTGTGCGAGGTGGTGCGCTGGGCGCAGGACATACTGCACCGGCAGTCCCGGCGAATCGCCACCCGGACCGGTTGTCTGCCGGCGCTTGAGCAGGGCGATCCCAGCCGGTCGTTGCCGGGGGGCGAGATTCGAAATGGCTGGCACAGGCGCTGGCGCGAAGCGGTCGAACTGGTCGCGATAAGGCACCGAAATCTCCTGGTATTGTCGCCGTGGTCCATATTCCCCACGGGTCAACCAGCGGATTTTCGCTACGCTGACCTGCTGCCGCTGCTCGGATTCGCCAATGCCTGCACGTTTTCCGAGCCGCCCAGCGCCGCCAACTGGAGCGTAAATATGTTCAAAAGCTTCCATAAGCGCGCGTGGGCGGTACTACAGCAAAGAGACGTTGCACGCCAGATTGCAGAGCGAATATGAACAGGTATTCCGTCAAGGTGATATTGGCGGAATATTGAGATACGGTGCAGTCGATGACACCTGACGCCCACGGAATTGCCGTACTGATCTTGACTGTGCTCGCGCTGTTTTTATTCACGCGCGACCGGATTCCGCTTGAGTCATCATCGCTCGCCATTCTGATTATTCTCGTTGTTGGTTTCGAGCTTGTCCCTTACGAACGCGACGGAGTAACGATTCTCGGCGCGGCCGACTTCTTCGCAGGTTTCGGCAATGAGGCGCTCGTTGCGATTTGCGCATTAATGATGGTCGGTAAAGCGCTGGAGACGACCGGTGCTTTACAACCACTTGCGAATGTCGTCGGACGTGCCTGGTCAACCCGACCGGTGCTCGCGTTGCTGACGACATTGGTGGCGGGCGCGGTTTTGAGCGCATTCATGAACAATACGCCAATCGTCGTACTGCTCATGCCGATCCTCGTCGGGGCATCGTTACGGTCAAAATTCCCGGTATCGGGGGTAATGCTGCCGATGGGCCTCGCGACAATCGTGGGCGGCATGTCTACGACAATCGGAACCTCAACCAATTTGCTCGTTGTAGGCATTTCCCAAGACCTTGGCATGCACGAGTTCACGATGTTTGAATGGGTTTTGCCCGTCGCAATAGTTGGTGGAGTTGGCCTGCTGTTTCTGTGGCTGGTCGCACCACGATTACTGCCCGATCGCGCCCCACCCATGGCCGATACGACGCCGCGGGTATTCAGTGCACAGCTGCATGTGAAAGAGGGCGGATTTGCCGACGGCAGGGCGCTATCGGAGGTGTTGGCCAAGGCGGATGGACAAATGCGCGTCGACAAGATCCAGCGCAGTGAGTCACTGGTCCTGGCAAAGCTGCCATCGGTCAAGATTCAGCCCGGCGACCGACTTTTTGTAAAAGACTCTCCCGAGAACCTCAAACACTACGAGCAACTGCTCGGCGCGACACTCTTCAATATTTCGGATGTCGAGCACCCGGTCGATGAAGAAACGCCACTCAAGGCGGAGGGTCAACAACTCGCCGAGGTTGTCGTTACCCGCGGTTCGCCGCTTCACTTACGCAGTCTGGCAGCCGCACGCTTCAGCAGCAGTTACGGATTGATGCCGCTCGCGCTGCACCGCGCACGCGCGCCGAGCTCGCAAGTAACAGGTGACCTCAACATGATCAGGCTGCGCGCCGGCGATGTCCTGCTGGTGCAAGGCTCGGGGGAATCGATCAGCAAGCTCAAAGACAGTGGCTCGATGTTGGTGCTTGATGGCACGACCGACCTGCCGCATACGCACAACGCCAAACGCGCATTGGCGATCATGGGCGGCGTTGTCCTGGCGGCTGCGCTTGGAATTGTTCCGATTTCCGTAAGCGCGATTGTCGGCCTCGGCCTGATGATCGTAACGGGATGCCTGGGTTGGCGTGATGCTGCCACCGCTCTTTCGATTCCTGTGGTCATGATCATCGTAACGGCGCTCGCACTCGGCAAGGCGTTGATGGGCACCGGAATGGCCGATTTTCTCGCGATCAGTTTCGTCGGCGCAGCGTCCGGATTGCCAACGCCGATGATATTGAGTGCGTTCATGCTGCTCATGACAGTGATGACCAATATCGTGTCTAACAACGCCGCAGCAGTCATCGGTACTCCCATCGCAATTGGTATTGCGCAGCAGCTTGGCGTTAGCGTCGAGCCATTCATTCTGGCTGTATTGTTCGGCGCGAACATGAGCTTTGCGACGCCATTTGGCTATCAGACGAACCTGTTGATTCTGAGCGCCGGTGGTTACAAGTTCTCTGATTTCCTCAGGGTGGGAATTCCACTGACTATAATCATGTGGGTGGGCTTTTCGCTGATCCTGCCCATGCTCTATCAACTCTGACTGCCCGGGTTGCAGCGCTGCAACAAGGGTTTCATGCGCAACCGTTGACCTGCGTGATGGTGCCAGTAATACTCGCCAACATGAACGCTCGGCAATTCAACGACTGGTGGTGGCTGCCTCGCAAGGAGAGGGCCGCTGGCTGACTAATAGCTGAGCACAAATACCAGAAGCCCATCTCCGCGTTTGTGGTGATGGGTTTTTTTGTTGGAGCGCTCGTTATCCCCCTTGAGGGGACCGCAGGACACACAATGGAAGCACCGTTCGACATAGCTGCAGATCTCGATACGCCGGTTTCGGCGTATTTGAAACTGTGTGACTTGCAGCCACGATTCCTGCTCGAGAGTGTCGAGGGCGGCGAGCGGCTGGCGCGATACTCTTTTCTCGGTTTCGGTGACGCCCTGGAAGTTCGAATGGACGACAGCGCGCTCTTCGTGGATGGCAAGAAGGAACCGCGGCCCACGAGCCAACAGCAATACCTCAACGCACTTCGAACCGCGTTGTCGGCGGCGCCACGCCCGGGGCCGGAAGTCGAAGGGCTCCCATTCGCAGGTGGGCTTGTGGGTGTGTCGGGCTATGACGTTGTACGACTATTCGAACGCCTGCCGCAAGACACAACACCGCAGAGCAATGTTCCGGACGCGGCATTCGTCGCGCCTGCCTCCTTACTCGTCTTTGATCACCTGACGCGGCGGGTCGCACTGCTGCATGACGGCCCGGAAGCAGACCGCAAGAAATTGCGCAGGGAGGTCATTAGCTGCCTGAGGGGTCCGGTGCCGAAAGGTAACGGTCCCACGGAAACTTCCGCAGCAGAGGCCAGTTTTACCGAGGCCGAGTTTTCGCAACGAGTAGAGGCCTGCAAAGAGTACATCGCTGCAGGCGATATATATCAAATCGTTATCTCCGTTCTTTTCCGCGGCAGGTCAGATGTCTCGCCGTTCGAGGTATACCGCGCGTTGCGCTTGCTGAATCCGTCGCCGTACATGTTCTTCTTCGAATTCGGCGATCTCAAAGTCGTTGGGTCCTCGCCTGAGGCGCTCGTCAAACTAAACGGCACGACCGCGTCATTACGGCCAATTGCCGGAACGCTGCCGCGTGGCGAATCGACGGAAGAAGACGTCGCGAATGAGAAGGCCCTGCTTGCCGACCCGAAAGAGGCGGCGGAACATGTCATGCTTGTAGATCTCGCGCGCAACGACCTGGGACGCGTTGCCAGTGCCGGTTCCGTGCACGTCGATCCGTATCGTGCGATAGAGCGGTACAGCCACGTCATGCATATCGTTAGCGGTGTGCAGGGTGAGTTGTCGGATCAATACGATCAGTTCGATCTTTTTGCGGCAAGCTTCCCGGCCGGAACGCTGGTTGGCGCGCCGAAGGTAAGGGCAATGGAGATAATCGAGGAGATGGAGAGTGTCGGTCGCGGTCTGTACGCAGGAACGGCGGGCTATTTTGGGCTCGCCGGTGACATGGATCAGGCGATCACAATTCGCACACTCGTATTTTCCGGTGATGAGTACAGCTTTCAGGCCGGAGCGGGCATCGTGGCGGATTCGGTGCCCGCTCGCGAGTATCGTGAAGTGCTGGCAAAAAGTGCCATCTTGCGACGCGCGCTCGAGATCGCAGGGGAGGGCCTGTGATGACGGTATCTCCGAGCTTTACAAATGTCCGAATGTTGCTGATAGACAACTACGACTCCTTTACCTACAACCTCGTTCAGGCGTTTGCAGCGATGGGGGCCGACGTAATGGTGTATCGCAACGATGCGATCACAGTCGATGATGCGTTGCAGCTTGAGCCGACACACCTCGTTATATCTCCCGGACCTGGTCGCCCGGAGGATGCGGGCGTGTCGCTTGCAATGATCGCCGCATTTGTCGGACGCGTGCCCATACTCGGTGTTTGTCTTGGTCATCAATGTCTTGTGAGCCACTTTGGTGGAGACATCGTGCGTGAGGAGCGGCTGATGCACGGCAAGACCTCGATGGCGAAGCATGATGGCAAAACGATTTTTGAGGGGCTGTCGCGGCCGGTCGAAGTTGGTCGCTATCATTCCCTTTGTGCAGAACGCCAATCACTGCCCGATGTGCTTGAGCTGACAGCCGAGACAGATCGTGGTGAGATCATGGGCGTGCGTCACAAAGAGCTGCCGCTTGAGGGAGTGCAATTTCATCCCGAGAGCGTGCTGACTCCTGAGGGCGATCAACTCATGGCTAATTTTCTTCGGATAAGCACATCATGAGCAATGAATTCAGTGCAGTGCTTGATCGTTTGCTGGATGGCGACTCGCTTGCCGAGCATGAAGCCAACGAACTCATGCATCAGCTGGCCAGGGGCGACATGCCGTTGGCATTGGCCGGCGCCCTGCTGGCTGGTTTGCGCGCCAAGGGAGAGACGCCGGAGGAAATTCGTGGCTTCGCAACAGCGATGCGGGAACTGGCCGTACATCCGAAAATTCCGGCCGGTGCGCCGACCGTAGACACAGTCGGTACTGGTGGTGATGGCTCGGGCAGCCTGAATCTATCGACGGGCACGGGTCTGCTGGCGGCCGCCTGTGGTGCGAGAGTGGTGAAACACGGCAACCGTTCTGTATCGAGCCGCTCGGGCAGTGCAGACATGCTCGAGTGCCTGGGCATGCCGCTGCCATTGCACGAGAAGGAAGCGGTAGCCTGCCTCGAGGCGACGGGTTTTACGTTCCTGTTCGCGCCGGCGTATCACCCGGCGATGAAAGCAGTGGTGCCGGTTCGCGGAGCGTTGTCGGTACGCACGGTCTTTAACATGCTCGGGCCATTGACGAATCCGGCAGCGCCCCCGTTTCAGCTGATCGGCGCATGGAACCTCGATGCCGCCAGGCTCATGGCCGAGACGCTTGCCGGCATGCCGATCGAACGTGCGTTTGTTGTTCATGGTGCACCAAGCTGGGACGAGGCAACGCCCGTCGGTGAGTTCGCACTCCTGGATGTTTCACCCGGCAAAGTGACCGAGACGACACGATCGCCAGAGGATTACGACCTGAGGCGATGTACGCCTGAGGATCTGACAGGCGCTGACGCAGAACACAATGCGAACGAGCTGGTTCGCGTTTTCAGTGGTGAGGACAAGGGCGCCCACCGCGATGCACTGCTCATGGGCACATCTCTTGTGCTTGAATTGCAAGGCAGTGCCAAGGACATGAAGCAGGGCGTCGAAATGGCTGCTGCGGTGCTTGATAGCGGCGACGCCGCCGCATTTCTCGAACGACTGCGCGGGCATTTTCACGGCGAATGAGCGACTTCCTGCAAACCATGGCGATTTCGAGTGCGGAGCGGGCCGCCACCGTGCCACGCCATTCGTCTGCTGACTTCGACAAGCCCGTCGTACCGCTGAAACTCGGTGATTTCGATGTCATCGCAGAGATCAAAGATCGCTCTCCGGCCGAAGGCACTCTTGCGACGGCAGACAGCAATCGAACTCAGCAGGCGCAGCGATATGTGGAAGGTGGTGCCGCAGCGATTTCGGTGCTGACCGAGCCGAGCAGGTTCTCAGGTTCGTTGACACATCTAGAAGAGGTCGTGGCAGCTGCTCCGAACACGGCGGTTATGCGCAAGGATTTTCTCGTAGAACCCGTGCAGATCCTGGAAGCCCGGGCATCCGGTGCCAGTGGCGTGCTGCTGATCGTCACGATGCTCTCCGATGACAAGATGCGGCAAATGCTGGACTGTGCTGCCGAGCACAGCATGTTCGTTCTGCTGGAGTCATTCGATCCCGATGACCTCAAACGAGCATCACGGCTGCTCGACAGTTCGGCCGACCAGGATCGGGCCGAGCGCGGTCAATTGTTGTTCGGTGTTAACACGCGCAACCTGCGGACGTTACACGTCGACCCGGACCGACTTGCGACTCTCGCCCCGGCATTGCCGGCTGCGCACTGTGTTGCTGAGAGTGGCCTGCATGACGCAGATGATGTCGCAACGGTTGCCGGGCTTGGTTATCGGCTGGCACTTGTCGGTACAGCGCTAATGCGCAGTGACGATCCGGCATCGCTGCTACGAGCAATGCGTGAGGCCGGTAGTGGCGGGATCACAGCATGAGTATCTTCATCAAGATATGCGGCCTGCGCGATGTTGAGAGCGTTGCTGCGGCTGTCGATGCAGGGACAGATGCGGTTGGTTTTGTGTTTGCGGACTCGGCTCGACAAGTTACTCCGGCCGAAGCGAGTGCGGCCGCAGCGGAAATCCCCGACAATGTAATGCGTGTCGCTGTCATGCGTCACCCGTCGAACGACGAATGGATGTCTGTTCTGGAGGCATTTGGGCCGGACGTATTACAGACCGACATTGAAGATTTTGACGGCCTTGACGTCCCGGGGCATGTCCTTACCTGGCCCGTCATACGCGAGGGCAGCGTTGCGGCAACGGGCGAGTTACCGGAAGTGTTCGTTTACGAGGGCAAGAACAGCGGTACAGGTGAGGCCGTGGATTGGTCAACCGCGGCGCAGATGGCTGATCGGGGCCGGATGGTTCTTGCGGGTGGGCTCGCGGTAGACAATGTTGCAGCCGCGATAAAGACAGCGCAACCATGGGGTGTCGATGTTTCGAGCGGTGTGGAACTGGCCCCGGGCCGGAAGGACGTCAAGTTGATAGAACAGTTTATTGTTGCGGCACGTGCCGCGGAGAACGATTGATGAAGTCGCAACTGAAGGCTAAAGAGGCACGCGCACTTCTCGAGGCTTCGGTCAAGGGTGAGTTGCCGGACGAACGTGGTCGCTTCGGACCTTTCGGCGGACGCTATGTTCCGGAAACTCTCGTGCCGGCATTCGAGCGCCTTGAGGCCGGTGTCCAAGAGTATCTGCACGAAGCCGAATTTCAGAGCGAGTACCGCAAAGAGTTACGCGAATGGGTCGGGCGACCGACAGCATTAAGCTATGCGCCGCGCTTGAGCGAGCGTTGGGGCACAGAGGTGTGGCTCAAGCGCGAGGATCTCGCGCATACCGGTGCGCATAAGATCAACAATGCGATCGGCCAGGCATTGCTTGCCAAGCGTCTCGGTGCGAAGCATGTAATTGCCGAGACCGGTGCCGGACAGCACGGCGTGGCATCTGCGGCAGCGTGTGCGCGTGTCGGTCTGCCCTGCAGTGTTTACATGGGCGCCGTCGATATCGAACGCCAGGCACCGAACGTCGATCGCATGCATCGCCTCGGCGCAGAAGTTGTCGCGGTGGAGACCGGCGACAAAACCCTGCGAGCGGCAATTGACGAGGCGCTACGCAAGTGGGTGACAGATCCGGCCGGCATCTATTACTTACTTGGTTCGGCAGTGGGCGCGCACCCTTATCCCTATCTGGTGCGTGAATTGCAGTCTGTTATTGGTATTGAGGCACGGCAACAGATAGTGGATCAGGCGGGAGCCCTGCCCGACGTCGCTTTCGCCTGTGTCGGCGGGGGCTCGAACGCTATCGGTCTTTTTTATCCCTTGCTCGGCGACGATATTGAGCTGATCGGCGTCGAAGCCGGCGGCACAGGAGATGGCCTGGGTCAGAATGCAGCGACGCTCGCGACCGGAACTCCCGGTGTTCTGCAGGGATCGTATACGATGATCCTGCAGGATGACGACGGTCAGGTTCAGGAGACGCACTCGATTTCGGCTGGCCTCGACTACTCGGGCGTGGGGCCCGAGCATGCGCTCTTGCAAGCTACGGGACGTGTGACCTATGTGTCAGCCAGCGATGATGAATCACTTGAAGCGCTGGAGGAGCTTTGCGAGACAGAGGGAATATTGACGGCGCTCGAAACGGCGCATGCATATGCCGCCGCGCGCAAATGGTCGCAAGAGAATCCGGGCAAGCGAGTGTTGATCGGTAACTCGGGACGCGGCGACAAGGACATGCCGATATTAAGCAAATTCCCGGTGAGGATTCGAACCGATGCCAGAGCATAAGAGGCTGACTGCCGCCATAAGGGCGGCGAATGATCAGGGCCGCACGGCACTCGTGCCGTTTATGACGGCCGGCTACCCTGAGCCGGGTGAGTTCATTAACATGTTGCGGGCGGTCGCTGAAGTTGGTGATGTTGTCGAGCTTGGCATTCCGTTCTCTGACCCGATGGCTGACGGCATGACAATTCAACGTTCGAGTTTCGTCGCATTGCAGAATGGAGTGAGTCTGCAATGGATATTTGACGAGTTGGAGATGGTTGGAGATATCGGTACACCGCTGGTCATGATGTCCTATCTAAATCCCTTGCTCGCGTTCGGCTTCGACAGGCTTGCAAAACGTGCGTGTGCGACCGGCGTCTGTGCATTTATTGTTCCTGACCTGCCATTCGAAGAGTGCGCTGAGCTAAAAGCCGCGCTTGAAAAACAGGGCCTTGGACTGATTCAGCTCGTGACGCCGGCTACGCCGGAAGCGCGCCTGAAGAAGCTCTGCAAAGCCTCACGCGGATTTGTATATGCGGTTACGATCACCGGGATCACCGGCGGTGAATCTGATCTGCCGGACGATTTGGCCGACTATCTCGATACAGTATCGTCATCATCGGATCTTCCGGTTTGTGCCGGATTCGGAATTCGGGAAGCGTCCGATGTCGAAAATGTCGGCGAGCATGCGTCCGGTGCAATCGTCGGCTCCGCGCTTGTTGAGGTTCTCGAGAGCGGAGCGGACCCGAAAGCGTTTCTGCGCACGTTGCTTCGCAAATGAAAAAGGTAACGGTATCTGAGTCCCTGATCACGATTAACCATTACAAGAATTTGCTTGAATCCGAAGGCATTGCGACCCGGTTAAAAAACGAACATCTGGGTTCGATTGTCGGCGAGATGCCATTCGTCGAAGTCTGGCCCGAGCTGTGGGTGATCAACGACCTCGATTACAATCGCGCGAAGCAGTTAATCGATGCCGCAATTAGCGACGAAAGCCCAAAAACGCCATGGCGCTGCAAGAAGTGCGGCGAAGAGAACGAAGGGCAGTTTGCAGCTTGCTGGAGTTGTGGCGCTAGGCTGTAGGAGCCCGCCATGCGGGCGACAGCGGGGATAAATTGGAACCTATAATCGCCCGCATGGCGGGCTCCTACGGCATCCCTCTCGCAAGTAATCGTGTTCCGGCAATCTCGCTGCGCAGTATCGCGGGTACTTTCTCGGATTGAATCGGCCGGCTGATCAAAAAGCCCTGCGCGAGATCGCAATTGCAGCTCCTCAGGAACTCCAGCTGCGTCAGCGTTTCTACGCCCTCGGCAGCGACTTCGATGTCGAGGCCCTGCGCCATCGCTATTGCGGCGCGCACGATGCGTTGGTGACTATCGTTCTCGTCAACATCCACGATTAGTGATTGATCAAGAACGAAGCTGTCTATGTAGCCATTGTCCAGCGACTCGAATGACACATCGCGAGTGCCGAAGTGATCGAGAGAGATGCGTACTCCGAGCCTGCGCAATGACCGCAGCGTACCGAGTTCATTCGTGCGCTTGCGGACAATGTCGCCATCGCCGATCTCGAGCTCAATGCACCCCGGATCAATCGCCGTGTTTTCGAGCGACTCGGCGACCGCATCGACCAGTCGATTGTGCATCAGCTGTTGCGGCGAGAGGTTTATTGCCAGCGACAGGTCGGGGAGCTCAAATTGACGCTGCCATGCAGCGAGCTGCCGGCAGGCAGTTGCGATGACCCACTCACCCGCAGAGTGAATGAGCCCACTACTTTCGAGAATCGGCAGGAATCGCGCTGGCGGCAGCAGGCCAAACCGCGGATGCTGCCAGCGCAATAGCGCCTCAAGACCAATCAAGCGACCAGAGTTCAGATCAATGCGAGGCTGGTAATGCAAAACGAATTCATTGCGAACCAGGGCGTGACGCAATCCAAGCTCGAGCTCCTCACGTTGTTCGAGTTTGGTGTTCAAGGCATGCGAGTAATACTGGAAGCGTCCGCCGCCACGCTTCTTCGCTTCGTACATCGCAAGGTCAGCGGCCTTTATCAGGCGGTCAGCGGCCTCGCCCGAGTCCGGATAGATAGCGATGCCGATGCTTGGCGTCGCATAAACTTCGCTGTTGCCGATCTCGTATTTCTCCGACAACACGAGCAATAATTTCTGGGCGGCCGCAGCGGCATTGCCGGACTCTCCAAAATCCTCGAGACACACGACAAATTCGTCACCGCCCCAGCGCCCCGAGAAATCGCCAATGCGCAGGTTCTTGCGCAAGCGCCCGGCAACCTGGCGCAGTAAGGCATCGCCGACGTCATGGCCCAGCGTGTCGTTTACTGACTTGAAGCGATCAAGATCGATAAACAACACGGCCAGCGGTGCAGATTTGCGCTGACTGCGGCCAATTGCCCGGGCCAGTTGCTCAGTGAACAGGCTGCGATTGGGCAGGCCCGTGAGTTCGTCATACTGCGCGAGCTTCTCGAGCTCGCTGGTCTTTCTTGCGGCGTCCGTAATGTCGCGAAAGGTAATGACCCCGCCGATTAATTCGCGATTGCCGTCATACAGGCCCTGGCCATTGACAGATAGCATTGTGTCGGGTTGCTCGGGCATCCGGTAAATAGCGATTTGATTGGCGAACTTCTCGCCGCTTCGCGCGCGAACCAGCGGCAGGTCCGCAGAATTCCGGTAATTGTCACCGTGCCCGTCTATGCAGCAGAACATCTGGCCCCAGGTCGTATTGGGCTGCATGCGCGGACCGAGACCCAGAATTGTTCGCGCGGCAGGATTGATGTCAAGGACGTGGCCATGTTGATCGACGATGACGACGCCGTCGTTGATATTTCTCAGAATCGACAAGACGGTGACATCTGTATTGGACAGCCGATGTTGCAGGCGATGACGTTGAACGGCGTGCTCGAAAACGACCTCCTGTCCCTCAACGGTAATGTCATCGACACAAATGTAGGCTTGTGCGCCGGCGCGTACGGCAGCAATGCCGCGGTGTTCGCGGTCTTTAGTCGTTAGCGCGATGACAGGATGATCGCGCAAGGAGTTGATCAACTCCGCAATGGGCTGTCCCGACTGCGCGATCGTCGGGCCCGCTTCCAACAGCACGAGATCAAGGACCGAAGGGGCATCGGCGGGTACTTCAAGCGTTACCGTGCGCGTTAGCAAGGCGCAGAAAGGAAGAGTCTCAAGTTCGCTCAGGTAGTCGGTAGCGAATTCGCCGCGGCCGAGATAGAGGATGGAATGCCCTGCCATAATTCCTTTTCTTGTTGCCCTGCCAGTGGTGGCCGGTGTCGCGACGGGCCACGCGAATAATACCAGAATCGTCTGCTATGACAGACGGTTAAGCCATTTTTTGTGGTTTTTGGGAGGTCGGTCTTTAAACCAACCCCCGGCCACAGACGTCTAAATGTCAGATTAAGCGGAGAAAAGGCCTTTGGAAGCGCTTTTGACGGTACCAGCCAGCGACTATAGTCCACAGATGGTTGTTCTGAACAAGCCAGAGATGGCGGACGAAGCTGACTGGATAGCACAGGCACAGCGATCGGATGCGCGGGCATTTGAGTCCCTGTATCGCATGCACATCGACAAAGTCTACGGACTTTGCCTGCGCATGACCGGCAATGTGTCGGAAGCTGAGGATTGCGCGCAGGAAGCGTTTATCCAAGCCTGGAACAAGCTCGAACGGTTCCGCGGCGACAGCGCATTTTCGACCTGGCTGCACCGAATCGCCGTCAACTCCGTGTTGGGCAGGATGCGTAAGTCGAAACGAGAGCGGGATCGCATCCAGCTTGCGGGAGAGGCGGCGGTTTCACCGGCCTCGGTCGGGGATACGGGCGAGCTCAGGGACCTTTCCGATGCGGTGGACAGGCTTCCCGAGGGAGCGAGACATGTTTTTGTGTTGTATGCGGTGTATGGCTACAGCCATGACGAAGCCGGAAGCATGCTCGGAATCGCACCGGGAACGAGTAAGGCACAGTTACACAGAGCGCGCCGGCTTTTGGCGCAGCAATTGAAAGAAGAAGGTTTTGAGGCATGAACGATATCGAACGTGATGACAAACTGATCGCAGCGGCGAGCACATTGTCGACCGAGATCAGCCCGGAGAAGGACTTGTGGCCCGGGATCGCAAGAGCAATTGCACAGCCGAAGCGATCTCGTTGGACACCTGTGTTTGCGCAGGCAGCGGCCGTCGTTCTTTTGGTTGGCGCATCATCTGGCCTGACCTACTTCGCCGTCAAAGATCAGCAGCGGATCGTCGAGGTGGTTCCGACAGGGCTTGCATTCGAGCAAGCGTCATTCGGCGGTCGCTATGCGCTCGGTGTGGAATACCAGGAAGCTCGCGGTGATCTTGCGGCACAGCTTGAAGTTGAGCTTGCAAGATTGTCACCGGAAGCGCGTGAAGAGGTTGAACTGAACCTGTCAATGATTCGTGGTGCGATTGAACAAATCAATAGAGCGCTGACGGATGAGCCGGACAACGCTCTTTTACAGGAATTACTGGTTAGAACGTATCGCGAAGAGCTGGCTCTGATGCAAAGGGTAGGTGGCCTGACACAATACGTCATGTCACGAAAGGATATTTAGTGCGCGGAAATGAAGCCGCGTGAAAAGAGGTGAGTTGTGAACAAGTCCATTATTAAGTATTTGATCGTAATTTTCGGCGCCGCGCTGGCATTGCCGGCAAGCGCTGAAGAGGTTAACGAGTCGATTGACGCCGCATCGGATGGCCACGTCGAGATCATCAATATCTCTGGCTCGGTCGAGGTTTTCGGCTGGTCGCGCAACAGCGTTGAAGTGACAGGAGAAATTGGCGAAAAGGTCGAGGAGCTGATCGTTGAGCGCAATGGCGACAAGGTACTTGTTAAGGTCAAAGTGCCGCGCAACAGTGGTAACAACATCGCCAGCGATCTTACTGTTCGTGTGCCGTCTGCCAGCTCCATAGATGTTTCGGCGGTGAGCGCAGACATCGACGTCGAGGACGTCAAGGGCGAGCAGTCATTGCACACAGTTAGTGGTGATGTAAACACGACAGCGGCCGGCAGCGATGTCTCTGCCCAATCAGTTAGCGGTGACGTAGAGGTTAGTGGTGAAGGCAATGACGCAGAGATTTCGGCGACAACGGTGTCCGGTGATGTCACTTTATCCAGTGTGGCCGGCGCAGTGTCTGTGGAAGCGGTTAGTGGTGATCTAACGGTTGACGGCGGGTCCTTCGATCGCGCGATACTCAATTCGGTAAATGGTGAAATTTACTTCCAGGCAGGCCTTCGCAAAGATGGCAAGCTAACTGTTGAAACAGTCAATGGTGATGTCGACATTCTGTTTAGCGGCAGCGTTTCGGCGAAATTTGACATCGAAACATTCAACGGCGACATCGACAATTGCTTCGGGCCTGAGGCTACGCGCACCAGCAAATATGCACCAGGTTGGGAGCTGAGCTTTACCGAGGGCGATGGGGAAGGTCGGGTCGAGATATCGACGTTAAACGGCGACATGGAGATCTGTAACGACTAGCAGCCGCCCCTTACAATTTTGATACCCTAGAGGGCCCCCAATATCGGAGGCCGGTCGATGGGTGGCCCGCTCAAAAAAGTACTCTTTCTCTTCCTTGGAATCGTGGCGTTGCTCGGCATCGCCGCGATTTCCTTTGTCCTGCTGTTTGACCCAAATGACTTTCGCGAGGATATCGCGGCCGAAGTGCAGCGCAGCACGGGCCGCGAGCTCGTGATCGAAGGTGATCTCGAACTCACACTGTTTCCATGGCTTGCAATAAACATCGGCAAGACCACACTCGGAAACGCCCCGGGCTTCGGGGACGAGCCATTCGCCAGTTTCGATCGGGCCCGGCTCAGCGTGCATGTCCTGCCGATGCTGCTGCACCGCGAAGTATCAGTTGGCACGGCGCTGCTCGATTCCTTGCAGCTCAATCTTGCGGTCGCGAGCAATGGCCGCAGTAACTGGCAAGACCTGGTCGAGGGAAGTGAAGCCGAAGCGGAGGCGATCGACCCGAGCGACGCATCCGAGGCCGGCTCGGCAACCCTGGATATTGCCAGCATCGAAATCAACAATGCGTCCATCGGTTACAGTGATGCGCAGGTTGGAGAAAGCTACCGCCTGACAGATTTCAACCTGTCGTCAGGACAAGTCGTACGGGGCGAGCCGATTGAATTACGAAGCAACTTTGATTTCGAGCTACAACCCACGGACCTGGCCGGCGACTTCACTATTGAAACCGAGATGGTTCTCGATGGTGAGGCGGGCACGGTCGCTTTCTCGAACATCGAGGCGTCAGTCGTCGGCGTCGACATGTCAGCGAACGTTCCACCATTCTCTTATGTCGATGAGGCGACACCGACCGCAACAATTAAGGTCGATGCATTCTCGCTCAAGATCCTCCTGGAGAGGCTCAACATCGAAGCGCCTGTCACGGCCGATCCGGATGCACTCGGCAAGATAATCGTCGATGCGAATGTGGCTGTAAATGAAAATGCGATCGCGTTGACTGATGTCGAGTTAGTCGTGGATGACACGACATTCATGGGCGGGCTCTCAATGGCCAGCAATGCGGCCGGGACCATCAGCATCGATCTGGCTGGTGATTCGATGGATCTGGATCGCTACATGGAACCGGTTGAGGATGACGTCGCTGCCGGCAACGAGTCGGTTCCAGTTGAAATACCCGCAGACCTGATTCGCACACTGAACGTGCGCGGCACCCTGACCTTTGATGAGGCTCAGCTTAGCGGCATGAAGTTCGGGAACGTGAAACTTGGATTGAAGGCGGCCGATGGCGACATGCGACTGCACCCGATCTCGGCGGACTTTTTCGATGGTAGGTATGAAGGCGACGTGCGAATCGATGCGTCGGGCGACATTCCGGTCTTGTCAGTGAACGAGAACATAAACAATGTCAATCTGGGCTTACTTGCTTTGGCGATGTTCGATCAGGAGAACATTACCGGGTCGATTAGTGGCGCCTTCAGACTCAGTGGCAGAGGTGACGATCTCGCTGCCATACAACGCAGCCTGAGCGGCAGCATGTCCATGGAGCTACTCGATGGCGCGTGGGAAGGCACAGACATTTGGTACGAACTGCGACGCGCGCGGGCCTTATACAAACAGGAGCCAGCGCCCGAGCCGGAGCTTCCGGCACGTACCCGGTTCAGTACTGTAAAGGCGACCGGTCCCGTAACGGACGGCGTATTTCGTAACGACGATTTGCTGGCCGAATTGCCGTTTATGCAACTCACCGGCAACGGCACCGTCGATCTTGCGGCAGCCGAAGTCGATTATCGAATGACGGCCCGCATCCTTGAGCGTCCTGAGTTTGTTCAGGGGGCGACGGAAGAGGAGCTTGAAGAGTTTACCGAGGCCATTATCCCGTTGAAGATTACGGGACCCCTCGCAGATCCTTCGATTGCTCCGGATGTCGAAGAGATGCTCAAAGAAGAAGTGAAAGAAGAGATCAAAGAACGTCTGCTTGAGGAGTTGTTCGGCGGCGATGATGCAGCGGAAGATGAGGCCACCGGTGACGAGCCCAAGAAAAAGAAAAAGGACAGGGATAAAGTCAAGGATGCGCTCAAGGACCTGATTGGCGGCTGAGTGCAGAAATGAGCGATTTTTCAGGCCGGGTACTCTCGTGGTATGAGCAACACGGCCGCAAGGACCTCCCATGGCAACGGGCTGATGCATACCGAGTCTGGGTTTCTGAAATCATGCTGCAACAGACGCAGGTCCAGACGGTCATTCCGTACTTTGAACAGTTCATGCAAAGCTTCCCGAGCGTAAACGCATTGGCGGACGCAGATCTCGACGCGGTGCTGCGGCACTGGTCGGGTCTGGGCTATTACGCGAGGGCCCGAAATTTGCACAGCGCTGCGCAGATCGTTCGCGATGACTATAACGGTAGCTTTCCGACATCCTTTGACGAGGTCGCCGACCTCCCGGGCATCGGCCGATCCACTGCCGGTGCGATTCTCTCACTGGCGTTTGATATGCGCCATCCGATTCTCGACGGCAACGTCAAGCGTGTACTTGCAAGATACCAGGCAATCGCTGGCTGGCCCGGCAAGAGTGCCGTTGCGCAACGGCTGTGGGAAGCAGCGGAGCAGCATACGCCCGATGCAGACGTTGGCGCATATACACAAGCGATCATGGATCTCGGTGCGACGATATGTACACGCAGTGATCCGCGTTGCGGTGCGTGTCCAGTCAGTGAAGATTGTCTGGCCCGCGAGTCTGGAACGACGGACCAGTATCCGGGCCGCAAGCCTAAGAAAACCAAGCCGTTAAGGCAGACCACAATGGTGCTTGCCGTGAGCGAAGACGCGATATACCTCGAGCGGCGGCCACCCGCTGGTATCTGGGGCGGACTTTGGAGCTTGCCCGAACTTGCCGATGACGCGGTCGGAGACTGGTGCCGGGAGAACCTGAACTGTTTCATCAGCGGGACCGAATCCTGGAGTACGCTGCGGCACAGTTTCAGCCACTATGATCTGGATATTCAGCCCGTGGTCGTGCGCATCGAGTCGTCGTCGCGTAAAGTCGCGGATGGCGACGACTCAACATGGCACCGGCTTGATGATTCACCGCCAGGCGGCATCGCCGCGCCAGTACAGAAACTGATCAACACACTAAAGACAAGTGGACATGTCCAGAACAGTTAATTGCTTATTGCTCGGCGAAGAAGCCGAAGGTCTTGATTATTTGCCGTATCCGGGTGAGCTCGGCCAGCGCATCTATGACGGTGTATCGAAGCAAGCGTGGCAACGCTGGCTCGCGCATCAAACGATGCTTATCAACGAGTATCGTCTTTCACCGATCGAGCCTGACGCACGAAAATTCCTCGAAACCGAAATGGAGAAGTTCTTCTTCGGCGAGGGATCGGCGGCACCGCAGGAATATGTGCCACCTGAGACGTGAATGAACCCAATCGCGACTGAAGTCGCTCCCACAATGCTGGTTCGATGCTGTGGGAGGCTTTTTGGACAGGATGTCCTTATGTCGCGAAGCACATGGATGCGCGCGAGCGACCAGCCGCGATCGCGTGAACCCGGTCGCGGCCACGGGCCGCTCCTACAATGCTGGTTCGATGCTGTGGGAGCGGCTTCAGCCGCGATCGCGCTCCTACGATCGTGCGCAATACTGGACGCTGAATAAGCGCTCCGCATCGGTCCACACTTTTTCGACAGTGAACCCGGCGTGCGACGCCATCGCGGCAAAGTCGTCGAGCGTGTACTTGTGTGAGTATTCGGTCAGGATGGCCTCACCAGCAGCAATCGAAATTTCCAGCTTGCCCGTTGTGACCGTTTGCTTCTTCGAACTAATCAGCCGCATCTCAACGCGACCTTTGGCTGGGTCATAACGTGCGCTATGCGAGTAATAATCCGTATCGAAATCAAAGCCGAACTCTCGATTGAGGTGATTCAGCATGTTCAGGTTGAACTCGGCTGTGAGGCCGGCACTGTCGTTGTAGGCGCGCTCGATAATCCACGGGTCCTTCTTCAGATCCACGCCGATAAGAAGGGCGCCATTTTCGCCGGCTTGTCCGTACATGACTTCGAGCAAACGCAGCGCAGCCTCGTGAGTGAAGTTGCCGATCGTCGAGCCCGGAAAATGCACAACATTGCGAAGCGGCATTACGCTCGGACTTGGCAGTGCGAAAGGTTGCGTGAAGTCGGCGACAACAGGAAGAATCTCCAGCTCCAGAAAATCCGATCGAATCTTTTGCGCCGATTCATGCAAATGATGCGCCGAGATATCGACTGGCACATACACTGCGAGATCATGCAGGTTTTCGAGTAATGCGCGCGTCTTGCGGCTCGAGCCGCTGCCGTACTCGATCAGGCTTGCCTGCTCACCCACCAGGGCGGCGAGTTCGGCCATGTTGTCGTGCATGATGCGGAGCTCGGTTTCGGTCGGGTAATACTCGGGCAGGTGCGTGATCGCATCGAATAGCTGTGAGCCGCGCGCATCGTAGAAATATTTTGGTGAGATCATCTTCTCGGGCTGTCGAAGGCCCGCAACGATCTCCCGCAGCTCCGTTTTCGGAGTACTCATCCGCAACCGTTCCTGGCAAGGCGGAAACCGAGGAACTGCCAGCGTGCGTCAGGGTAAAAGAAGCTGCGATAGCTTGTGCGAATATGATCCGCGGACGTCACGCAGGAACCACCGCGAACGGTCATCTGGTTACACATGAATTTGCCGTTGTACTCACCAAGCGACCCTTCCAGCGGAACGAAACCGGGGTAGGGCGCGTAGGACGATGATGTCCACTCCCAGACGTCGCCAAAGAACTGCCGTGATTCGCCGGAACCCGGGTGCCAGTAGCCGGTGTCCAGAAAATTGCCCTGCACCGCGTCAGACGATGCGGCGAGTTCCCACTCAAACTCCGTTGGCAATCGCGCGCCGGCCCAACGGGCGAACGCATCGGCTTCGTAGAGACTGACATGACATACAGGTGCGTGCTCGTCGATATCTCGCTGTCCACCAAGCGTAAATTCGGAATCCAGATCTTCGCTCCAGTACAACGGCCGATTCCAGCCTCGTTGGCCAATCGTCGACCAACCGTCTGACAACCAAAAGTTCGAGTCGCCATACCCTCCGTCGCGTACAAAGGCGCGATATTCGCCGTTAGTTACCAATCGCGCACCGATGCGGTGCTCATGCAACAGTGCGTCGTGTCGCGGTAACTCATTGTCAAAACAGAATCCGTCACCGGTCGCGCCTACCGGGTGAATTCCGTTTGTGCCATTAACGTAGGAGTATGCGCCATGGGAACGCGATGGCGGACTGGCCAGGGTCGGGTTCGTCGCGGGCAACAACGGGTTTCGCGAAAGCACGTGCTTGATGTCGGTGAGCAGCAGTTCCTGATGTTGTTGCTCATGATTCAAGCCGAGAACCACGCGGTTGCGAATTTCCGCGTCATCGCCTCGCCTTTCCAACAGCGATTGCATTGCAGCGTCGACATGTGAACGGTAAGCGACAATTTCGGCGAGCGTCGGCCGTGTCAACATGCCGCGCTTTGGACGTGCGTGCATTTGACCGGCCGAGTAGTAATACGAATTGAAGAGAAAGTCGTAGGTATCGTTGAGGCGGCCGTACTCTGGGTCGTACGCCTCGAGGACAAAACGCTCGAGAAACCATGTGACGTGTGCGAGATGCCATTTTGTCGGACTGACGTCCGGCATCGACTGCACGACAGTGTCTTCAATTTCGAGCGTGCTGCACAGATCGACCGTCATCGATCGGATACGGTCGTAATCCGTCAGCACTGAATCTGTCGTGTCTCGTGTCATCCCGGGGCTACCCCAATGGCAGTTCTGTTTTCTTCAGCACTTTACGAATTGCGACGCTCGAATTGACGCGCGCCACGCCCGGCAGCCGGGTTAGAGCTTCTTTATGTATGCGTTCGAAATCGGCCATGTCTCTAACGACGACGCGCAGCAGGTAGTCGAACTCTCCGGTCATCAGGTAACACTCCATCACTTCGGGAATGCTGCGCACGGCCTCTTCAAAAGCTGCCAGTTCACTTTGCTCCTCACGATGCAGCCCGATGTGGACCAGCACATCGCCAGACAGGCCGGCCGCAGACTGGCTTACCATCGCGACGTATCGTTCAATCATGCCGCTTTCCTCGAGCGCCCGAACCCGGCGCAAGCAAGCCGATTCGGATAAATTGACCAACCCGGCAAGCTGTTTATTACTGATGCGCCCGTCTCGCTGCAAGGCTTCGAGAATCAGCTTGTCAAAACGGTTTAGTTGCATAGCAGAAAATTGTGTAAAAGTTGAAAATAGGCGAATAAAATGCCACATAAGTGGCAATCTGTCACCCATATAGCAAGCAAGTAGCGTGTATAGCGAGGTATTCTGTCGATATAACATGGGGCAAGGGGAGAGAGCTCATGAAAGTCGGAGTACCTAAAGAAATCAAAACACTCGAATTCCGCGTTGGCATGATGCCCGCCGGCGTTCGCGAGCTTGTGCACGACGGCCACGAAGTTGTTGTGGAGACCAACGCCGGTCTTGGCATTGGCATGTTCGATGCTGACTACGAAAAGGCGGGCGCGAAAGTACTCGGTACAGCGGAAGAAGTATTCGCGGCTGCCGACTTGATCGTGAAGGTCAAAGAGCCGCAACTACACGAATGCGCAATGTTGCGTGACGATCAGGTGCTGTTTACCTACCTGCATCTTGCGGCTGACCCCGAACAAACCAAAGCGCTTGTCGATTCAGGCACAACGGCGATCGCGTATGAAACCGTAACCGCTGAGGATGGTTCTTTGCCGTTGCTGACGCCGATGTCCGAAGTTGCGGGTCGACTGTCGATTCAGTCCGGCGCTTACCATCTGCAAAAAGCAAATGGCGGGCGTGGCGTGCTTCTCGGTGGTGTCCCTGGCGTGGTGCCGGGCAAGGTCGTCATCATCGGTGGCGGTGTATCGGGCATGCATGCTGCGGATATGGCAATCGGTCTGGGTGCGGACGTCACAATTCTCGATCGATCCTTGCCACGCCTGCGGGAGCTCGACGACATCTGGGGAGGCCGGGTTCACACGGTCTACTCGACCAAACACGAAATCGACAGACTGGTTCCGGATGCGGATCTGGTTATCGGAGCAGTGCTGGTTGCAGGTGCTGCCGCGCCAAAACTGGTATCCGCACAGAACGTGAAAGATATGCACAAAGGCGCAGTCATGGTTGATATCTCGATCGATCAAGGTGGATGCTTCGAGACCAGCCGGCCTACGACACACGCCGAGCCGACCTACGTCGTAGATGATGTCGTGCACTATTGCGTAACAAACATGCCGGGTGCTGTGCCGCGGACGAGTACGTTTGCGTTAACGAACGCGACCTTGCCGTTTGCCAAAGCGCTGGCGAATTTGGGTTGGCGCGAAGCGTTAACCCAGGACCCACATCTGGCGAACGGACTGAATGTCCACGCCGGGCATGTGAACCACGAGGCCGTCGCCCATGCTCTGGGCTATGAATGTCTTTCGGCGGCCGATGCATTGAAGGCAGCCTGACCCCTCTCTCCCCCCGGACAGGCTCAGGCAAGCCACGGGCCGGGCGACAGCCCGGCCCGTTTCTTTTCCCCCAATGGCCTTGCGACTGAAAATGCGGTAATAGTGCACAGTGGGTGAGGCCCGGAAATTCGATTACGAAGAAGCAATCAAAATGGCGGACGATAAAGACCTTTCATCGGGCGGCCTGACCGCCGTAGGTTTTGTGTGGCGCTTTGTCGCCGCGTTGGTTCTTGTGCTATTGACCTACAATCCTAGCCGTGAATCGGCGTATCACTGGGTAACATCGGCGATAGGTAACAGCGCGTTCGGACCGCTGCATCTGCTGCTGGTTGCGGTGCTACTAATCGGATGGGCGATTTACTGGATTGCGACCTGGCGAGCGCTTGGCACACTTGGCGTTGCGCTGGCAGGTCTCCTTTTGGGCGCGATCATCTGGCTGCTTTTCGACATCGGATTATTGAAGGTCGAGTCTGCGTCCGTAATTACATGGATTTCACTCGTCTGCCTCGCTGCAGTTCTGGCCATTGGAGTCTCGTGGTCGCATGTGTGGCGCAGAATCACGGGGCAGATCAATGTCGAGGACGTTGACGACTGAAGGCCGCTTTCCCTTGACTAAACAAATGGCTGCCGGTCTAATACCCCGCTCTTTGGGGCTCTCCCCAAACCTGTAGGGGCGGCTTCAGCCGCGATCTGAGTTAGTCAGGTAGCGGGGTCGCGAAGCGACAAGGTAGGCAAGGACTGAAAATCCGCGTCCTGTTTTGGATAGATCAGAGGAACCTGTAGGAGCGGCTTCAGCCGCGAGCAGAGTTGGCCAGGTAGCGGGGTCGCGAAGCGACAAGGTAGGCAAGGACTGAAAATCCGCGTCCTGAAGAAGATAGACAATGTATGGCCAGGTAGCTCAGTTGGTAGAGCAGCGGACTGAAAATCCGCGTGTCGGTGGTTCGATTCCGCCCCTGGCCACCATTCTCTTCAAAGACTTACGTCTGTTCAGAGAATTCCTCAAAAAGCCCTTGCGTGAATTTTGCGTGACCTAACTAACGCTAATGCGTCGCAAAACCACCAGTTCGGGCTTGTTACCGCTTCTTTCACACACACTATTCGCTGCTTCGATGAGCTTCGAAAGCTCTGCCGCAGAGTAGTGCGTTGTCATCCGACCAGACCGATGACCAAGTAAGTCCTGCCGATCTTCGAAGCTCACGCCGGCGGCACGAAGCCTCCGGCCAAACGTGTGCTTCAGATCGTGCACTCGTACTTGTTGAAGGCCTGAGTTTTTTCTGACCCGGCACCAGGAGCTGTTCAGCATCCTCGTAACCGGTTTGCCTTTGTAAGCGAACACATGCGTCGAATGTTTTCCTCGACGTGTACTCACTACTGATCGGGCAATGTCATTCAAAACGACCAGCCTTTCATCACCGTTCTTGACGAACTCGCCCGGCACGATGAACACAAACGTTCTAAGAGTTGGTACCTTTACCTCCCAGTCCCATCGAAGGTTGCAGATCTCAGCATCGCGGCAGCCAGTGTTAACTGCAAACAACGCCATCTCCGCGAGATGAGCCGGCAACGCCGAAAAAAATTCCTGTTGTTCGTCCCAGTTGAGCGGATAAGGTTGCCGCTTCTTGGTATCCGGTAACAGTTTGATCTTCGGTGCTGCCGCGAGCCAGGTCAGTCCGTTTTCATCAAGCCACTCGCTCTGTGCGAGATTCAAGATTCGTCTGACGACTTTCAGCCCGTGGTTAATGGTTCCGGTTGCTACTCCCTCTTTACGTCGGTGTTCGATCCAC
>Ga0255052_10000437_pt1 | contig 33829 bp, 32 predicted proteins | sample JV7_2_21_MG_FD_188632 | JGI IMG/M metagenome (GOLD analysis project Ga0255052, IMG submission 188632) | Seawater microbial communities from Jervis Inlet, British Columbia, Canada - JV7_2_21 | ecosystem: Environmental > Aquatic > Marine > Inlet | place: Canada: British Columbia | collected...
TAACATGTCGTTCGGTGTCGTAGTACGGTAATGACTTCAACTCGATTCCCGCGCCACCGAGCAACGGCACATGATTCGCCCATGTCGGTTCACTGACCCAGACTCTGGCACCGGCTCGTGCGCGCAGCAGCAGGCCCGCCGCCACTCTCAGCGACCCCGAACCACCCGGAGTCTGAATGGTCACGAGACGTTCGTCCGGCACGACACCAGCAAATGTCATCGCCTGCATTGCGGCGTTAAATGAGGCATCACCAGCAGTACCGAGGTAGGACTTGCTGGTTTGTGTTTCGAGGAGATGGCGCTCGGCCTTCTTTACCGCGTCCAGAACCGGCGTCTCGCCCGTTGCATTGCGGTATACGCCGACGCCGAGGTCGATCTTGTTCGGTCGTGGATCGTCCCGGTGCTCGGCAATCAGGCCAAGAATGGCATCCGCCGGCATTGCTTGCAGCGTTTCGAACAACTCAGGTCTCCATTTCAGGTTATTTAAAGCGTGTCGATGGGTGTCTTGATGTACGCGATGTCGTTGTCTTCTGCATCGGGCAAGTGTCCAGCGCGAATGTTGACCTGAACTGACGGCACAATCAACGCTGGCAGGTTGAGCGTCGCGTCGCGTTCTTTACGCATGCTCGTGAACTTGGACTTGCCGACTTTCTTGTTGACATGAATGTTTTTGGCGCGTTGTTCTTCGACGCTGCATTCCCAGCGTAGCTCGCGGCCTCCGGGCATGTAGTCATGGCACATGAACAGTCGTGTGTCGCCGGGCAAGGCCAGGATGCGCTGGATTGAGTCATACAGCAGCTCGGCGTCTCCACCCGGGAAATCGCAGCGCGCCGTACCGAAGTCGGGCATGAACATGCTGTCGCCCACGAACACGGCGGGTCCCACGCAGTAGCTAACGCTGTCGCTGGTGTGGCCCGGCGTCGTGATGACCTCACATTCGAGTTGGCCGATCGGGAAGGTATCGCCATCGCCAAGCAGGCGGTCAAACTGATGCCCGTCGGGCAGGAACTCCGCACCAAGATTAAATACCGGCCCAAAATGCGCCTGCACCTCGCGAATGCCGGCGCCGATTGCTACGGCGCCACCCAGTTTCGACTTGATGTACTGCGCACCTGTCAGATGATCCGCATGCGCATGCGTCTCGAGTATCCATTCGAGACCCAGTTTTTCCTTGTGGATGTATTCAATGACAGTGTCGGATGGCGCCGTATCCACGCGGCCAGAGACCATCGAATAACCGAGCACAGGATCGATTATCGCGGCGTGACCACTGTTTTCGTCCGACACAACATAGCTTAACGTTCCCGTAGGCTCGTCGTAGAAATGTTGGATTCGTGCTTCAGTCATTTACAAAAAACGCCGGCACGGGTGCCGGCGTTTCCATTTTCCTGTCGTATTGAATCAGGCCTTGGGTGCCCAGACCGAGCACCAACCATTGGCATTCACGGCCTTGCCAGGGAATATCTGGCAGGGACGCCACTCGTCGCCATCATTGCCCTGGATCAGCGCGCAGTTGGCGCAATCCTGATCCGCGGCAGGGTTGGCGCGCGAGGCCGGGTCCACTGTGCTCGCGTCGTGCGTATACTTCATGGCGTTGGCCATCGCATCGTCTGTAGCAAGATGTGGCAAATCCTGTGCAAACACTTTGCGGCCAGGGTTCGCCAGGCAACCTGCGACGGCTACGGCTGATAACTGAATAAACTTGCGGCGGGCAATCTTGCTCAACGGAGTCTCCTTATTAATTCGCTGGCTTGTCCGGATTACATCCGGCGCACAGCATTCTAAACGATAATAATCGAACTGCGACAAATTGTAGACAATGTTTATGAACGGCAGCATAACGGCAAATGCCTACGTGGCACACCTCGGCCCAGTTGAGAACGATTATCATTAGCGATCTTCGACATGCGGCGATTCCTGCCCTGATATTGACCGCCCTGCTCGGCACACAGAGCGCGTATGCGGCGGCCAGCCACGACTACACCATCACCGTCGATGCCGAGCTGAGTCGCCTCGACGTAACAGCGAGATTTGGCGGCACAATCAACGATATTGCTGCGCGCTCGAGATCGGCAGCGCGATTCCTTATCGATGCGAACAACTGCGATAGCGGCAAGGCCGTCGAGATCCGGGGCCGGCGCATGTTGCTGGCCGGTACAGAAATACGTTGCCTGACATACTCGGTTGACCTTGCAAAAATAATTCGCGCCGAGAAACGCAACGAGTCCCTCGCTGCACACAATGTCATTGCCTCGCCGACAACCTGGATGTGGCGCCCGCCGCTCGATACGGATGACGAGATCGCAGTGGCGTTTCGTTTGCCCGAAGCCGTTAACGTATCGGTTCCCTGGAAGAAGATCGATGCGCTCGACAAAACCTATCGGCTCACTGCCTCGCCGCAGAGCGGATCCGCTATTGCGGTCTTTGGCCGTTTCGACACTGTTGTGACGCACGTGGCAAGCATGGACCTCACCATCACTCTCCTGCAGGCAGCAAATGAGACGGCGACCGCGGCAATTGTCGAGTGGATTCGCGACACCGCGAAAAACATCATGCTCGCCTACGGCCGGTTCCCGAATCCGGATGCGAGTGTCGTAGTGTTCCCGGTCGAAGGCAAGTCGAGGCGCGGTGAATCCGCTGTCCTTTTTGGGCGCGTCGTGCGCGATGGCGGCGAATCGGTCGAACTGCTGATAGACGCAAGTCAGCCCATTGAGTCCTCTTATGGCGACTGGACCGCGACTCACGAATTTGCCCACCTGATGTTGCCGTACGTGCATCGGGAGCAGCGCTGGATATCCGAAGGCTTCGCCCAGTATTACCAGAACGTACTACTCGCTCGCGCTGGCCACTATGCGCAGCAATTCGCTTGGCAAAAACTACACGATGGCCTGGCGCGCGGCCACACATCGGTGCCAGACCTTTCTCCAAACGAGGCAGCCGCCGGCGACGAACGCAGCGGTCGCATGAAAATCTACTGGAGTGGCGCAGCGCTCGCACTGCTGGCCGACATCGAACTACGCGGGCGGCCGGATGGCGAGGAATCGCTGGACGTCGTTCTTGACCGGTTTCAGCAGTGCTGTCTGCCCTCTGCACGGACCTGGACGGGCATCGAGCTATTCACGAAATTCGATATGCTGATTGACGAGCCGTTGTTTATGGATCTGTATAGACGCTACGCGGACGCGACAGGATTTCCGGATGTTGGGCCTCTGTTGGCACAACTGGGAGTTACGCTCGATGGCGATACCGTGCGATTGTCAGATGATGCAGAACTGGCGGAAATCCGGGCGGCCATTACGGCGCAGAGATATACTGAAGAGCCCGGCAATTAGTAGCGACTCTACTTATGGTTGCAGACAGTCAGGCAGTGGATATCAGCAAGGTCAGCAATGGCCTGCGGAAAGCGCAGGCCGATAGTGTTGCTGTCGAAGAACCTCTTGAGATTCGCCTCGCCTACTCGACGCCGGATGGCCGGGCGACACGAAGCATCTCCATCACGATGCGCACTCCCGGCAACGACAATGAGCTCGCCGCCGGCTTCCTGTTCAGTGAATCGATCGTTCAACAGGCGAGCGATATTTCCGGCATCGAGTTATGCGGCCCACCGGCGCCAGACAGCGGCAATCACAACGTCGTTCGCGTCGACCTTGCGCCCAGGGTCAGCGTGGACCTCGGACGACTGCATCGACACTTCTATACGAGCTCCAGCTGCGGCGTTTGCGGCAAGACCTCACTCGACGCGTTGCGCATCGTCGGTGTCGAGCCTTTGAACCACAACAATGCGGCGTTTACGCGGGGCGTTCTGACCTCTGTCCCGGACAAGTTGCGACAGTCACAGGCGACTTTTGACGCGACGGGCGGATTGCATGCTGCCGCCGCCTTCAACAAGGCTGGCGATCTCATCGTAACGATGGAGGATGTGGGCCGGCACAATGCTGTCGACAAGGTCGTTGGCGCGTTGCTTCTCGATGATCAATTGCCGGCGGCCGATCTCGGGCTGATGGTCTCGGGTCGCGCGAGTTTTGAGCTCATGCAGAAGGCCCTAATCGCTGGCATGCCGTTGCTCGCGGCGGTCAGTGCTCCGTCAAGCCTGGCGGTACAACTTGCGAACGAATTCGACATGACTCTTGTCGGTTTCCTGCGCGGCGATTCCTTTAACATCTACTCGGGCGGACAGCGGATCACTGCATGACGCACGAGCCATACAACAAACAAACGGCCAGCGAAATAATTGCGGGCTTTGATGCTCGGCCGGAAATGCTGGTGCAAGTCCTGCACGCGTTTATGCAGCGCTTTGCCTGGATACCGGAAGACGCGATTCGACAACTTGCCGACGAACTTAATTTGTCACGCGCCGAAGTGCATGGTGTCGTTAGTTACTACCACGATTTTCGAACGGCGCCGCCGGGCAGGCATATCGTCAAAATTTGTCAGGCCGAGGCTTGCCAGGCCATGGGCAGCCGCGAACTCTCAGCGCATGCGGTGGCATCTCTCGGCGTTGATATGCATTCAGGTAACGAAGACGTAACGCTCGAACCCGTTTACTGTCTCGGTAATTGTGCCTGCTCTCCGGCCATCATGGTCGACGGTAAGACTTACGGGCGGGTCAGTACCGGTCGCTTCGACGATATCGTCGCATCGCTCGGGGCATCGAGCTGATGGCGACGACGAAAATTTACGTCCCTCGTGAGACTGCCGCGATCTCGGTCGGCGCTGACGATATAGCGATTGCGATCGCTCGTCACGCCAAGGAGACGGGGGCCAACATTGAACTGATTCGCAATGGCTCGTGGGGCGCCACCTGGCTCGAACCGCTTGTCGAGGTCCTGGTTGACGACAAACGCATTGCGTATGGCAACGTCGAAGCAAGCGATGTACCGGCCTTATTCAGCGCAGGTTTCCTGAGCGGTGGCGAGCACGCGCGGCGCCTCGGCCCGATCAATGAAATTCCCTACCTGATCAATCAGGACCGTTGGACCTTTTGGCGTTGCGGGCTGGTTGAACAACTGTCGCTCGACGACTTTCGGATGCACCAGGGCTTCAAGGCATTCGAGAAAGCGATCGAGATGGGCCCTGAATCTGTTATCGAGGCTGTGAAGACCTCCGGGCTGCGCGGCCGTGGTGGTGCAGGATTCCCTGCCGGCATCAAATGGCAGACGGTGGCCGACGCCGAAGGCGATCGGAAGTATGTCGCCTGCAATGCCGACGAAGGCGATAGCGGCACGTTCTCGGACCGCATTCTGATGGAGGGTGATCCATTCGGATTGCTCGAGGGCATGATGATCGCTGGCTACGCAGTCGGTGCGAGCCGCGGCTATGTTTATTTGCGCTCCGAGTACCCGTTGACGCATTCCATCCTGACGCGCGCGATCGCTGCAGCGCACGAGTCCGGCTGGCTTGGCGACAATATTCAGGGCAGCGGCTTCGACTTTGACGTCGAATTGCACCTCGGTGCCGGCTCCTATGTGTGCGGTGAGGAAACAGCAATGCTCGAAAGCCTTGAAGGCAAGCAGGGAATCGTGCGCTATAAACCTCCCCTTCCCGCGATCGAAGGACTGTTCGGCAAGCCGACTGTCGTAAACAACGTTGTCACGCTCGCGTCGGTCGCCAACATCGTCAATCTTGGTGGTGAGAAATACGCCTCGTTCGGTGTCGACCGCTCGAAGGGCACGCTGGCATTTCAGCTGGCCGGCAACGTCAAGCGCGGCGGTCTCGTGGAAAAAGGATTCGGCATCACGTTGCGCGAACTGATTGACGACTGGGGCGGTGGCACGGCGAGTGGACGTCCCGTCAAGGCGGTTCAGGTCGGTGGTCCGCTCGGGGCGTATCTTCCTGCCGAGCAGCTCGACACACCGCTGGACTACGAGGCCTTCATCAATATCGGTGCGATGGTGGGCCATGGCGGTATCGTCGTGTTCGATGACCGCGTGAACATGGCGCAACAGGCGCGATTTGCGATGCAATTTTGTGCCATTGAATCTTGCGGCAAATGCACCCCCTGCCGCGTCGGTTCGACGCGTGGCGTCGAGGTCATAGACCGCATAGTTGCTGGCGAAGACCGTGAGGGCAACTACGACTTGCTGGTCGAACTGTGCGACACGATGGAGGACGCGTCCTTATGTGCAATGGGAGGAATGACCCCCTATCCGGTGCGTAGTGTCTTAAAATACTTCGCTGAGGATTTCTCGTCTGCCGTGGGGGCTGACGAATGAACAAAGTCAGACAAACAGATCTCGGCACGCCGGCACCAGGCAGTACCGGGACCGTCAAAGTCGAAATCGACGGACTGCCTGCGACCGTCAGGTCCGGGACCAGTATTCTGCGCGCCGCACGAGAATCCGGCGTCGACATCCCAAAGCTCTGTTCAACCGACAGCCTCAAGCCATTCGGCTCGTGCCGCATGTGCCTTGTCGAAATTGACGGACGCAAGGACTATCCCGCCTCCTGCACAACGCCGGTCGAGACCGGCATGAAGATTCGCACGCAGACCGAAGCGCTCGGCAAACTGCGCCGCAATGTCATGGAGTTGTACATCTCGGATCATCCGCTCGATTGCCTGACCTGCTCGGCAAACGGCGACTGCGAGCTGCAGGACATGGCCGGCGCCGTTGGCCTCAGAGATGTGCGTTACGGTTTCGATGGTGAAAATCATCTCGATTCTCCCATAGATACGAGTAACCCTTATTTCCAGTTCGATGCGAGCAAGTGCATCGTCTGCTCGCGTTGCGTTCGCGCCTGCGACGAAGTTCAGGGCACGTTTGCACTCACGATTAAGGGCCGCGGCTTCGAGTCAAAAGTATCCGCCGGTATCTCTGAGGACTTTCTCGACTCCGAATGCGTCTCCTGCGGTGCGTGCGTACAGGCCTGCCCGACCGCCACGCTAATGGAAAAAAGCATTGTCAATTGTGGCCAGCCGGAGCACAGTGCAAGAACGACTTGCGCCTATTGTGGTGTGGGCTGTTCTTTCATTGCAGAGATGCGCGGCGACCAGGTCGTGCGCATGACGCCGGACAAAGATGGCCAGGCCAATCACGGCCACAGCTGCGTCAAAGGCCGCTTCGCCTGGGGTTACTCAACACACCGCGACCGTGTTTTGAATCCGCTGATTCGCGACAAGATCGGCGAACCGTGGCGCAAAGTCAGCTGGGACGAAGCCATCGCGTACACGGCAAAACGATTCAGGGAAATACAGGCAGAACACGGCCGCAAGGCAATCGGCGGAATCACATCGTCGCGTTGCACTAATGAAGAAGTGTTCGTCGTGCAGAAACTGGTGCGCGCCGCAATGGGTAACAATAACGTCGATACCTGTGCGCGCGTCTGCCATTCGCCAACCGGTTACGGCCTGAAGCAGACACTCGGCACATCGGCCGGCACGCAGCCGTTTGACAGCGTCATGGATGCCGACGTCATTGTCGTCATTGGCGCCAACCCGACAGTCGCCCACCCTGTGTTCGCGTCGCAGATGAAGCAGCGATTACGTGAAGGCGCCAAATTAGTCGTCGTCGATCCGCGGCAAATCGGGCTCGTCAGATCGGCGCGCATCAAAGCCGACTATCACCTGCCGCTGTTGCCCGGCACCAATGTTCCGATCGTGAATTCCCTGGCACATGTCATCGTGGCCGAGGGTCTGGTTGACGAGGAGTATGTGAACGAGCGTTGTGACGTTGATTCGTTCGAAGCCTGGAAGACAATGATTCTCAGGCCCGAGAATTCGCCCGAGGAGGTCGAGAAGGTCTCGGGAGTTCCTGCCGAAGACATTCGCGCCGCTGCACGCCTGTATGGCCAGGCGAAACGTGGTGCAATCTATTACGGGCTTGGGGTAACCGAACACAGCCAGGGTTCGACGATGGTCATCGGCATGGCCAATCTCGCAATGGCGACAGGCAATATCGGATTCTCGGGTTGTGGCATTAACCCGCTGCGCGGCCAGAACAACGTGCAGGGTTCCTGCGATATGGGCTCGTTCCCGCATGAACTTCCCGGCTATCGCCCGGTTCAGGATGATAAGGTTCGCGACACGTTCGAGAAACACTGGGGTGTTGAGCTCGATCCGGAACCCGGTTTCCGCATACCAAACATGTTCGATGCGGCGCGCGCCGGACACTACAAGGGCATGTACATCCAGGGTGAGGATCTTGCGCAATCCGATCCGGATACGCTGCACGTCGAGGCCGCACTGCGCAGTATGGAGTGCGTCGTTGTGCAGGACCTGTTCCTCAACGAGACGGCCAAGTTCGCGCACGTGTTCCTACCAGGCACATCGTTCCTCGAAAAGGATGGAACATTCATCAATGCGGAGAGGCGTATCAACCGCGTACGGCCTGTCATGAAGCCGCAACAGGGTAAGGATGAGTGGTTGATTACGCAGGAACTTGCGCAGGCGCTCGGTTACCCGATGCAATACGATAATGCCGCGCAGATCATGGACGAGATTGCCGAACTTACGCCAACGTTTACGAACGTGAGTTTCAGGTTTCTCGATGAGGCCGGCAGCGTACAGTGGCCGTGCAATGAAAACGCACCCATGGGTACACCGATCATGCACATCGACAACTTCGTGCGTGGCAAGGGGCTTTTCATCGAGACCGACTACGTACCCACCGAAGAGCGCACCAATCGAAAATTCCCGCTGTTGCTAACGACCGGCCGCATACTTTCGCAGTACAACGTCGGCGCGCAGACACGGCGCACCGACAACATGGTCTGGTACGACGCCGACCTGCTTGAAATTCACCCGAGCGATGCCGAACTGCGCGGCATCAAGGAAGGTGATCTCGTCGCACTCTCCAGCCGCAAGGGCGAGATATCGTTGGTCGCCACGATCACTGACCGGGTACAACCCGGCGTCGTTTATACGACGTTCCACAACCCGGAAACCGGCGCCAATGTCGTAACGACCGAACACAGCGACTGGGCGACGAGCTGCCCCGAATACAAGGTCACGGCCGTTCAGGTAACGCCCGCCAGCCACCGCTCCGAGTGGCAACATGGTTTCGACGAAAACGCCAAACGCCAGGGCAAAATTCTCGAGACGACCTAGTTAGCAACAGCCCGCCTGTGGGAGCCGGCCCCGGCGGGCGACAAACCCCGTGCGATGTAGGAGCCCGCCCCAGCGGGCGATTTGTATCCAGGACCGCCAGAATTACCTGTACCCGGGCACCACCTTCAATCGTAGGTAATTTTTCAGGATGCCGCGTGCTGGACGCATCGTTGTTCAAGCTTTGAGGCGAGAGGATGACGCCGGCCACACGCTGAATCTCGCTTTCGTCGTGATGCCTGATCATCTGCATTGGTTAATTCAACTCATCGGGCCGCGATGCCTGTCGACAAACGTTAGTACGATAAAATCATATTCGACACGACGGACAAGTGGTGGTTTGAGACGCCGAGGACAAATTTTGTAAGAGGGCTTTTTCGATCGGGCGATTCGTAGAGATGAGGACCTCGAATCCGTTGCACGGTGTGTCATCGCAAATCCTCTCAGAGCGGGGATCGCCATTTCCATCAGAGAGTATTCGCTTTGGAACGCCAAGTGGAATCGAGTGATTCGGGTCGCCCGCTGGGGCGGGCTCCTACAGGTGGGCTCTTACTCCGGCGTTCTTTCTGTTTCCGGAAACAGCCACTTCGTTATGGGTTTTTTCAGGTACTTGGGGAAAGCGAAGAACGCCAGGCCGAGGCCGATGGCGCCAATCGGTGCTTGCCACTGCACGATGTACACCGGCCACATCAGCGCTTTGACCAGGTTGACGAGCGAATCGCCGGCAAAACGGAAAATAAATTCGACAAGCTGTTCGGAAAGGAAGTCGCGGACGCTGTCGCTTTCAGCAATTTCGCCAACGACGGTCGACACTTCAAGAACAATGAATGTTATCGCGTAGCCACAAGCATAGAGACCGCCACCGCGGATTTTCCAGACCTTCGCGAACCAGCGGCGAAACCAACCGTGCGCCTTGTCGAGCACTTAGGTTCACTCTTTATTGAGTCGCGTAAATCGCGTGCCCTCGAACGTTAGGTTTGCCATCAATCCCGAAGAACCGAAAATGAACCCGACAACAGGGTCGCGGACGTTTTGCGAATCAATCGTCTTGCCCGCACCGACATCGAGCAAGGCGACTGAACCATCTATACCGACTCTCCAGCCGTTCGAGGTACGGAATTGTTTGAGTGACTTTTCGGTCATAAACGCGATCACGATTGACCTGGCTTGCGCGCCCGCCTGCAAACCCAAAGAGCCACTCGTGATGCGGAAATAGTCGACCGTCTTGCCGCCAACTCGCAGAACGCCTTCACCTGTTTCAGCACCGGCAACCAGACCTACTCTTATTGCTCGCGGAAACACCAGATAGCCGGCCGCCTGATTCAGAAATATCTCCGCACCGTCGATATCCTGCCTGAAGACCTGCAGCGCAGCATCGGTTTCGGTGTCGATTCTGGATGCTGTCCACTGCAGCGTCGAGCACGCACTAAGAAATGTGCCCGCAATGACGAGCGCCGAAATCCTCACCGCTGATTGAATTTTCATGCGCGCATTATAGGCGCGTTTTGGCAGCCTTTGTAAAAGTCTCGAGAAAACATTGCAATGTGTCGCGTAATTGCGACGCTTTTGTCGTGTCGTAGGCCTTGGTCGCCTCGTTCAGATACGCGCGCTGTGCGATCTCGAGTTGCACCGCGTGCACACTTGCCTTGGGGTCGCCGTAATGGCGCGTAATGTAGCCGCCCTTGAATCGCGCATTGAACACAGCGTCGTAACGACTTTCCTGGGCGACTTGCATCAATGCATTTGCAATTGTCCGGTCGCAGCTTCTTCCATCCCAGGTGCCGAGGTTTAGCACACGCAGTTCGCCGTCGAATAAGGTCGGGACCCTGCTGGCGATCGAATGTGCGTCCCACAATAGTGCGAAGCCATGTGACTCGCGAAATCCGGCAAGAACCTCGCGGATCTTGTCGTGATACGGACGCCAATAAGTTTGAATTCTGTTATCGAAATCGATCGCAATCTTTTCGGCGTAGATAGCCTCACCGTCGAAGGTCTGTGTCGGACACAAGCCAGTCACAAGTTGTCCTTCGTACAATACCGAATCGTCAGCTGGCCGATTGAGGTCAACGATATAGCGTGAGTAATTCGCGACAATCATCGATGCTCCGAGGCCCTTCACAAACTCATACAGACGCGCCACGTGCCAATCCGTATCCGGCAGGGACCTGCCGGCGGCGCTCATGCGTGCGCTTATCTCAGCGGGCAGCTGCCGGCCATCGTGCGGCACACTGACGAGCAACGGTAACGTGCCGGAGTGAAACGAATAGCAATCTGTCATGCGCCGAGACTGGGCAGTATCGATGCGGAATGCTCGCAGAACACGCCTTTCTCGACGAGTGCGGCAACTTTCGTGATGTCGGCAGATAATGACCGGTCCTCAACGTACACGGGCGAAACTTCTCGCAGTGTGGAAATGACACGCTCAATCGCCGGCGAGCTTTTCTGCGGGTGATGGAACTCGATGCCCTGTGCGGCGGCGAGTAACTCGATTGCAACAATGTTGGCAACGTTGTTGAGCATCGCGTGCAGCCGGCGCGATGCGAACGTCGCCATGCTCACGTGATCCTCCTGGTTCGCAGACGTCGGGACGCTGTCCACGCTCGCAGGATGCGCATACGATTTGTTTTCCGACGTCAACGCCGCGGCCGTCACCTGCGCCATCATGAAACCGCTGTTGAGGCCGCCTTCTTTGACCAGAAACGCGGGCAGACCACTTAGGTGCGAGTCGATAAGCAACGCAATGCGGCGCTCTGATAACGAGCCAAGCTCGGCGACCGCCAGTGCCAGGTAGTCGGCTGCCAGCGCAACCGGCTCGGCGTGAAAATTGCCGCCCGAAAGCACCGCACGTGACTCGGCAAATACCAACGGGTTATCTGTAACCGCGTTCGCCTCCGTTTGCACGACCGAGCACACATGCCGCAGCACATCGAGGCAGGCGCCAACTACCTGTGGCTGACAGCGTATGGAATACGGGTCCTGTACGCGATCGCAGGCAACGTGCGATGCGCGAATTTCGCTGCCGCGCATAAACTCTCGCAGCACTCCAGCCACGGCAATTTGCCCACCGTGGCCACGAACGCTTTGAATGCGCTTATCGAATGGCGTGTCACTGCCTTTTATCGCGTCCGACGACATCGCGCCCGCGGCGAGCACGGCGGCCAGTATGTGTTCAGTGCGAAATACGGCCGCCAACGCCAGTGCGGTCGAAACCTGCGTGCCATTGAGCAGCGCCAGGCCCTCTTTGGGCGCCAGCGTAATCGGTTCCAGCCCGGCATCCTTCAGTGCTAACTCGGCCGGCACGATAGTGCCGCCCACCCGGGCCTCGCCGACGCCAATCAGGACACCGGCCATGTGCGCCAGCGGCGCGAGGTCGCCAGACGCACCAACTGATCCTTGCGATGGAATACGCGGGTAGATCTTGTGATTTATCAATGCGCACAGCGCCTCGAGCAGTTCGATTCGAACGCCCGAAAACCCTTCGGCCAGCGCGATGATTTTCATAAGCATAACCAGCCGGACAATGTCGTCATCGAGGTCATCACCGACGCCGACAGCGTGTGACCGCACGAGGTTTTCCTGCAAGTGCGCAAGCTCATCGTCGCTAATCCGCACATGTGCAAACTGGCCAAAACCTGTGTTGACTCCATAGACCTGCTCGCCGGCGGCGACGAGATCGGCAATCAACTCGTTCGACTCGGCAACGCGGCGTCGCGCCTCATCGCCCAGACTTACCTCGACCGGCTCTCGCCACGCCGTACGCAGTTCGGCAAGGCTTACCAACTGATTATCTATCGTCAGCTTCATGTTGACTCCCCGCTATCCAGCATTGGCAAATGCAGTCCGTTCTCTCGCGCGCAGTCGATCGCTTCCGCATATCCCGCGTCAGCGTGACGCATGACGCCCGATGCAGGGTCGTTCCACAGCACCCGTTCTATGCGTTTACCGGCTGCTTCGCTGCCATCACATACCACAACGAGACCGGCATGCTGCGCATAACCCATGCCGACGCCACCGCCATGATGAAACGACACCCAGGTAGCACCGCTCGCTGTATTCAGCAATGCGTTTAGCAACGGCCAGTCCGAAACGGCATCGGATCCGTCACGCATTGCTTCGGTTTCGCGATTCGGACTTGCCACCGAACCACTGTCGAGATGATCCCGGCCAATCACGACGGGGGCACTCAACTCTCCATTACGCACCATCTCGTTGAATGCAAGCCCAAGCTTGTGACGCTCACCGAGGCCTACCCAGCAAATGCGTGCCGGCAGCCCCTGAAAATGAATCCGTTCCCGGGCCTCATCCAACCATGCGTGTAACGGTGCGTTATCGGGAATGAGTTCTTTCACTTTGGCATCGGTGCGATAGATGTCTTCGGGATCGCCAGACAGCGCAACCCAGCGGAAAGGTCCAATGCCACGGCAGAACAGCGGCCGTACGTAGGCCGGCACAAAACCCGGGAAGGCGAATGCGTCTTCCACGCCTTCATTGAGGGCTTCCTGCCGAATATTGTTGCCGTAGTCGAATGTCGGAATCCCGGCATTGTGAAACTCGAGCATCGCGCGAACGTGAACCGCCATCGATGTCCTGGCCGCGGCAGCCACTGCATCGGGATCGCTGACCCGGGTTTGTTCCCACTGCTCAACCGACCAGCCAATCGGCAAATAACCGTTGGCGGGATCATGCGCGGAAGTCTGGTCCGTGACTGCATCGGGTCGTACGCCGCGCTTGATTAGCTCGGGCAAAATCTCCGCGGCGTTGCCGAGCAGGCCAACGCTGAGCGCCTGCCGGTCCTCGACTGACTTCTCGATGAGCGCCAGCGCCTCGTCGAGAGACTCGCTACGTGTATCGAGATAGCCCGTTTCGAGCCGCTTGTCGATTCGATCCGACTGGCACTCGATTGCCAGCATTGACGCGCCTGCCATTGTTGCGGCCAGCGGTTGCGCGCCGCCCATGCCACCAAGGCCGGCGGTCAGTATCCAACGGCCGGCTAAATCGCCGCCGTAATGCTGACGACCCATTTCGACGAACGTCTCGTACGTGCCCTGGACAATTCCCTGGCTGCCGATATAGATCCACGATCCGGCCGTCATCTGCCCGAACATCATCAGACCTTTCTTATCGAGTTCGCGAAAGTGCTCCCAGTTTGCCCAGGCCGGCACCAGGTTCGAGTTGGCGATCAGCACACGCGGCGCATCGGCGTGGGTGCGAAACACGCCGACCGGTTTGCCGGACTGAATCAGCAGGGTCTCGTCGTTTTCGAGTTCCCTCAGCGTTTCAACAATCTTGTCGAAAGCTTCCCAGTTACGCGCCGCCTTGCCGATTCCGCCGTAGACAACCAGGTCTTCGGGCCGCTCCGCGACATCCGGGTCGAGATTATTCATGATCATGCGCAGCGGCGCTTCGGTCAGCCAACTTTTGGCCTGCAGGCGTGTGCCTGTTGGCGCCTTGATCGTGCGTTTGCCGTTCATCGTTGTAGCTTCTCCAGTTCCAGGACGTTGCCAATCGTCGATTTAGGTGTTCCAGGCGGTGCGTAATGCCCGGTCAACTCATAACGGCTGCCCGGATGATGCAGTCGAGCGAACGTGACCGGTCGCCCGTGTGACCAGGTGCGGCGTATGACCACAAGGCCTGGCTCGCCCTCTGCCATTTGCAGGCGCTGGCGTACGGCAGCGTTGGCTTGCGCGGCACGCACGACCTGCTCAGCTTCCTGTAGCGGAGATATCGCTGTCAGGTAGGCGCTGGGCGTCACCGCTGTGAAATCCTGCTCGAGGCAATCAGGCGCGAACCCGGCAACGACATGCCGGTCTTCCAGCTGAATCGGTGTGCCGTTCTCAAAGTGCACCAGCAACAGATGAAACACGTCACTGCCCTGCTCGACGTGCAGGGCCTTGGCGACTTCCCCGCGGGCATGTTGCCGGGATTTCTGCAACACCTCGCTCGTGTGCGCGTGACCACGGCGTTGAATTTCATCGGCAATATTGTGCACTTCAAGGACATGAGACCTGGCACGAAAATCCGAGACGAAGGTCCCGCGGCCCGCAACGCGCTCGACGTAGCCTTCATCGGTCAATTCGCGCATGGCGCGATTCGCTGTCATGCGCGAAACGCTCATTGCTTCCACGAGCTCGTTCTCGGAAGGCACACGATCGGCCGGCCGTAACTCACCACTCGAGATGCGGCCGATGATCAGGTCCTTCAATTGCTGATACCTGGGTTTCGCGGCTACGCTCATTGCGCCACACCAATGCGTTCGAGCGTCTCCGCGTATGCGCCGCGGCAGTCGTTTTTATTGACGTGATCGCCATCGATAACCCGCCAATCGCCATGCACCATCACACGTTCGATCGGCAGCCGGTACCCTGAAAAAACGAGTGCATCGAGTAGTGACGCATCGTCATGACCGACTAACATCGGGTCATTGTCGTCGAGCGCGACGCAATCGGCCCAGGCCCCAGCTTGAATACCGGTCAATGCTTGTCCGGTTGCCTGCGCGCCACCCGTCAGCGCGCGCGAGAACAACTCACGACCGACGTGGGCCTCCTGTAACGACGCCACGTTTCTCGATTGCGATGCGAGCCGCTGCCCGTACTCGAGCCAGCGCAGCTCCTCGAACGGATTGATCGATATGTGACTGTCAGAGCCAATCGCGATCTGTCCGCCCGCATTCAGAAATGCGTGCAGGGGAAACAGGCCGTCGCCGAGGTTCGCCTCGGTACTCGGGCACAAGCACACGACAGCATCGGTATCTGCCAGGCTTTCGATTTCCTCATTATCCAAATGCGTCGCGTGCACGAGGCACCACTGATCGCTGACGTTATGGTTTTCGAGCAACCACCGCACGGGACGGCGGCCCTTGCTCGCCATGCACTGATCGACTTCGCGCTGCTGTTCAGCAATGTGCAAGTGCAGAGGAATACACGCCGCCTCTGCGACAGCAACAATTTGCCGCAGTGATTCGTCACCGACCGCCCTCAGGCTGTGCGCGCCGATAGCGACGTTGACTCGATCCGAAGCGCTCCTGCGTGCACGAGCATGGTGTGCAAGAAAGCTCTCAACATCGAGTGCAAATAGTTTCTGATGACCTTCCGGCTTCGCCTGGTCGAAGCCTGCGCGCTCGTACAGCACAGGCACATAGGTAAGACGCATACCCGTGTCTGTTGCAGCGTCGCAGATCGCAGCAAACATTGCGTCGTCGTCTTCTCCACTGCCGGGTTCCCGATGCAAATAGTGAAACTCTGCGACTGCCGTGTAGCCACTCGCGAGCATTTCGCTGTATGCCTGGCGTGCGATTGCAGCGAGGGCATGTGCATCCAGTTGACCGGCGAGTTCGTACATGCGCTCACGCCAGGTCCAGAAGTTATCCTGTCCCGCCGGCGAACGTCTCTCGGTCCTGCCCGCCAGCGAACGCTGAAAGGCATGACTATGGGCATTGCACAGACCCGGAATGACGATACCGGCAGTAAAATCCGTTTGCTCCGGGGTGCTGTTTTCGCGAATACTCCTGATCCGCCCGGCGTGCACGACAAGCCGGACGTTATTCGCCCAACCCTTTTGTAACAATGCCTTACGCGCGAAAATATTGTTCATCGTAGCTCTGCCAAGTTGTATATACAGGCTAGACCATGATAACGTCGAATGCAAAGTCGCGGAGGAAATAATGGCGGATTGGGACCTGCTGCTGACCGACGCCCGCATCGCGACGATGCAGCGCGGCGCGGACGACTACGGCACGATTGACGACGGTGCGATTGCCATCAATGCGGGCTCGCTGGCCTGGGTCGGCAGAGCGGCTGATATTCCCGACAAGACCGCCACGGAAAAGCGATCACTTTCAGGACGCTGGGTCACACCTGCCCTGATCGACTGTCACACGCACCTGGTTTTCGGCGGCGACCGCTCCGCCGAATTCGAGCAACGTCTGCAAGGGACAAGTTACGAAGAAATCGCCCAAGCCGGTGGCGGCATCCTGTCGACCGTCAACGCAACGCGCGCGGCCAGTGCGGACGAATTATTCGACGGTGCGCTTCAACGATTGCGCACGCTGGCCCGCGACGGCGTCGCAACACTCGAAGTAAAGTCGGGTTACGGCCTGGATGCGGCCAGTGAGATAAAGATGCTGGAGGTCGCACGTCGCCTCGGCGAGTCCTCCGATCTCACTGTGCGTACTACCCTACTCGCGGCTCACGTGGTGCCGCGAGAATATGATGACGACCCCGATGCGTACGTGGACCTGATTTGCGATGAGATGATACCGGCGGTTGCAAAACGCAAACTCGCCGATGCCGTCGATGCCTATTGCGAGCGAATTGCATTCAGCGTCGAGCAGGTCGCCAGGGTTTTTGCCGCTGCCAGGACGCATGGCTTGCCCGTCAAATTGCACGCCGACCAGTTGAGCGACTGTGGCGGTGCGGCGCTGGCCGCACGATTCAATGCGCTGTCAGCCGATCATCTCGAGTACGCCTCTCAAGAGGGTGTGAAGGCGATGAGCGAAGCTGGTGCTGTGGCCGTGTTGTTGCCCGGCGCATTCCTGACGCTCGGCGAAACTCAGCGTCCACCGGTCGATGCGCTGCGCAGAAACAATGTGCCAATTGCAATTGCGACAGACTTCAATCCGGGTACGTCACCGTTGTGTTCGCTTAGTGAGGCGATGGCGCTCGCATGCCGCTTGTTTAAGCTGACCCCTGAGGAATGCCTGGCTGGCGCGACACGCGAGGCTGCTCTGGCGCTTGGTCTCGACAGCGATCGCGGTACGCTGGAGGCTGGCAAGCGTGCCGATGTCGCAATCTGGGACTTCCCGCACCCGCGCGACCTCAGTTACTGGCTCGGCAGCCGCCCGTTGTCGGGCTTGTTAATTGCAGGTCGGGATGTCAGTCTGACCTGATCGTGAGTTCCCCTCCTCCCACTCAGAAGCGTCGCTTCATAGTTACGCTCGGCCTGCTGACGGGTATGGCGGCCTTCACCGTCGATGTGAGCCTGCCCGCCGTCCCGGCCATGGTCGAGGCACTCACAACCAGCCTTTCGAGGGGTCAGCAAATTGTTGGCATTTTCATGGCGGGTATGGCGTGTGGGCAAATTCCTGCCGGGCTGATTTCCGACCGCGTGGGACGGTTGCCCGTACTCTATTTCGGCATGACACTGTTCGCGGCTGGAGCCGCCGCTGCCGCAGTTGCAGGCAATATCGAGCTGATGCTTACCGCGAGATTCGTGCAGGGCCTTGGCGCTGCGTCCGCATTGGTCCTTTCGCGTGCAATTGTTCGTGACATCGCGAGCGGCAAGGAAGCCGCCAAACTGATGTCGCTAATGACAATGATTTTCACTGCCGCACCGGTGATCGCGCCGAGCGTTGGTGCATTGCTCGTTGCCCAATGGGGTTGGCGCGCGCCGTTTGTTGCCATCGCCGTGTTTGGCGTCCTGATTCTTTTCGCAATACGCAGCAATCTCACCGAGACGCATTCGCCGAATACCGGCCAACATCCGGTACGGCAATTGCTTTCCAGTTTTTCGGAGTTCTTTTCACACCGCCAGAGCGTGTTTGGCCTGCTATTGATCGTTCTGCCACCGGCCGGTTTCATGTCGATCATCGCCGTAGCGGCTGCGCTTGTCGTTGAAATTTACGGCTACTCGATTACGGCGTTCGGCCTGATTTTCGCCACCGCCGGCATCTCGATTCTCACTGGCTCGGCAGTCAACCGAATCCTCGTTACACGGCTGGATGGGATGCAGCTGATTGCGGTTGGCGTAGCAGCAATCGGCATCAGTGGCACGCAGTTGCTGATCGTTGCGTGGCTGAACCAGGCACCTTTCGTGTGGCTGTGGAGCTGCGTTTGCCTGTTTATGCTAACTGTCGCGATCGTGATGCCAAATGCGATGGTCATTGCTCTCGACCCGTTGCCCAAAATTGCCGGCGTCGCGTCATCGATCATTGGAACGTTGCAGAACATCAGCGGCGCGACGGGCGCGATCCTTGGTGCCATGATCTACGATGGAACAGTGCGCAACTCGGTCATCATCATGGCAACAATGAGTATGCTCGTCGTAATTGTCTTTGCGGCCAAACCACTTATCTGTCCGACTATCGTGCACCATCCGGATGAGCTGGCCAGGGACTAGGGAAGCTCGACCAGCACCTTGTCGAGGCCATGCCGGGATTGGGTCGGAGTCAGCTTCGGGTAGCCGTACCAGATCAAACCAACCACGAATTCTTCATCCGCACTGGCTCCAATGATGTCGAAGAAACGGGCATCCCGCGTGATGTCGCCCGTCGTCCACTTCGAGCCAACACCAGCCTTCCACAGGTAAAGCAAGATATTTTGAGTAGCCGCGCAGCAGGCAGCATAATCCTCCCGCTGCAGTAGCTCATCGTCGGACTTGCGACAACTTACAACAAGCCAGCCGGGTTTCTCCGACCAGCTTTCTGCCTTGAACTCGCCGGCCCTGGCACCTTTCTTTGCGGTTACGATGTCACGCACGAGGTCCAGACAGGCGGCGATTGCCTGCGCACCCAGCAAGTAGAACTTCCATGGCTCCGTAACGTGGTGATTGGGCGCCCAACTTGCGGTTTCTATCGCTTCTTTGGCCAGCGCATCAGGAACCGGCGTCTGCAAGAATAATTCGATAGTACGTCGCCCACGCAGCACCTCCCCGAACTCACGCAGTTCTTTTGTCTCATAGCTCGGTGCCTGCTTCTTCATCAGATCCGTTCGATGATCATCGCGATGCCTTGCCCAACTCCGATACACATCGTGCACAGGGCGAACCGGCCATTGCAACGCCGCAGCTGATAAGCAGCAGTCGTTACGAGCCTCGCACCGGACATACCCAGCGGATGCCCGAGGGCGATCGCGCCGCCATTCGGATTGACGTGAGCCGCTTCGTCGCTGACTCCGAGTTTTCTTAGCGTCGCAAGACCTTGTGCCGCGAACGCTTCGTTGAGCTCAATAACGTCCATTTGGTCGATCGTCATGCCCGTCAAACGCATCACTTTCTCGGACGCGGGTGCAGGGCCGATGCCCATGATTCGTGGTTCGACCCCGGCGACAGCCCAGGCGACGACTCGCGCTAGTGGTTCAAGACCCTGATCTTTCGCAGCATCCTCCGATGCAATGAGTAACGCGCAGGCGCCGTCGTTGATTCCTGAGGCATTGCCTGCTGAGATCGTGCCGCCCTCACGCACAATCGGCTTCAGTTTTATGAGGCCTTCGATCGTCGAGCCGGGGCGAGGATGCTCGTCAGCGTCAACGACAAGAGGATCTCCCCGTCGCTGCGGGACAACCACGGGAATAAGTTCATCGTCGAACGAGCCCTCTTCAATCGCGGCTTCTGCCTTGTGCTGGCTGCGCAGCGCAAACTGATCCTGATCCTTTCGTGTCACCGCAAAATCGTGGGCAACATTCTCGGCCGTCTCGGCCATTGAGTCGATGCCGTATTGTTGCTCGAGCTTGCTGTTGATGAATCGCCAGCCGAGAGTAGTGTCATGAAGTTCTGTATTACGGCCGAACGCTGCCGATTGCTTGCCCATAACGAAAGGCGCGCGCGACATCGATTCGACACCGCCAGCCACGCCGAGTTGAATACCACCAGCACGAATCGCGTCCGCAATGTTACCGATCGCGTTCATGCCGGAACCGCAAAGACGATTGACGGTTACGGCAGCAACCGATACGGGCAGTCCTGCCAGCAGCGCCGACATACGCCCGACATTGCGATTGTCTTCACCAGCCTGATTCGCACAGCCGTAGGCAACATCCTCGATCGCACCGGGGTCGAGACCGGTGTTGCGCGTCAACAATGCTGCCATCGGAATAGCGCCCAGGTCGTCGGTCCTAACAGAGGACAGCGCGCCACCGTAACGTCCTATCGGCGTTCTAACTGCGTCACAAATTAAGGCTTCGGTCATAGGATCGGCCCAGATACACTCCAACAATTGCCCACACCACGCCGATAATCGCTCCAATCGACGCTACCGCTCCAAGTCCAAGACCCAGAGCCACTGTCATTCCAGCGAACGCCCAGCCCGCGAGCGCGTCACCACCTCGATAAACCACGATATCGATGACGGGCTTCGCCTTGAACCGATCTTCGCGATCGACGAGCGTATACAGCATTTCGCGTCCCGGTCTGGTGATGGCGTAATTTCCACTCTTCAAGACGACCCAGCCAACGACAACCATGGCCAATACAGGATTGACGGCCACCACAAGAAAACCGACCGCGACGAGCGCCGGCACCATGGCCAAGGTCGTCGCCAGTCCGAAACGCACAGCTATTCGCCCAGTCGCAAAAACGGCTGTAACGATCGCCAATGAATTAACTGTCAAGTTGATCCCGGCCCAAATCTGGGTGCGTGCATCGCGCTCGATATCTGCGAGAAGGTTTTTGATTTCGAAATATGCAAACGAGCCAATCGTTGTGTAGAGGAATATGAACAGCGCTATTCCCAACAGGAACGGATTGCGCATGAACTCCGTGAAACCGGCAAACGGATTGCCGCTAACAATCGTGTCCTGCTCGCTGGCGAGATCTACAGCACCAGCCTGGAGCCGTGTCGATTTGAGTCTGTACAACATACCAATAACAGGAACGATCGAAACGAGAATCACGGCCGCAATCAACATCAGGTTCATGGTGCCGAGAACTTTCGCCAGGGCGAACGCCACAGTATTACCGGCAATCGTCCCGACACTCGCGCCGCTCGCAATGATCGCGAACAGACGCAATGCCTGAGTCTTACTGAAAACGTCCGCCATCAGGCTCCAAAAGACAGATATATGAAACAGCGAGAACAGGCTGAGCCAGAGATAGAACGCCTTATCGATGAAACCAGTGTCATCAAACGAACGCGATCCCAGGTAGAAAAACACGAACGACGTAGCAAAAAAACCGTAAACACTCGGAACCAGGTATTTGAGGCGCAACCTCGACACGGCGAAACCATAGATGCTCACCGCTACTGCGCTGAAAACGAAGTTATAGGTCCAGAGCCAGGCAAGCTCGACGTCACTCCAGTCCGGCGCCATCGCGTCTCTCACCGGCTTTAGAATGTTATACGCGAGCATCAACGCGAAAATGAAGAGAAACGACAGCAATGTCGCATTGAGCTCGTTGGGTTCTACCTTCGCCGCCGCCCTGACGAACCGTGATAGCGGATTGCTGCGACCGGTATCCGTCATGACCTCTAGTCGAGGCCTAATTCAAAACCAGCCTCGAGCTCCTTTTTGGAGTAGGCGCGAAACGCAATCATGGTTTCGGTTTCGACAATGCCGTCGAGGTGGCGCATTTTGTCACTGATGACGTCGGCGAGATCGTCATTTTGGGCGACTTTGACGATCGCTACGAGATCATGCCGGCCGGCAACTGAAAATACTTCCTGCACACCAGCCATTTCCGCGATCTGATTTGCCAGCTCGGGTATGCGGCTGGTTTCCGCCTTGATCATGACCAGCGCCGTTACCATCGATGTCTCCATGCCCAATATCAGGTATTGGGAAGCGTACCATCACCTGCGCCCGGCGACTATTTGGATGCAGCTAGCTCGGATACAACCCGCAGTAGCTCGTCTGCGGGCAAGCGCACCTTGAAGTTCGGATCGGAGTGAGCGAAGGCGATCATGCCCTCTCGATCGATGGCGAAAACTGACGGTACCGGCAACACACCGTGACGCAGCATCGATGAGTCGACGATATCCTCAACTTTCTGATTGCGGCGATCGATCGTGCTCTGAGAAGCTTTGAAAGCGATACCGAAAGCGATGGCAGCTTGAGCATCGGCATCAGAAAGAATCCTGTAGTCGAGACCGGCAATTTCATCCTGCGTCTCGCGACTCAGGCTCTTGTACAACAAGTCCGGCCGGTCGCCACTCAGGAACAACACATCGACGCCGAGCGCATCGATTTCAGATACGACATCTTTGAGCTCAGACAGATGCATGTTGCAAAACGGGCACCAGCCACCGCGAAACGAAATGGCAACAACCGGGCGATCGAGATTGCGCGGGTCGAATTCGAAAACCTCGTTATCGATGGTTCGTACTACAAATCGAGGTGCGCTCTGACCCACCTTGAGCGGCTGCGCGGACTCGGCGTTTTCCGCAATCGGAACATCGGCATGACCGTACTGCATGGACATGCTGTAACTCAGACTCAGGACCAAAACTGTTGCCAACGCGCTTAACACGGTCGATCGGGGGTTGATTCGCTTGCTAACGGACTTCCACATTTCACCTGGCTCCTGCATCGTCTGCTTATAAGACCGGAGTGACAGGTGGAATATTACATGGCCTTTTCGAGGAGGTCGGCACTGCTGACATTTGATACACCACGACAGCGTGCTTTGGCACGGTACATGGCCTGATCGGCCTCACGCATCAGACCGGTCAGCGTGTTCGCATTCGTCGGATAAAGCGCGAGACCAATACTTGCGGCGCAATGGTGCTTCTCGTCACCGATCAGATAGATCTCCTCGAGCGCGGTGGCCAGGCGGTTCGCCAGTTTGTCAGCGACCTCCGACGATACATCAGGAACCAGCGCCACGAATTCGTCGCCACCCGGACGGCCAATGATATCGCACGAGCGCAAGCTCTTGCGCAAGCGCTTCGCTGCGATGATCAGCAACTGATCGCCAACCTCGTGACCGAAGCTGTCATTGATTACCTTGAAATCATTGAGGTCGATGAACAGCAGCGCGCCCATCGCATCGTCGGCGCTCTCGGTGAGACGCCTGGATGCGTCACGTTCAAAGCCGCGGCGGTTGAGCACACCCGTCAGCGGATCCGACCGTGCGATCGACTCCATGTGCTGTTCCTTCGCTTTGCCGTCCGTAATGTCGACAAACGTCAGCGCGATGTCCGTGCCGAACGGTTCACAGATCATGCGCAGCCATTTGTTTGACGCTCCGGACTGGTGATTGACTTCAATGTCGATGCTATCGCCGGCGTCGGTGGCGCGGCGAAACATTTCCACGATCTCCTCCGATTCGGCCGGGTCCATTGCGTTGGTCGCAATCTTTACGAGTTGCTCGCCGGCGCAGTCGACGAGTTCATCAGGTTCAGCATGCAGGAAGCGAGCTGCCATCGCATTGGCAAATATGCAGCGCAACTTTCTGAAATCCGCGTCTTCGTCCTCGATCCAGCGCAGGCGCAAGATGCCATTCACCGAGTGATCAATCAGTGTGCGTAGCATCGCCTCACTCGCGCGCACTTCCGCTTGCGCTTTTTCGACGTCGCTAACATCGCGGAACATCAACACTTTGCCATCGCGCTGTGAGGACCGGTCCGACGTCATCTCCGATACCTGTACATGCAGAAAACGTCCGGTGTTGGTCATCATCTTTCGGGGCTCACCGGTCTCCAGCGCCTCGAATACTTCGGGCGAATCATCACCGAACACGATATTCAGCGGCTTGAGAAGCGCCGATGTCTCAGTGATGTCGAGCAGGCTCTCGGCGCCATGATTCAGCCCGATGATGCGGCCCTGGTCGTCAACGACAACGACTGGGTCCTGCATATTCTGGAACACCGTTTCATAAGCGAGTGGAGTAAATTCGACGATTTGCTCGCCGAGTACCAGCCACGCATATATCGGTAGCAAGACTGTAAAAACAATAGGCACGAACGAGAAAGTGTCCGGTCCAAACCCGAGATCGTAAAAAAGCGTCGCCGTCAGCGGACCGAAGCACGCTGCAACAAGCAAAAACAGGCCACGGCGATGTGCGCGGGCAACTGCCGAACTGTGTGTAAGCAGCGTCAACATGGCCACACTAATTACTATGTAACTGTACGGAGCATGTACATACAGAAACCACGGGCCCCAGGCCACCGGGCGCGTCAAGAATTCACCTGAATTATTCGCGATCGGCAGATACCACATGAATTCGTGGTAGTAATTGCTTGCCGCGAGTGCAATTGACACGAACGGAATAATCAGCAGTATCGTGATCCGGTGTATCGACGTGTCGCGACCCGTATACTCTCGAAAAGTAAAATACGCAGCCACAGGTAGCAATGCCGTACCGACGAAGTGCATCGTACGGCCAATCGAGAATACGTAGAAACTCGATGACGCCAGTTCAATGCCACCGCCAACGACCCAGACGCTGATGACAAGGAACAGGAGTCCGATAGGCATCGTGCCCACCTCGCGCTTGGCCGCGACGAGGCGCATGCCGAGTGCGAAATAGCACGCTGCACTGCACATCAGAAGCACCGCAATGGCGAGGTCGAAACTCATGGGTCCCTTTCAGATTTAACGGAATATGGCCAATATTATGTCGCTAAGCCGTTGATTTCCGGGAACTGTTCCACAGCTTTGACCTCGAACTACTACCACTCGTGGTCGAAATTTCTCATTTGGAAATATCAGTCCGGCCTCAGCACGACTTTGTATAATCTAAGCCATTGTTTTTGCTCATTTTACCGCCAAATCGATAGTGCGCCGGTTAGCGACCGCATGCGCTCCTGAGGCGAGCCGTAAATTGCTCGCGTTTCAGTCTGTTCACCCGCCGGAGGAATCGCTCGGCACCATGCTCATTCTGCAAGGCTTTCTGTGTGTAGGCGTCGCTTTCGGGGCCTGCGGATTTTCGCCAGTACATAAAAGTTATCGTCGTTGCGATCCGCATGCGCACGAGTTCGTACAGCAGTTCAAGTTCTGCGTCTTCGAGTGGCGTGACTTCATCAAATCCGGCGACAAACGCACCTAGCTCACTCAGCGCATCTTCCTTCTCGGTGCGACAATAAGACGCAGCAATTGCGACATCGATGACCAGCGGCGCACGAAGCATATCGCCGAAGTCGATTACGCCGGCCACAGAAATCGGCTCGCCCTCGGTGACGAGGACATTCCCGGGGCTCAAGTCGTTGTGAATAATCTGCGATCGTAATGACGCAAACGCGGGCGCCGCGTAGCGCTCGAAATCGTCCAGGCATTCACGCACCATTGCTTGAAGTTCTGCGTCCACGACGTGTGACATGAGGCCACGCAGGTCACTGGCCCGCTGCATATCCCAAGGCAGCACCGGGCTATCGAAGGGGTGCTCGAAATTACTCAAAGACATGTCGATCTCGGCAAGGCTTCTACCCATTTGCCGGGCCAGCTCCGCGCCGGGCGCCGTTCCTTCGAGCGGGCAACCCGGGACATAACTGACAATGCGCAGCGCGTGCGCAGACCCACGATGTGACACCGATGTCGAGAGGGCGCCGCTCCGGGTCCGAATAATACGCGGCACTATCACCGGGCATGCATTGGTTTCCAAATGCCGCAATGCCTGGATCTGAAAATCGGTAACCGCCTTGTCCTCGGCCGAGTTGGCTATTTTTACGACGCAATCAGGCCCATCGACGCGTGTCAGCCGAAAATTTTGGTCGCGCTCACTGACCAGTAATTTGAGCTTGCCATCAAACCCGTACTGCTCCACAACAAGTCGCCGAACCTGCGCCACGGGGGCGTTCGGCGGCGCCAGGGCCGTAGCCTGTAACGAGCTCAGCTGATCAGTCATTTTTCTTTTATAAACAATGTGTTAAATCTGTCATTGCTGCATTTTCCTGCGCTGTGTGCCAGCGGCGCGTATTTCGCACTGCATTCTGCCATGGTCCGAATTTCTCAGAAATGCCGATTGGTTCCGGCGTTCTTTGAACATAATCGGTCATAGTTCATTGCTTATGAGCCGTCTCGCCCGCATTGTTCGCTCGGCGACGCCTTCGACTGCCGTACAGTTTCGCAAACGCGCGTATGGCAAGAATGGCGTCGAGCGCTTTCTGCGCGACGTTCTCGCGATGGCGAATGCTTCCGTCGAGGGCTCTCGCTACATCGTGACCGGCGCCGAGATCGATGCCAGGGGTCGCAAGCATTTGTACTCGGTCGATCGCGAGGACTTCTCCGGCAAACCAGCGTATCAGTCACTGGCCAACGATCATATAGAACCACCGATCCGGATTCGCTACCAGCCGGCAACGATTGAGGGTGAGTATGTCGGAATCTTCGAGATCGGCGACTGCCAGGATCGTCCCTACATGATGCGAGTCGACTACTCGGAAACCTTGCGGCGTGGTGATGCCTATGTTCGAGTTAATGACACTGCCGTCAAGATGGGTCGCCGGCAGTTGCAATCCATGTTTGAGAAAAAATTCCAGGACTCGGTATCAGCCGCAAACATCGAGATCGGTTTTCCCGGCGACATCATTCATAAAGACAAGAAAATCGCGACTTGCAGCTTCGACAAGTTGCCGTCGGTCATCGCAAGCTCCAAGTTACACGAGTTGATTGAGGCAAAGAGCCAGGTGCATGCCTCCGCCTCGAATACGATGGTCGCTCGTTTGACTCATGCTCGCCTGTTCGGCTCGGACAGCCCCTATGAGGATCGATCGACTGAAGAGATCATGGCAGAAATGCGCCAGATCGAGCGGCGCTACAGCGACCATGACAGCCAGTTTCTGTTTGAAGATCATGTCACACTATTGCAACTGGTCGTGCTCAACCAGGGCGCGGAAGAGATAAGTGACGCTTCTCTGTCACTCGTCATGCCGAATCACAATGATTTTCATGTCGCGACGCAACTGCCGAAGATCCCACGTGATGGCCGTTTCGTCGAGCGCACACCGAGCGAACAATCCGAGTACCCGGCGGTGACACTGAAGGACGACTCGGTCCACGTATCGATCAAGCTCGGTGACATCGAACCGGGCGAGCCGCTGGAGGTGTTCCATTCACCGTTGCGGATATGTGTCGGCAGTGAACTTGAAGGCCGGCGCATTGGTATACAGTACTCGCTGTTCGCCCAGAACCTGCGCACGCCGGCCAAGGGTAAATTGCGGCTGTTGTTCTAAGTCGGACGAACAAGGACAGCAATGAACGGCAGCAAGATCAAGACGCTGGCGGATTGAAGCGAGAACCGTAGACATCACGAACCTCTGTTCATTGCCATTTTTCGATGCGCGGTGCCGTGTACCGTTCGAACTGCCCCAGGAGTCCGGCTGCATCATCGTCGCATAGCAGCATTGCCCGGTTTTCCGCTCGAAGGAATCCTTGTGCCTGTGTGTGATCAAGAAACTCCAGTAGATTGTCGAAGTAACCGGCCACATTGAGCACACCGCAAGGCTTGTCGTGAAAGCGTAGCTGACCCCAGGTCAGAATTTCTATAATTTCCTCGAGCGTACCAATGCCACCGGGCAATGCGATGAAGCCATCCGCAAGAGCGGCCATCATCGATTTGCGCTCGTGCATCGACGCGACGATATGCAGTTCGGTCAAACCGGTATGGGCGATTTCCTTTTCTATTAGCAGCTTCGGAATGACGCCATGTACGATTCCGCCACTTTCGAGAACGGCATCAGCAAGAACTCCCATCGTTCCCTTTGACGAGCCGCAATAGACGCAGATCCTACGCATCATCGCCGGGCAAACTCAGGCAGTCGCTTTTTGTTGCTTGGCGCCCTCGATGATTGCCGCAATCTGCGGCCGCTTCAGTCGCAGCTCTTCCGGCGTCAGCGCGTCGAGCTCGTGAGGAAAAACCAGCCACTCGGCGGTTTCGCGAATGAAATAGTCGGGCACCATATCGGTCTCGTTGCGGCTCGGCTTGTACCACGGCACTGCTACACGAATGTCTTCGGGCGTGTTGTCGCGCGCCCGCTTCGACAACTCCTCGACAACTGCTTTGATCGTGTTCCCAGTATCAAAGACATCATCGACAATCAAAACGCGGTCATCATGACAAATCTTCTTGATGATGTAATTGAGGCCATGCACGGCGACGGCTCCACGTTGATCGACGCCCACATACGACGAGGTGCGGATCGCGATATGGTCAGAGTCAACGCCGCAGTAAGCCATAATTTCCTGGACCGCCATGCCGACTGGCGTTCCACCCCGCCAGATCGCGATGATCATGGTCGGTTTGAAGCCGCTCTCGAGGATATTTATCCCCAGGTTAAACGAGTCTTCGAGCAGCTCCTGCGCCGAAAGTACTATTTTGTCCATTGATTTTCTCTTGCGTGGTTTTTCTTCTGTTGGGGCTTTCGGCAATCGTTATAATGCCTGACCGGATTCTACAGCACCGCAGGCTCGGAAAAACAATGACCAAACAAATCATCGCCGCGGACGACCTTCTCAGGGATTCGTTTCGACTCGCCGCAAGTATCGCTGCAGCTGACTACCAACCAGATTTTCTTGTTGGACTGTGGCGTGGTGGCAGCGCCGTCGGAATTGCCGTTCAGGAGGGCCTCGACTTCCTCGGCATCAAGACTGATCACATTGCGATCCGTACATCTTATCGTGGCGCAGCCAGTTACAACGAAATGGTCAGCAAAACCGACACAATTCGCGTTCACGGCCTGCAGTACCTGCTTGAGAACTTGTGTTCGCATCACTCAATGCTGATTGTTGACGACGTCTACAGCACCGGCTCAAGCGTCCAGGCTGTCATTGATCAACTCTCCCGCAAGACACGGCGAAACCTGCCGCAAGACATCCGTATCGCCAGCGTCTGGTACCGGCCAACCGACAAGACGCTGCGAGTGCCGGATTACTACGTGCACGAGACTCAGGACTGGCTGGTCCTGCCGTACGAACTGTCCGGATTGTCCATCGATGAGCTTCGCGAGAAGCGTCCCGAACTCGGTTCGATCATCGACCGGCTGGAGCCATTGCTGGACTAAGGAGCTCGGCTGTCGTGAACACGATGCTGCTAACGGCGATTGCGATGCTCGCGTTTGCCGCAAACTCGCTGCTTTGCCGCCTGGCGCTGGGGGCGGAACTCATTGACGCGGCGAGTTTCACCGGCGTCCGCGTCCTGTCCGGGGCGGTCATGCTGGGTATTATCATTTTGCCGCGCTACCGCCTGCACGGCCGTCCCAAGGCGGACTGGCGCGCCGTTGCGACCTTGTTCGCGTACATGATCTTTTTCTCGATCGCCTACCTGTCGCTCGGCGCGGGTACGGGCGCGTTGATTCTTTTCGGCGCCGTACAACTGACGATGTTCATCGTCGCGTTAAGATCCGGAGAGATGTTTTCGAAATTCTCCTGGATCGGACTGTCACTTGCGATAGCAGGACTCGTGTACCTCATCTCACCCGGCGTTTCGGCGCCGAACCTGACGGGGGCCCTGCTAATGACGATTGCCGGAATCGCGTGGGGCCTTTATTCCTTGCTCGGCAGAACCGCTGCCGATCCATTGGAATCCACGGCATACAACTTCATCTATTCGGTGCCGCTTGCCGTAATCGCGAGCCTGCTATTCATCGGCGAGTTTCACCTCACAATGACCGGCGCGGTGCTTGCAGTCGCCTCGGGTGCCGTCGCGTCAGGACTCGGTTATTTCATCTGGTACGCCGCATTGCGCGGGCTAAGCGCGATACGCGCGGCCACCGTGCAATTATCCGTGCCGATAATCGCTGCGTTTGGTGGTGTGTTGTTGCTTGACGAGGCCGTGACGCTACGGCTCATATTCGCATCGGCCGCGACATTGGGCGGCGTCGCAATCGTCTTGTCGCAAAAAGTCGCGCGAACCCCTCAAGCGACGGATCAGGCAGAGTAACGCCGCCCCTGCAGGTAGGTCGCCGCGATGTGGCGATCGTCACCCAGGAAAATCAACGCAAACAGCAACTCTTCTATCGAGGTCGCTGTTTGCGCACGGCGTGCTGTGATACTTGAACCATCGGTATCGAGAACAGTGAAGTCCGCTTCCTTACCGGGTTCGAAGTTGCCGATTCGATCGTCGAGACGGAGCGCCTGCGCCGCACCCAATGTAGCGAGATACAAAGCCCGGCTCGCCGGCAGAGACTGGCCCTGCAGGTGCAAAACCTTGTAGGCCTCACTCATCGTTCGCAGCAATGACATACTCGTACCACCACCCACGTCTGTCGCAAGACCAATATCGATTCCTGCGTCCGACATGGACTTCAAATCGAACAAGCCGCTGCCGAGAAACAGATTGGACGTCGGGCAGAACGCGCCGGCAGCGCCTTTTTTTGCCATCAGGGCGCGATCGGCATCGTCGAGGTACAGGCAATGCGCGAACAAGGATCGATCACGCAGTAAGCCGAAGTGATCGTATACGTCGAGATAACTCCGGCTCCACGGGAACTGCTGCGCTATCTGGTCAATCTCCTCCTGGTTCTCGGCGAGATGCGTGTGCACCCAGGTATCCGGATACTCCGCCGCGAGTCGTCCGGCGGCCGCGAGCTGTTCATCGGTCGATGTCAGAGCAAAACGCGGTGTGATTGCATAGCCCAGCCTGCCCCTGCCGTGCCAGCGCTCTATCAGTGTTTTGCTTTCGGCATAGGCGCTTTGCGGATCATCGCTTAGCTCATCCGGACAGAGACGGTCCATCAGCACTTTGCCCGCAATCAGTCGCATGTTGCGTTCTTCGGCCGCCTCGAATATCGCGTCGACCGACTGTGGAAAAACCGTGGCGAATACCACCGCGGTCGTCGTGCCGTTGTGCAATAGCTCATCAAGGAAAAAATCGGCGACTGAGCGAGCGTGTCGCGCGTCCGAAAACTTCGCCTCCGCGGGATAGGCGTAGCGATTCAGCCAGTCGAGCAATTGCTCGCCGTAGGAAGCGATGATATCCAGTTGCGAGAAGTGCACATGACAATCGATAAGACCAGGCACAATCAGCTTGCCTCGCAAGTCTTCGATCTGCGTCCCGGCTGGCAAGCCCGGGAGCAAATCGGCCGCGGCGCCGACCTGCGCAACCGCGCCGTCCTCGACAAGCAACAGGCCGTCTTCTATGTGTTCAACGGCCGATTCATTCCCGTGTGGCCCGGGATCGGCGAGACAATGAAAAACTGATGCGCGAAACGCCTGCTGCATCTCTAGTCCTCAACCAGCATGACGGGTTCGTCGAGACTGTGCTCATCACAATTCGGCGCATCGGCTGCGCGGTCAATAATCAGGAATTCCTGGCCTGCGTCGAATGCAATAAGCGGCATGTGCCAGGTGCCGCGGTGGTAGTTGATACCCTGCCGCCCGTTGCTTACGAATGCGCGCAGATCGCTAGCCTCCACACCCTCCTCGGGCGGCGCAACGACGACAATCATCCGGCACGGTGTCAACGGCACGAACGCCTGGCTACCGAGTGGATGCCGTTCGACCATGTCGATGCGATGCGGCAAAGACGCCGCAATGCGGCACCGTGCAATGCTCACCGCGACCCGGCCCGAGTCGCTCATTTCAATTTCGCAGAGGTCATCAACACGATCGAATCGTGCCGCATTCATTGCCGCTGCGCGCTTGATCGTCGTTTCGATGACGTCGCCGTAAGGCGCGAATCTCTCGCTGGTCAACGGCTGCGGTATAAGGGTGATGGTCATGGTCTAGTTGTGCCGGCCGATTCGCCCGTGTAAGCGCAAACGGCTTATGCCGCCGTCCGGGTATATCGACAGGCGCACATGACTGACAGCACCAATGGCGTTCATTTCGCTCTCAAAGAAGTGCTGCTTGTCCATGTCGAGCTTGGCCTCGGGCAACAGTTCCTGCCATGCGTCACTTGCATTGCTCGCGTCGTCGTCACTGGCAAACATCGCGGCCTGCAAGGATGCACGATCAGGGTAGTTGCCCTTGAAGTGTGCCGTATCAATCTCCACTTGTTCTATCGTCCCGGAGTGGCCAAGCGCCAGGATGACCCAATCATTGCCGGGACCGCGGCGACGCGCGGTTTCCCAGCCGTCTCCCATGTTCGTGCCACGACCAGCCACATTGAGGTTGTGCATGCTGCCATAGTGCTCATCGCTGCACGCTATCGCGCGACCACCGTTCTCAAGGGCCAAAAGGTCGATCATTCCGTCAACAACCGTGAAGTCGGGACGAATCTCACCGTAGATTCGCAACCTGGCAATGCCGCCGTCCGGGTGAATGTTCAGGCGCAGGTGCGTCCAGACTGAGCCGTCATCAATTGCCAGGTAGTGGTGCGCATCGCCTTGCAGGTCTGTCTTGCCGAGAATTTCCGTCCACCCGCCGGCGGGAACGTCGTCCTCACTGACGCAGGCTTCCAGGGATGCTTGCGGCGGGTAGTTGCCGGTAAAAAACCGGGTATCGATATCGATGCCGTGAACAACGCCGGGTACTCCGAGCCTTATGACGCAGTCATCGTGTCCGGGGCCGCGTTTGCGTCGACTCTCCCAGCCATCCATCCATTTGCCATGATCGTCGTACTTATCGTCAATGAACACCGGCTCGGGCGGCTCAATAAGCCTCTCCTTCGCAGCGAAGAAATCGTCACTTGCGTAGGTGACACGCGTCCCGAGCCGTGGTTGCTCGAGCTGGATCCACCGCCGGAAAGGATTCACCGCTGCGGTCACTCGCCCGCCTCCATGGCGTGGAAACGCAGCCGCGCGATTTTGTGAATCTCGGCCAACGCCGTTTCGAACTCTGTGTCCTGGTCGTTATTCAGCCTGGTCGCAAACGCAGCCAGAATCTCGGCCCGGCCGCTTTCGCGGACAGCCATCACGAACGGAAAGCCGAATTTTTCGTGATACGCACTATTCAGGGTCTGAAATCGTTCGTACTCGTCGGCCGAACACTGATCAAGCCCTGCGCTCGACTGCTCGCTGCTCGAGTCTTCGGTCAACTCACCTGCTAGCTGTGCTTTGCCAGCAAGATCAGGGTGCGCCCGTATCAACGCCAGCTGCCTGTCGACCGATGCGTTATCAACGCAGTCCGCCATGAGCGCCGCGATATCATTGATATCGCCCGCGTCGTCGACGAAATTGGCTGCCTCTTCCGCAACCCAGGATGAATGCTCGTAGATTCCCTTGTACCGCGCGACAAATTCCGACCGAGACAGCGCCATCAGGATTCA
>Ga0255052_10000438_pt1 | contig 33823 bp, 24 predicted proteins | sample JV7_2_21_MG_FD_188632 | JGI IMG/M metagenome (GOLD analysis project Ga0255052, IMG submission 188632) | Seawater microbial communities from Jervis Inlet, British Columbia, Canada - JV7_2_21 | ecosystem: Environmental > Aquatic > Marine > Inlet | place: Canada: British Columbia | collected...
CGATCGCTGCTTTCGACTTGCCGGTCACGCTGGCCGCTTCCTGGAAGTTGCCGGCTTTAAGGAACGGCACGATCTTCTTCCACAGCGCGCGGTTACTTGCACCGGACACGGTCAGATACGTCCAGCGTTCGATGGCAATTGCCAGCCCGAGCGCGAACACGATCAGGATCGGGTACATGAACAACCCACCCTGTTGGAAAAAACGGACTATGCTGCCTAAAACGTCCATTTGATTACTCCTCTTCTAAATCAAATCATCTTACGTTTGTCTGATACTCACGCTTACAATCACGCGCTACTCTTCTTCCTTTCCGTACAGGTCATCGTAATAATCAACCTGGCGAATAAATTCTTCCCGATCCAGTGGTGCCAGGACTTCATCCAGTAGCGTATTCACCGGTCGTCCCATCAGATCACCCGGGTCGGACTTTTTCCACGGCACGATGTACAACACCTTCGGCAGTTCCAGGTTACCGGTGATCTCGGTCCGCCCGAGATGCATCTCGTCCATCACGCCACTTACCCCGGTAGTGCGCCGCCGGACGTCCTGGGCCAGGACTGCCGATGGGACGCCGGGTTCCAGCGCCGCACGCTCTGCCGCCCGTTCTTCAGCCGTCCGGGCATCGCTGGCCTGCTCCAGGCCTGCGCTTTCCTCCGTATCCGGCTCCTGTGCCGCCAACGGCAGACTTGCGAAAGCCAACACCAGCAAACAAGCTTTCAAAACACTGATCACGCCCGTCACTCCGCCACCTTCGCGGTTCTTTGTTGCGCGTCCAGCCGGCGCCGTAGATCCGCTATCCACTTCGTGACCTGCCTGTCCTCACCTTCAATCTCCTGATACCGCTCAAAGTGCTGCAGCGCGGCATCGAGTCGCTGTAAATAGAGTTCATTGAGGACGCCCAGGTTGTAGTGTGCCAAGGCATAGTCCGGGCTGGCTGTGACGGCCTTCAAATAAGCAGCCTCTGCTTCAATAAATTTTCCCTGGCGCCGGAGCAGCATTCCGAGCTGGTTCAGGGCCGCGGCATGTTCGGGGTCGATGATCAGTGCGTCGACGATATGGCCCTCTGTCGCCTTATCGTCGCCGGCCCGTGCGCTGATAATGGCGAGGTTCACATGTGCGCCGGGATACTCGGGATATTGCAACAAGAACTCCTTGAAGCGCAGCTCGGCATCTGTAGCGTCTCCCGCGGCCATGACTGCCACCGCCTGTTCAAACAGGGTCAGCGCGTTTGCCGGAGCGCCCCGGAGCCGCTCTGCGGCAGCCTGTTCCCGGGAAGTGCCGGTTTGTGGCCGATTCGGACCCGATGCGCAGCCGCTCAGGACAAGCGCGCACAGGACCAATGGCGTCAGGTACCGCATTGATCCGGCATTCCGGAGCGCGTTAGAAAAGTGTCGTAACAACATCTTCACTGCGTTCCAGTTTTGCGTATCGGGCTGGCATCAGACGTGCCATCGCTGCAAAACTTTTCTGGACCCACTCGTCAAATACGCCCTCGGCCGCACGATCCGTGTTCACCCGAAACAGTTCGATCGCTTTTTCCTCAAACGGATAGGCCTGCTCCTCGAGCAAAATGTCGTATTGCTCCAGCGCATCGGCATCGAGGTCGGACGGGCGCTCGGATTCCATCAGATCGCTGCCGAACTGCTGATAAACCTCTCCGAGGTGATAGGTTGCGGCGGTGGTCACTTCGGCAACCCCGTATTCTGCGGCATCGCCGTAGACTTTGAGGACGTCTTCCATAAGCGCTTTCTTGAGCTTCAGGCTGTCGGCAAGGGGCTGCGATATCCTTATCGCGAGGAAACTTCGCCTGACCGGCTCGGCCAATTCAAGCGACGCTTTGGCGGCCAGGTATTTCGTACGATCCGAACGCTGCGAGCCTGCGGCAGCATCGATCCGCACGAGATCATTCAGGCGCTCGGTGCGTGCATGCTGGTCTCCGCTGGCCTCGGCGAGCTGTAGCAGTCGGTAGCGTGCTTCGATCGATTCGGAGATCGGGTTCGGGTAGCGGGCTACAATATTTTCAAGGACGTCTTGTTCGCGACTGGCGGACCCGCTGTCTTTGTAAAGCTCGGAGGCCCTCCAGAGCGCTTCACGGCGCACAGCCTCACTGCTGCCGGGTGCCTCGGCAATACGTTCGAATTCACCTGCGGCCTTGGCCATGCGTCCGGACTCGAGATAAGTAACCGCAAGCTTCTGAGTTATCTCTTCTGTAAATTCGCTGTCGGGATAGTCGCGGCGGAAATCCTCAAGCACTGCCGATGCCCGGTCCCAGGCCTGAAGATTAATAAGTGCTGTCGCCGCATCGTAATCCGCCGTCGAACGGATGCTGGAATCCGGCACGACCTGGCCGACACGCTGGAAGTGCGCGACCGCTGTCTCGAGATCGCCGGCGTCCCTGGCCTGCTCACCCTGCTTGTATATTGACGACGCGATGCGGTCTTTGATCTCCCGGTGAGCCTTCGCATCTTTGGTGGGCGTAAGCGGCTGCAAGCGATAATAGGCAGTCTCCGCCTCGACGAAGTTATCCAGGTCAAATTGCGAATGGGCGATCACGGTCCAGGCAGTTCGGGCCAGCGGTTTCTTGACCGGTGGCTGCTTGGCAACCACCGTTTGACCAACGGCAATGGCGAGATCGAACTGTTTTTGCCTGAACAGGTTTTCGGCGATAGTCGTCAGGACAGCCCCGGATTCGGGATGTTGGGGATAGGTGTCGGCAAATTTCAGGCCGCTGTCGAGATATTGCTGGTGCCACGCAGTCTTCTCGGCGCCTTGCAGAGTTTCTTCATGCCTGCGGTATGAAAGAATCGCTGCATAGGCCGCTTCGCTCGAATGCTCATGCACCGGGTAATCGTAGGCCGTACGCTCATATTCGACCGTTGCCCCGAAAAAATCCTCGCTTTCAAACAGGACTTCGGCCAGCAGAAAGTTGGTGTTGACGCTATCAGACTCCCCGGGGAAGTAGGCCAGGTATTTGCGGTACCAGTTGGCTGCTTCCTGGTAGTCGCTGCGCTTGCCGTTTTTCTGTGCCTCGGCATGATAGAACTGTGCGAGGTCGTTCAGGTTTACTTTCAGGTGGGCCGCAACGGTCGTGTTCTGTTCCGGCGGATTACGATCCCAGAACGGGCTGTCCATGCCGTAGCGATCGACGTAACGCTTCTTGCCTTCGAGAACGAGCGTCGGGAAGCCGCCACGCTTGTACGCCTCGATGACCTCGACCTGCATGAGCGGCGACTTCGGGTGATAAGGCTCCCGCTCGACGAATGCCTCGTATGTCTTGGCGGCATCGACAAAGCGCTCCTTCTCGAGATACAGGTCGCCGAGATTCATATAGATGACGTACCCGTATTCGGGATTGCCGCGCTGACCCAGGTAATCGTTAATGCTTTCCGCCGCGTCCATGTACGAAAAGCTGATGCTCAGGACACGAAACGTGTCTTCGACCAGTTCCCTTTCTGCACGGCTTAGCGCTTCAAGGCGGTCGTTGCCATCCTTTAGCTCGATGTTGGCGACTTTTCGATCCAGAAGTTCGAAGAACGGATCCAGGCTTTCATCGTGCAGGGCCAGCTTGAACTTCGACCAGCCGAGTTTGTAAAGCGACTGCTCATAGAAACGCGATGCATCGCCGTAGTCGACAACCGCCTGATACGCAGCCTCGGCATCGATGTAATTTTTCCTGAGGAAAAGCATTTCACCGCGGCGGAATTGCACTTCGTCGATGTTTACAGTCTGCGGATAACGATCAACGAGTTCGTTTACCGCCTCCAGCGCAGCATCGTTCTTGCCGGAAATCTCGTAGGCCCGGGCGAGCTGATAAAGAACCGTGTCGTTCCTGCGATAGTCGGGATAAGCCTCAAGCAACTCGAGAAAAAGCGAGACTGCGCTCTCGAAACGCGTCGTGTCGAGCGCCTCGATATTGCTCGCAAGCTGTTGGACCTCGGTAGCTTCGAGCTCGAGGTCGGCAATCCTCCGCATGGCTTCGGCCCTGAGATCCGGATCGTCCGAAACCAGATCGAGAAATGCTTTGTAATTGTCTCGGGCCATTGCGGTGCTGTTGACGATGACTTTGCCGGGACGCACGTCATAAGTCTTGCCCTCAAGGCTCTTGATCGTGTCCCGTTTTTTCACGCCGGCATCTACGGCAGTCGCCAGCAGGCAGGCAGTCAGGAGCAACAACAGGCGGCGGCAGGGTGCGATGTTCATTGCGACGCATCCCCCACGGTTGCCGACAAGTCGTAAATGGCCGCGAGCGCGAAGCGGGCCTGTACGGAGTAGGTGTTGAGACGCTGTTTCTGGGCCCGCAACTCATCAACCGCAATCGACTGCAGGAATGTTCTTTGGCGGTCCATCGCAGATTCTACGCGCGATTTCAGCGCCTCGATTCGCGGGTTCAGGCCGCCTACACGGCCACCGAAATCATCGAACATCAAGGGTTCATTACGCATCGCCTCATCGACGTTGTGCCTCGCGCGATGCGTCTCGATGAGGGCCTGCTCCGTGTCCCGGAGATCTCTGCGGATTTTCCAAAGGCGCGCTTTGAATTCTTTATCCAGATCCCATCGCAACACGCCTTTCAATAATTTGATTTTGTCGCGGACTTCCCGGGCTTCGGGAATATCGGCAGCTAGCGCTGGTGTGCGCTCAAGCGCCGTAATCTCGCCCCACAGTTCGAATTCGTGCTCTGTCGCAAGAGCGAGAGAATCCCCGCTCTGCTCGACGCCGTTGAGCCTGGCGTCAAACTCGAGCTTTCGATTCACCATACCCTCGATATCCGCTCTCACAAGATTGCCTTCGATTCTCGGCAGCCTCTCACTGTATGCGAGCTCGCGCGTATCGAGCATGTTGCGATAGACGTCGATGTTCTTTTGCCACTCCTCGAGATTGCGGTGCAGGTAAAGAAGATCGCGGTAGTTCTTCAGACCTTCCTGAAATGAGTGGGTAGCAAGCAGGTGGAACAGGTATCGCGCCTCGGGGCCTTCGGGCAACTCTTCGAGTTTCCAGTACCAGCCTGTTGTCTCCAGCGGATTCTGGACGAGGAATTCATCGAGCAACGCACCGGTTTCGATATGGTTTATTGTTCGGTCGATCCGATTCATCTCTTCATAAAAAGCCTCGACCGCGTTCAGGTAGTGATCGGCCGATTGATTGATTGAATCGAGTTTCGCCATGGCATAGGGAATCGCCAGCATGGATTCCTGCACGGCCGAGTCCAGCAGATCGCGATTGCGGAGCTCCATCCACGGTACGAGTGCCCGGCGGAAGTTATCGATCTCGGCATCGGCCCAGCCCATACCCAGCAGTGCTTTGTTCGAGAAAGGACCGGCCAGGCGAACTCGCTGCAACGGCGGTTTCGCCGCAATCGGCTGGCCGTCCTGCAGAAAGGCATAGCCAAGGGCCAGATTCGCTTTATCCCGCAGGGAGCTGAGTTCCTCGTTATCGGGGTCGAGATTGCCGAGACCATCCAGTATCTGTACGGCCGCATTCACCCGCCCGCTTCGAACCATTGCTACACCCAGATTGAATTTCGCGTAGCTGCCCCACTCAGTGTTGTCCTTCCATCCCTGCAGCAGCGCGATTGCCCGATCGTATTTGCCGTCGTCGATCAGTATTTGCGCCTGCAGCATTTGGCGTTCTGATTCAAGCGCATCCGGCAAGTCGCTTTGGATGTTGTTTAACGCATGCTGCGATTCGGTGATATATCCGCGCTGGTGCCAGATCTTCGCCAGGAAAAACCAGGTCCGGTCGCGGATCTCGGGGTCGACGTTATTGGCAAGCAGGCGCTCGAAAATCTCCGCGGCATATAAATGGTGCCCGTAAGACAGATAAAGTCCGCCGAGAAGAAGCTCGGCTTCGTCACCGTGGTTTTCGAGTTGCGATTGCTGCTGCGCAGCCAGCAGTCTTACGATTGCCGGGAAATACTTGCCCTGATAGAAGTAGAACAGTACTTCGCCGTAGTGCACATCTTTAACGATGGTGGGTTCGGCGTCACCGCCTGCAGCGTGACTTTGATGCAGTGGTGTCGCCACTGCAATGAAAGCCCATAGAGCGACTAATTTGGCGAAGCGATCGATCAACGATCACTCCCATTCCTTGATCACGAATTCGGGTTGTTGCTTTTTTGCTCTGTCAGTTATTTCGAGTTCGAGATACTTCGCCCCGATTCCTTTGTTGAAGCTCATCGTCGCGCCGCGGCGGTAATCGCGGACATGCGGCCCCCTGCCGGTGAAGATGGCTATCAACTCATGGTCACCCGTCTTGAGGTTTCCCATGTGGACGCGGTGAACGCCACCGCGCAGCAGGGCACCGACCTCGCGTTCGGTATAGAGATAGTTCGCGACCTCCTTGCCGTCGATTTTCAGATTGACAGAATCCAGGTCGAAGAACTCGCCAACGTCCAAAGAGATAAAGAGTGCGACCTGCGAATTGGCCGGGAACAACAACTCCTCTTCGAGCAGGAAGAGGTCGCGGTTGAGATCGAGGACTTCTTTCTTCAGGGACTGGACTTCCTCGTCCAGGCTGCGAAACTGCTGGCGTTCTCGGGCCGCATCCGCTTCATCCGACTGCGACATCGCGAGCGCCGTAGCGGAGTCCAGGGGTACGGCATCCTGGGCATAGGCTGTAGTAGAAACCGCGATCCACATTATGCAGATCGCTGCGATACTGACACGCTCTGATCTTGTCACCATGTTTACTCTCGTAGCAATGAACGAATCTCGTTCAGGTATTTCTGCTCGTATCCCGGCTGGTAGCCGTGATGAATGTGACGCACCGTGCCCTCACGATCGAGCAATATGGTTAACGGCATGGCCTCTACTTCGTAGAGTTTGCTGACTTTCTTGTCCTCATCGAATAGCACCGGGAAGTTAATGCCGAGTTCATTGACCATCGACATTGCCCGACGGGAATCGTCGTCGATATTTACTCCGAGCAAATTGAAGCCGACGCGTTGGTACCGGCCGTAGAGTTCGTCCAGCAACGGCATTTCCTGCCGGCACGGTCCGCACCAGGTCGCCCAGAAATTGATCATCACTACGTCGCCCCGGAATTCACTCAGACGAAGGTTTTCGCCCGTCGCGCTCTTCAATACGAAATCGGGGGCCGTCTGTCCGGTAAGACCCGACGAAGCCAGGCTGCTACCCATAAAGATGGATAACACTGCTCCCGGCAATATGATTCTTAGTCCCTTCATCATCCCGTCCCTTTTTTGTCAGCCACTCATACGCAGCAGCACTTCCTCAGAAAACGCTCACGCGACCACCCGGAGCCAGGCTCCGCAGGTCGAGAAATCGCTGACCGGCAAATGACACAAAATCACCCGAAAAACCGCATAACGGTCGGGTCTTGCCGCGGCCCACAAGCGGCGATCGACGCCTCTATATCGATGATCCATGGTGACAGCCGGACCCCGCCCGGGGCCGTGATGATCGTCACAATTGGCCAGTCCTGTCTGAACCTGCTTTACGTCCTTGAAAAAGCTTTCATTTGCTGACCGGACAGCAAGCCGCAGCAACCGTCGTCGGCTGGCAAAATCGCTCTTTATTACGTTGTTGACTGCGGCCAGGATCGGCCAAATCCACAGAAAACGGGGGCGGACGCCATTTGCCCGGAAAATCAGGGGTCCGTCCCCATTCTCACCACGGCTTATGATAAGCCTATGAGATTGAATTTAAAGTGAAAAACGGTCTGTTTTCAGCGACAGAAAGCATCGCGTTCCTGCCACAATTCGGCAGAAATACGGGTCGGATCAGACTATTCGGCGGACTCAGGTTGGGGCGGCTGCAATCCGTCGGAATAAAAGAGACGGCCTTCTGCGTCGATGACGATTCCCTCGTAATCAGGCAGCGTTGCAATCAGCCGCAGGCCACGGTCTACCCCTAAGACGAAGACGGAAGTCGACAGTGCGTCAGTCAGTACCGCATCCGGACCAATAATCGTGGCACTGCGAACACCACCGGCCGGCTCGCCGGTCGCCGGCTGAATGATGTGGTGATAGCGCGTGCCGTCTTCCTCGAAATATCGTTCGTAGTCCCCGGACGTGGAGATGGCCTCGTCTTCAAGAGGCATCGCCAGGACGACTTCACCTTCGTTTCTCGGATCCCGGATACCGACCATGAACGGTTGCCCGCGGCGATCGCCGAGCAAACGCGAATCGCCGCCCGCCGTCACAATCGCATGACGAAGTCCGCGGCTCCGAAGGAGGTTGACCGCTCGCTCGACCACGTAGCCCTTGGCTATGCCGCCAAGATTGATTCTTACGCCGGGTTCCAGAAATCGAACCGTGCCTTCGAGGCGGTCGACTTCGACCAGGCGGTAATCAATTCGCTCGAGCCCTTCCTGGATGGTCGCCGCGTCGGGCCGTCGCCGCTCCCTGAAATCGTAATGCTGGCCGATGCTGTCGTATGTGATATCAAACGCACCGTGCGTCAACACCGAGATATCGAGTGAGCGGAGAATCAGGTTGATCAATTCATCGCCGGCCGCGACCGGCCCATCGGCCGCACCGCGATTGATTTCCGAAATCTCGCTGCCTTCAATGTAAGTGCTCATCAGCCCCTCGATGCGTGCGACCTCGGTGAAGATTTCCTCGACTACGCTCATTCCTTCATCGGCGTTTTCGTGCCACAGATGCACGCTGACATCCGTTCCCATCATCTCGCGCGTGTCGCCAAGCCATTCCGCGTACGAAGGTCTTGAAACTACTGAAATTGCTACCAAAACTGTTGCTAGTGTTACTGTCACCCAGGGTTTATCCTTGCCGCAACAATTCTTCAACCGGGAGATGGACTGTGATCCCATTCGTAATTTTCCTCGCGATAATTGTCGCGATAATCCTTTATGCAATTGGCATCTACAATAGTCTGGTCAATCTTCGCAATCGCGTCAAAAACGCTTTCGCACAAATTGACGTGCAATTGACCCGGCGTTACGACCTGATTCCGAATCTCGTCGAAGCCGTCAAAGGCTACATGAAGCATGAACGTGAAACACTCGACGCCGTGATCAGTGCCCGTAATGCTGCCGTATCGAATCTCGAGGCTGCCAAAGCGGACCCGTCCAACGCCGATGCGATAAAGAAACTCGGTGCGGCTGAGGGCCTCCTTGGCGGCGCGCTCGGACGTCTTTTTGCCCTTTCGGAAGCTTATCCTGATCTGAAAGCAAATCAAAATATGATGCAGTTGCAAGAGGAACTGGCGAGTACGGAAAACAAGGTGGCGTTCTCGCGCCAGGCCTTTAACGATGCGGTTCTCTCCTACAACAACAAAGCTGAGAATTTCCCCAACAACATCATCGCCGGCACATTCCGCTTCGAACTGGCAAGCTTCCTCGATATACAGTCGGAAGAGAAGCGTGAAGTTCCGGACGTCGCATTCACCTGAGTAGGCGCCCGCCAGGCAGGTGAACGCTCCTGCGACACCTGCACTCCCGCCAACCATGGCGGTCGGACAGTTTCTACTGGATGGAACGTGAATTTTTTTGATGCACAAGACCGTGCCCGGCGTTCAACCCGCTGGCTGGTGATCGTCTATGTTGTCGCGACCGCTCTGATTGTCGCCGGCGTAACATTAGTCGTTGCCGTCGCGTTCCACATGGTCGGCGAGACCGGGCGCCCTGCCGATCCTTCCATCCTTGTTGCAACTGCGATCCTTGCTACCCTGCTCATCATCGGTGCGACCGTTTATAAAACGGCTCGGTTGTCATCGGGCGGCGGGCGAGTTGCCATCGACATGGGCGGCACTCTGGTCCCCGCAGACGTTTACGACCCACTAAGGCGACGCTTGAGAAACGTCATCGAAGAAATGGCCATTGCGTCGGGCGTGCCGGTTCCGGAAATCTATGTTCTGGAACAGGAGATGGGCATCAATGCGTTTGCCGCCGGTTTTACACCCGGCGACGCGGCCATTGCGGTGACGCGCGGAACACTGGAAACCCTCGACCGTGATGAATTGCAGGGAGTTATCGCGCACGAGTTCAGTCACATTCTTAACGGTGACATGCGGCTGAACATTCGCATGATGGGCGTGCTGTTCGGCATCATGGTACTTGGCATTATCGGCCGGCTTATATTGCGTGGCGGTTATTACTCCGGGCTGGGGTCCAGCCGGCGCAACAAGAACGCGCCGGCATTCATGATTATTGGTGTTGGTCTCGCGCTCCTTGGCTGGATCGGTTTGTTCTGTGCAAGACTGGTTAAAGCAGCCGTCTCAAGGCAGCGCGAGTTTCTCGCCGATGCGTCCGCTGTACAGTTCACGCGGCAATCCGAGGGCATTGCGAGTGCCCTCAAAAAGATCGGCGGCTACACCGCACACTCCTACATTCGCTCCATCGATCCCGAAGAAGTCAGTCACATGCTGTTTGCTGGCGGCATCTCGCGACTGACTTCCCTGTTTGCAACGCACCCACCGTTAATTGAACGCATCCGGGCGCTCGACCCTGGGTTTAGTGAAGACGACTACCCGGTTGTGGCTGAACAGCTGCGCAGTGGAGCAACTCGGCACGCCTCTATCGAAGGCCAGGCCGGGGGCCTGGTTGAAGAGCAGGCCACTGGCACGATTCCAGCGTCAATTCCCGATGCAGTCGCGCGCCCGGACCCTCAGCAGCTTGCATTCGCCGGGCAACTTCGGCGGTCGATCCCCTCGGAAATTTACGCTGCTGCCCATTCTCCCGAACAAGCATGGATTTTGACACTGGCCCTTGCGCTCGATCGGAATGCTCCGCACTCGGAGCGTCAGCTACGATTTGTCGATGAGCAGTTGGGCGTCGAACGCGGCGAGCAGGTTCGCCGTTACTTTGGCCAAATCAGTAAAATCGGGGCCAGGTATCGCCTGCCAATTCTCGAGATCGCATTTCCGGCCCTGAAACGGAGACCGGTGCCCCAACTGGAATACCTGCTCGAACTGGTCAGACGCATCATCGAACTGGACGGCGAAGTTGATCTTTACGAGTACTGCTTTTTTCGCATTTTGACCAATAGCCTGGAACAGGCCGAAGATCCGTCAGGCCGCCGCAAAGGCCGCCGCAGCACCAAAAAAGCTGTCCGGCAGGCGGCGATCGACCTGCTTCGGACCGTTGCGCGGCACGGCCATTCTTCGGAGGAGGCTTCTGCAAACGCCTTCCGTGCCGGCATCGCTGAATTCGGCAAGTGGGCCAGCGATGCAGAATACCGGGACGAGACCTTGCAGACAGTTTCCGTGCTCGACCGCAGTCTGAACGTACTCGAAAGGACGAACTCCGCGGGTCGCAAAAGCCTGCTTCAGGCGGTCGGCAAAACCGTGAGTCACGACGGCAAACTGTCCGTCCCCGAAGCCGAATTGCTGAGAGCGATCTGTGCCAGTCTGGACTGCCCGTTGCCGCCGATGCTGGGCTAGCAGTCCGCCAATATAGCCTTGTTGGACCGCTAGGAGCCTCCGCAGTAGAAATATCCGTAACGAGAGAGTGCCGAAGCGAGGACAGTTTTTTGATCTTTGGATGCACATTTTGGATTACATAAAGAAAAAAATCGAAAAAATGAACCGCTATGGTGCTTTGGCAGTCGGTGTACTTTCTGCCACACAGACCCCGCGAGCGGCATAGACGAAAGTGATCGTGAGTGCAGTCGCTAAATCGCGTATTATTACGCTCAACTGAACTCTTGGGCGCTGGCGGATTCTCAAGGTTAAGAGCTTCATTACATGTCCTGGGCGCGTTCGAGAGGGCGCAGATTTTCTGATTTTTGGAATAAAATCATGCATATACGCTTAAGATGCTGCCTGCTTGCACTATCTCTGATGGTCGCGGTGCCGGCGGTGGCCAGCAAAGAGGAAACACGAGTCGCGGATGCCACAGATGTTCTCGATCAGCTTTTGCGAATTCCCGAGCAGACCGTACCCCCTGCGTTGCTCGCACGCGCATACGCGGTTGCCGTGATACCGAACGTGGTCAAGGTAGGATTTGCGCTCGGTGCCCGCCGCGGCAGGGGCATCCTGGTCGTTCGCCGGGAGGACAATTCCTGGAGCAACCCTGCATTCATTACGATGACTGGCGGTAGCTTTGGCTTTCAGATCGGCGCCCAGTCCACCGACGTAATACTGGTCTTCAAGACGCGTGCAGGCGTCGATGGGATTGCCAATGGTAAGTTCACGCTCGGTGCCGATGCATCTATCGCGGCGGGCCCCGTTGGCCGGCACACCGCAATCGCGACTGATATACAGTTTCAGGCGGAAGTGTTTTCCTATTCACGGAGCAGGGGTATTTTCGCGGGCGTGGCACTGGAAGGCGCGGGCATCACGATGGATAGAATGGCCAACGCTGCTTTTTACAGTTCATCCAGCATCACGCCCGAGCAGATTTTTTCAAGTTCCGGTAACGCCGCACCGGCGGTCGCCAATACGTTTGTTCAGGTATTGACGGCACAAACGCAACGTCTGCCCGAAAAACCCGGCATGGCACCCGGCGTCTCTCCCACCAGCGTGGAAGCAGCGCCCAAATCGTCCGTGCGTACGTACGGTATTCGGGATCCTGACGAATCCGTCGCCGACAGCGGCGAGTACAACGAGGACCTTTGATCCAGGCTGACGAGCCAGCGGCACCTCGTTGAACGAGTTAATCGAACGGGCACAATCCTGGGCCGAGTTTCTCGGCCCGAACATCTATCTGCAGGCATCAGCGCTTGCGCTGGTTTTTATTCTGCTCGGCAAGATTGCAGACATCGTTCTCAGTAAGACCATTGCGCAATTCGTCGCGAGATCGAAAACGGAATTCGATGATAATCTGGTTGGCCTGCTGCACAGACCGATTTTCGTCACATTTGTCCTGGTTGGACTGGCGTTAGCGACGCGACGCCTGGGGATGCCGGCAACACCCGAGTACATCACGCTCGGGATCCTAAGGACGATCGCAATTTTCATCTGGTTCGGATTCCTTAGCGGCTTATTTGGCCTCGTTCTCTCGGCTGTCAGGCGAGGCAGGATGAGCGGCGTGCTGCACGCGAGCATGCTGCCTCTTCTTGGCACATTCCTGAAGGTTGTGCTAATCGCGCTCGCGGTCTATTTCGTCTTTCTTGCCTGGAGCATCGACGTGACCGCCTGGGTGGCATCGGCGGGCATTGTCGGTCTGGCATTGAGTTTCGCTGCTAAGGACACGCTGTCGAATTTGTTCGCCGGAGTTGCCATCGCCGCCGACGCCCCCTACAAGACCGGCGATTTCATCATCCTGGAATCCGGTGAGCGAGGCATGGTCACGAACATCGGTCTGCGTAGTACGCGAATACTGACGCGCGATGATGTTGAGATTACAGTTCCGAACAGCCTTATCGGCAACGGCAAGATCATCAACGAAGCCGGCGGCCCATCCGCCAGGCATCGCATTCGAATTGCGGTTGGCGTTGCTTACGGCAGCGATATCGATCAGGTTATCGACACACTGGCAACTGTCGCCGACGAACACGACGAAGTCTGCAAATCTCCCGATCCAAAAGTTCGTTTTCGAAGCTTTGGTGATTATAGCCTCGATTTCGAATTGCTTTGCTGGATCAATCAACCCGTTGATCGCGGCCGTATTTTACATGAACTCAATTGCACCGTGTACAAGGCATTCCAGGACGCAGGAATCGAAATTCCGTTCCCACAGCGGGATTTGCACGTTCGGACAATGCCAGCGCAAGGGAATTGATGTTCGCGTTGACAGCTTTTTGAGCCGCAGACATAGAACTGCCTCAGCCCACCTATTCTGAATCCTGGCGACGCCGAAGTTCTTCCCGGATCGATTCGAGATCCTGTTCGCCCTCGCCTGCCGGCTGTGAGCCGTCCGCGGGTGCCTGCTCGTCATTGCCGGAACCATCCATTCGCTGCACGTTACCTGCGTCATCGTCTATTCCCGCATCGGGTGGCGAGCCTTCGAAAACTCCAAGATATTCCTCTTCTTCTCTCCTGCGCCGCGCGTCAGCAGCACGCCGCCTTGCCTCGGCTGCAGCCTGCTGAGTGCGCCGCAATGCCTTGCGCTTGCGCGCAGACTGGGCCTCGAGCTCCACGCGTCGTTCTTCTTCCTCGATTGTGGCAATGCGATTGATCGCTTCGCGCGCGTTCACACACTCGGCCTCATACTTGGACATGTTGCGATTTTTGCCACAATGGACCATCGTGGCCTCGAGCAATATGCGGTTATCGAGGAACTCCGCGACAGTCCTCGGCGGCGGCTCCTTGGCACAGCCGGCCAACAGGATCAGACTACCGCAAACGATGACGAGACGCTTTGTAACCATTGACTTTCAGCCTGCCCTTTGATTCCTGACGCCCAAGCAGTAGGGGCTGTGAGCCGAATATTACCATCGGCATTCTGCCATAAAAGTAGCTGCAGTTCGCAGTTACCGCATGCCGGCAGAGCTTCGTTTCAGACGCCAGGGTCCGTCCCCAAATCAAGTCCTGGTCCGTCCCGATTTCTGTCCTTTTGTTATAGTGGCGCGGCCCCGGGGCCAGGAGACTGTGCGAACGTGTCAGATTCCAACCAGTTTTCGTTACTTGGTCAACGTCGCTTTGCGCCTTTTTTTGTTACCCAGTTTCTCGGCGCCCTGAATGACAATATTTTTCGAAACGGACTCATAATACTCATTACGTTTCAGGGTGTGCGCATTGCCGGTATGGATGCGGGCCAGCTCGCGAACGTTGCCGGCGCACTATTTATCCTTCCTTTTTTCCTTTTTTCTGCAACCGCCGGCCAGCTTGCAGACAAATATGAAAAGTCCCGCCTGATGCGAAGTATAAAGTTGCTGGAAATCGTACTCATGGTGCTGGCCGCATTTGCCTTCGTAACACAAAGTTACACGGTGCTCCTCGTCGTGCTCTTTCTGATGGGCTGTCAGTCCACTCTGTTCGGTCCGGTCAAGTACGCCTATCTGCCACAGCAACTCATGACGGACGAGCTTGTTGGTGGAAACGCACTGGTCGAATCCGGCACTTACATGGCGATTATTTTCGGCTTGATAGTCGGTGGCATTTCCGTTGCTGCTGATTACGAAAACCAGAGCATTCTCGCGTCATGCCTCGTCGTCACGGCCGTATTTGGTTACCTCGCCAGCCGTCAAATACCTTCAACCAGGCCGGTCGACCCTGACCTGAAAATCAACTGGAACTCCTGGACCGAAACCTGGCACATCGTGGGGTTCGCCAGGGAAGAACGCAGCGTTTTCCTGTCGATTCTTGGCATATCATGGTTTTGGTTCTTTGGTTCAGCAATGACTATCCAGTTGCCCGCGTATACGCTTGATATTCTCAACGGTAACGAGGCAATAACAACGGCCCTCCTGGTCGCGTTTGCGGTCGGCGTTGGCATTGGGTCCCTGCTTTGCGAACGCATGTCAGGCCACCGTATCGAGCTGGGTCTTGTGCCTTTCGGGTCGATCGGCTTAAGTCTGTTCGCGGTCGACTTGTTTTTTTCCCAACCCGATGCGCAGGTAGTCGCCGTTAATTCCGTTAGTGAGTTTCTCGCGCGGCCGGGAAGTTTGCGGATCCTGATCGATCTGTCGTTGCTTGGTGCGTTCGGTGGATTTTACAGCGTGCCGCTTTACGCACTGATTCAAGACCGGACCGAGCGACGACACCTGTCCCGGGTAATTGCCGCCAACAACATTATCAACGCGCTTTTTATGGTCGCCGCAGCCGTTCTCGCATTCGGTGTTTTAGCCTCAGGCCTGTCAATCCCACAATTTTATCTGATTCTGGCAGTGCTTAACGCGCTGGTCGCCATTTACATCTTTACCTTGTTGCCAGAATTCCTGATGCGTTTTCTGGTTTGGATTCTTATTAATATGCTCTATCGCGTACGGCCCACAGGTCTCGAGAACATACCTGACAAAGGCCCGGCAGTGCTCGTGTGCAATCACGTCAGCTTTGTCGATGCGCTTTTGGTTGGTGGTTCGATTCGCCGGCCTGTTCGCTTTGTCATGTACTACAAGATATTCCAGATACCATTACTGAGCTTCATATTCAAAACGGCAAAAGCGATTCCGATCGCCTCGGCGAAAGAGGACGAGACCCTGCTGGCAGAAGCTTTCGATCAGATCGATAAAGAACTCGACGCCGGTCAAATCGTGTGTCTTTTCCCCGAAGGCGGCATATCTACAGACGGTGAGGTTCAGCGTTTCCGTCCCGGTATCGAGAAAATCATCGAGCGTCGCAGAGTACCAGTCATTCCGATCGCGTTGGGTGGTCTTTGGGGTAGCTGGTTCAGCCGGCGAAGTGGCGGCGGGCTTCGCAAGATCCCCGGCCGTCTCTGGGCCAAAGTTAACGTGCGTATCGGTGAAGCGGTACGATCCGAAGACGTTACCGCAGCAAGCCTGGAATTGCTCGTGCGCACATTACGCGGGGATGACCGCTAGTACTCCATCAATATCACCTTGACGGAGTACTGTGGTCCACCAACTCCAGGCCCAGTTTCCTGCGCCATTCGGCGAGCAGCTTGTCTTTGTTGCCGAAGAGCGCGGGTCCCGCTGTATGACTGAAACGCAGTTCGGCCACTTCGGGAAATCCTGCATCCCGCGTCAGTAACATGACGCGATCTCCGAATGGATCGCTGGCCTCCGCGACCATCCGTTGATCGAACACCATTTTCGAACCGGCCAGGGCTTTTGGCGCCCGAATTGCATCCAGCCATATCAGTCCACCAGGTGATACGCTCGCCCGGTGAATCCATCGCATTGTGCGAAACAATGCGCGCGATTCGCTCGGACTGAAGATGATATCGGTAACAGCGTCAGGCAACTGTAATGTCGCCGTGCCGATTCTGCCGTTCTCGACGTTAAGCACTTGCGTTACATGCTGTGAGTCGACGATCAGTAGTTGCTGCTTGTTCGGTGATATTGCGAGTTTGCGGATAGCCGATGATCCCTGCCAGACGTTTCTGAGATGCCAGCTGCCGGTTCTGTCGCTTGCGAGGCTTCGTAGTGTCCCGCTCTCACCACCGACATAAAGCCGGTCGTCGATTGCGAATACAAGCCCGGCATGCGGTTCGCCAAGCTCGATATCCGCGAGTACCAGGCCGGTATCTGTGTTGATTACCCAAAGCCGATGTCCAGCAAGTACGGCGAGGCGGCTGGCCGTCGGAGAAAAAGCGATCTGGCTAATCGCACTTGCCGATGTGCGTACGTGGAAAGGACGAGGCAGCCCGCTGTTCGTGTCCCAGACACGAATCGAGCCGTCAAATCCGGCACTGGCAACAAGTGCCTCGTCCTGGCTGAATGCAAGCCTGACTACAGCGTCCCGGTGTCCCAGAAAACTCAATTCATCACTCGCTGCAGCCAGCTCCTCCGCATTGGCATCCACTTGCAGAATGTGCACGTGGCCCCCGCTGTCGCCGATTGCCAGATGGCTGCCGCCGGGGGAAATCGCAGTCACGGAATCGCCCGACTCACGCCACAGACGGTGGCCTGCAGCAGTATCAGTAGCCAGGCCATCTGCCGCGGCGGGCGCGGCGGGCGCCGCCCAAAACGCGACGCTGCCGCTGCTGTCGCCGGTGACGATGAGCTGTTCGTCACCACTGAACACAAGCATGTTGATGGCCCCCTGCGGCTTGCCGGATCCTACCGGCGAGCCGGACATTGCGCCATCGCTGCTTCTGTAGACCTGGAATCCCTGCCGTGCGCTTCCCGCCACGACTTTTGAGCCAGAGCGTGAAAATGACATCTGCCAGTTACCCGTCCCACGCTCGAAAATCAGTGGTTCGTCGGACTTGTCAATACGCCACAGGGAGATGCCCTGATCACCGTGAACCACGCCAAGGGCCTCGCCGTTTGGAGCAAGTGTGATTGCGCTGGGCTGGGCCCAGAAATCCAGCTGCGATGCGAGGCTGCCGTCGCCGAAATTCCAGACTCTGACCGCGCGATCGTAATCCGCAACTGCGAGACGGCTACCACTTGCATCTATCGCGACCAGCGCCGGCGCCCCGGCGATGCTGAGCCGCGATTTCACATCACCTGATTCCAGCGACCAGAGTTCGAATACGGTATCGGTATCGCCGTGACGCCGGATCAACAGAAATTCGCCGTTTTCACTGACAAGTGCGTCGGCACTCGCGGCACCGATCGCCAGCTTCGCATGCAGTTTGCCGCCAGCAGTGTTCCAGAGATTCACCGTATCCTGCGTAACGGTCAAAAGATACCGGGCGTTCGCACTGAGTCCGAGCACGTGTTCATTCGCAGGCACCGCTATTGTTCGGGCAGGCTGCGCGAATGCGAGATCCCACAGTCGAGCGCTGTCACTTTGCATCGCGCGCGCAATCGCATATCGGCCGTCAGGGCTGAACCACAAGTCGTTTGATTCGCGCGCGACGGGCTCGGGAATATCAAGTCCGCGTTCGAAGTTTTCGACGACGACCTGAGAATTGAGGCTCAGGTTCCAGGCAATCAGATGACCGGTTGCACCCGTATTTTCATCGCGGACGCTTAAGCTCCAGGTCCCATTCAGGGCTTCACCGATCAGCGCCGATAGTTCTTCACGTCTGAACCTGATGACATCGTTGGCGGAGGACTGTGCCTGCGTAAAAGTGAGTTCCACCGTTCGCCCCGACGGTGCGATCAGTTTCACACGGAGATCGTCAAGGCGAGAATGACTGACATTAATGGTCAGGCCCATGCGATCAACGCGACCGTCACGATCGACGACAACACGGCGAACAAGGGGCGTCACCTCAAGTGCCGACATGGTCCAGGGTTCACGCGGTGTTAGCGTCTGATTTGCCAGCGACCACTGCGAAATCTGTGGCCCGTTAACGTAGGTCAGCAGCAATTGATCAGGACTGAACACAACGTGGTCCGATGCCTGCCCGGTATGCCTGGCAATCAGCTGTGCGTAATCATCGCCGACAAGGTTGGCGGCACGGCGTCGGCGCACGGGCGTCGATACGATCAGGGCTTCCAGGGCAGCGAACAATGCTTCATCGCGATTTTCGCTCCTGAGCGCCCTGGCGGCCTGCCCATCCCAGAACCCGGCAACAAGATTGTCCGCAAAATCATCTGCGTTTGGCAGGAGCCGCACCAGCTGGTCGATTTCCATTATTGCGGCGCGGTTCTCTGCACGTCTCGCCCTGGTCTGCAGGAATATTCGAAAAAGGCGATCGGCTGAATCGGCATGCCCCGGAAACGAATGCAGATTCTCATACGCGACTGCTGCGGTCTCGATTGCCTCTGTCGGCGAGGACATCACGCGTACATATGGCCGCGGCAAGATTTGTGTGTACCAAAATGGAATGGTGACAAAAGTCAAAATAATCCCGACGGCGATCGCCGGGCCACGCCAGTGCAGTGGGAGATTTTCATTCGCCCAGCGCGCGGTAAATACTGACTCGTAAAGCCGGTTCCGAACCTTGAGCATGCCGTCATCAGCGGTATCGATCAGACCGATGGCCATCAGCCGTCGCTGCAGAGACGATTCCAGGTCGATTTCCGTTGCGACGCCCTTGCGTATTTGGCCAAAGAGGTTTAATAGCGCCTCACCGTGCTTTTTGTCTCCGGTGACCTTCCGGTGTATTTGACTCATGTGCGGTTCGCTGTGGACAGCGGCACGGCCGGCAAGTTGCTGCATGGCAATGCGATTGACATGCTCTTCGATATTTCCGGATATGCGCTCGCGCGCTACAGAGCGGGCGAGCTTCTGACTCAGATATGGCTGCCCGCTCGTCCAGTAATATATTCTGTCCAGTGCAGCTTTGGCATCCGCTATCGACAGGTTCAGCTCGTTTGCGAACAGATCGAGGTCAGCCCGCGTAAAGTCGGTCAGCTCAATTGGATGTGTAATCGTGAACGGCGAGAGATTCGCGTCTTTTACGAGGCTCGTCGGATCGCACTCGCCGATCAATACGAAACTGAGCCGGGAGAAGTCGGGCTCGGTAATCCGGGCGTTGTGCGCCGCGCGAATACTGGCCAGCAGCTGCCCTGCGAACGGAAGCTCGGCAATATATTGCACTTCGTCGATAAATACGACAATGCGTTCGGAGATGTTTTGCAGGATAACCTCGACATAAAATTCGACGAGACGTTGCCGATTACTCAGGAAGGATTTGTCCTGCCACCAGGCCTGCAGGTCGGTCTTTAGCCGGAGCTGTCGCAACAAGCGGTAGGCGATGCTGTAATACCAGCGGCCCGCGTCGCTGCCACCGTCACGCTCGCTTATCTGCTCGAGATCGATAATCGCAACTTTGAAGCCGTTGTTTTGCAGCCTCGCGGACGTCGCAGCAATAAGACTGGACTTTCCCGTGCGATCTGGCGCGATGACATGCGCGTAGCCCCCGGAAACAAGGGTCTCGAAAAGAGCCTCATCCGCCGGTCGCCGGACATAGCCGGGCCTTACGGCATGTAACGGTACACCGACGCTGAAAAATTCACCGCCGTCGGCGGCCGATCCTGTTGAATATTGCTCTGACTTCTCTGACATCGTTAAAGCTGCAGTGCGCGCGAGCTGATAAGGTATTCTGTGCAATTTACGCCAACATCGCCACCAAATGATGCACACACCGGACAAATGACATTGGCCGCTTTCGACTTTAAGTCGTTGAAAAAGGACATTTTTGGCGAGGTGTCTTTACGAAATGACGAGGCTGGCCTGTGCGTGGTTCGTGATGCGAGCAGGGCTCGCCCCTGGGCCAGATGGCTGGCGCGCCGGCTATTGGCGCGCGAGGCGCGTGCCCTCGCTACAACGGATGGCATTGCGGGCATACCTGAGCTCTTGCGCGTCGATGCGGAAACATTGCAGCGGAGCTGGATTGCCGGCGAACCCATGCAAAAAAGCCGGCCCACCGACATCGGCTACTTTCGGGCGGCGGCAAAGCTCCTGCGGCAACTGCACCGACAGGACGTTGTACACAACGATCTCGCAAAAGAGCCAAACTGGCTGGTCACGGAAAACGGTCAGCCCGGAATCATCGATTTTCAGCTGGCCTGGTACTCCCCGAAGCGCGGCCGCCTCTTTCGGCTGCTGGCACGGGAGGACGTACGACACTTGCTAAAACACAAGCGGACGTACTGCCCGGAATATCTGACCGCGCGTGAGCATGCGATCCTCGCCAGGCCCACCGTGCCGTCACGCATCTGGATGCGGGGCGGGAAGCCCGTGTACCTTTTCATAACGCGAAAGATTCTGGGCTGGGCAGACCGCGAAGGCGCGAGCGACAGAACAGGCTATTAGAATAGCTGCTGCTTGTTTCGGTATACTCCGGGCCGGCCGCACAGAGGGGGTAGCAGTGGGTTTTTGTCATAAACACAATCTTGTCAATCCGGAAACGGCTGGCGTCGAAAGGCGGTTCGGCATTCGCGTGACACTGCCGCCGGCGGATACGCTTGCAGAACTGGTGGGAGATGACTGGGAACTGCTCCACTGGTATGCAAGTGAGGCGGAACGAGACACAGCATTTGACCAGATGGCAAAAAGACACGGTTATTACCGGGGCACCGATAATCCCACCCAGGTACTTGAAAAAATCGGGCGATAAATAGAGACAGACTCTATTTTTATCATTGGGCCCGCTCACGGCTTGCGTCGCGTATATCCCTCTCGCTCGGGCTTTATACTCACTCGTGGAACATACACGACGCAAACCGCTCGCAAAATCAGCAAGAATTGGGCTCCGTCCCCATTTAACTCCCCGTTTATCTTGGCGGTGCGCCGAGAAACAGATAAAAACTGGAATTACCTCCCTCGCCGATGCCTGCGCCGATGAACAAGGGGCCCAGGTAAGTATCGAGACCCGCGAACAGGCTGCCGTTGATGAGCAACGAATCGAAGCTGATGTCCGAGCGGCTTTGCCACGCGTTGCCGGCCTCGATCGATGCTCCGAAGTACAGGGGCATTTTCAGCAAACTCCCGGTGTCGCCCGATCGCCGGTAATAGACGAGCCGCGCAACTCCTGCATGAGGCCCACTGATTGCTCCCCGCTCGAAACCCGATAATCTGAGAAAGCCTCCCAAAGGAAAGAATTCCTGAATCGTGTCGTCTGAATCGAGTGAGGTCGCATAGTTAAGGCCGAACAAAAATGTATTCCGACCGGCGGTACGTACTGTCGCTAATTCAGTCTCAATCGAATCAAAATTTCCGTCAGCGCCGAAACCCGTACGTAAGCCGTTCCATATCAGGTCTATGCGCGTTCCGTGCAGGGGGATTTGTGCATCATCCAGAGTGTCGACCCTGAATCGTGCAAACAGGCCACCGCTATCGAAGTCGAAATTGGGCAAGGACGGATCCCCGACTTTCACTATCGCTTCGCCAGTTCCCCGTTGCACGCCGAGACGAAGCTCGCCCCAGCGGCCGAGCTCGAACCCGGCGTCCAGGCCGATTTCCACCTCGCTGACCCGGTATCTCGCGACGGCGTCGTTGCTTGTGAACGCATTAAAATTGCGTTGTTCCAGAACGGCTCTTGGCGCGAGGAAAAACCGCGAATCGGCACTGACGGGCTGATAGAACTCCGTGAACAGGAAAGGGTCGGTACCGAGCTGGGCATCGGTACGCCATTCCGCACCGTAGGAATTCAGACCGGTCTTTGTGAGTCTGGCTGACACATTGAAGGCAGTCGACCCCTCAAAATTGTCCTCGAATGACATGCCGAATTGCATGATGTCCGGGCCCCAGCTTTTCGGCACAGTCTCGAATTCGACGCCGGTTTCGCCGCCCTCCGTGACCAGCTTGTAGCCAACCTGTTCGTACAGGCCAAGTCCGTATAAGCGGCTCGCATCGTCCGCGAAGTTCTCCGGATTGATCTCGTCGCCGGCTTTCGCTTCAAGATGCGATGCAAGAAAATCCTGTGAAAGTGGTCCATCGTCCCGGACCCGTACGAATGCAAGTCGTTCCGGCTGGCGATAGTCCCTGGTCCGGGCCGCCTGGTATGCGGCATAGGACTCAAAGTCGAGCGACAGATCACTGAGCCGATCCGTTTGAGCGATAGTCGCTGCTGCACCTGGTTCGACCGTCTCGCTAATGTTTTCGAATTCGGTCGAACCGAAGTCTCCGAGATCCGGACGTATCAGTATGTCGGATTCGGCCAGATTTTCGATTTGCCGTTGCGTTTCCTTGCGAATCAGGATCGTCAGCATCTGACCCGTAATGGAAAGCGCCGATTCGAGTTGATCCGGCTTGTACAAGGGAAACTCGACGTCAACTGCGATGATGATGTCAACGTCCATGTCACGTATTGCGCCGACCGGGACGTTGCCGGTCAAGCCCCCATCCACGAGTTTCCGCCCGTCGACATGCACCGGGGAAAAGATGCCCGGTACCGACATACTTGCCCGCATCGCAAGTACAAGATCCCCTTGCGACATGACGTGTGCTTCACCGGTCTCGATATCCGAGGCCACAGCACGAAATGGGGTGGGCAGTTCGTCGAAATCGCTGACATCGGAAACGTGTAAGGTCTGCTCTCTCAATATCCACGCCAGTTTCTGACCGGAAATCAGGCCTTCCGGTAACACCAGGCGGCGATCGCGAAGCCCCATTTCGATCCGCATTGGAAAATCTTCGTCATCCTGTTTTCGGCGAAACAACATATGCTCGCGACTCGTGGTGTCCTGAAACGAATCATTCCAGTCGACCGAAGCAATAAGCTCCTCGAGTTCGGCCGGTGTCATGCCGGACGCGTAAAGGCCGCCAATGATGGCTCCCATGCTGGTGCCGGCAATCGCATGGATTGGCACCCGCAATTTCTCCAGTTCACGCAGCACGCCGATATGTGCGGCCCCTCGGGCGCCGCCACCGCCGAGTACGAGACCAATTCTTGGTCGATCCGGTCCAGGTCCAGGTGGAGCGTCGGATGCCTTCGCTGCCACATTCAGGGACGCAGCGATGAGCAAAACGCTGATTGACTTAACCAACAGCAGCAATTGCTTTTTCATGACCAACTCTTACTCAATCGGGCGAATCAATTCGCGAGCGACTATAATGGCCGATCCTTGTCCCAAAACCTATACATAGAATGGAGCGATAATGGCTGACGCTACACCGACGCCACCTGAGGGCGGCGCCCGAATAACAATTGAAAACGGCAAGCTGCAGGTGCCGGACAATCCGATCATCCCGTTCATAGAGGGAGACGGCACCGGACCGGACATATGGCGGGCGACAGTCAGAATTCTCAACGCTGCGGTCGAAAAAGCCTATGGCGGCAAGAGGAAGATTCACTGGATGGAAATATTTGCCGGTCAGAAAGCCAATGATCTGTATAACAGCTGGTTGCCGGACCAGACTGTCGATGCCTGCCGCGAATACATTGTCTCGATCAAGGGCCCGCTGACAACGCCGATCGGCGGCGGCATTCGCTCGTTGAATGTCGCATTGCGACAGCTGCTCGACCTGTACGTCTGCTTGCGACCCGTGCGCTGGTTTGAAGGTGTCCCTTCGCCGGTTCGTGACCCGGGCAGTGTCAACATGGTGATATTCCGCGAGAACACGGAAGATATTTACGTCGGTATTGAATTCGAACGCGGTACTGACGCTAATGAGAAATTTCTCAAGATTTTCAAAGAAAATTTCCCCAATGAGTTCGACAAGATCCGCTTCCCCGACAGCTCCGGCATCGGAATAAAGGCTATTTCACAGGAAGGGTCCGAGCGCCTCGTACGTGCTGCACTCGACTATGCCATTACCAACAAGCGAAAGTCCCTGACCTTGGTCCACAAGGGCAATATCATGAAATTTACCGAGGGTGCGTTCCGCAACTGGGGATACGAACTCGCGGAACGAGAATACGGCGAGCACACCTACACCTGGGACCAGTGGGAACGTACCAGCGCCGCAGACGGTACCGAGGCTGCCAATGCCGAACAGAAAGCAGCGCTCGATGCCGGCAAGATTCTCGTCAAAGATGCCATTGCGGACATCACGCTGCAGCAGGTCCTGACGCGGCCGAAGGAATTCGACGTTATTGCAACGATGAATCTGAACGGTGATTACCTTTCGGACGCACTCGCCGCTCAGGTTGGCGGCATCGGCATTGCCCCTGGCGGTAACATCAACTATGCCAGCGGGCACGCAGTGTTCGAAGCCACTCATGGTACCGCGCCGAAATATGCCGATCTCGATATGGTCAATCCCGGATCGCTGACGCTGTCCGGCGAGATGATGCTTAGATACCTGGGCTGGACCGAAGCAGCCGACAACATCATCGAGTCTATGGGTACGACAATCGGGCAGAAGACGGTGACCTATGACTTCGCGCGGCAGATGGAAGGTGCAACCAAAGTCAAGTGCAGCGAATTTGCCGATGCAATGATTGCCAATATGTGACGCAGAACACTGTGCTGTTGCCTCAATGACCCGGACAGCATCTGCGCAAGTCGATCCCGCTGAAATTTCAGCGCTTATCGTTAATGGTTTTATCAACTACAACGATGATTTCCGGAATATCACGCGTCGTGCGAAAAAAAGGTTCGAAACGCGCGATTGGTCGAGCAATCAGAGCGATGCGGTAGAACGCATCGAGCTGTACGACATTTCTGTCGGTCGCATCGTAACCGTTGTCAAAGAGTCCATGGCGGACAGATTGCATGACAAATCACTGTGGGCTCTCATTAAGGAACAGTACTCTCGGCAGATACGGGACTACGCCGATACCGGGTTTTTCAAGACTTACTTCAGCTCTGTCACGCGCCGTGTTTTTTCCACCATTGGCGTCGATCCGCTCGTAGAGTTCATTGCTCCGGATATCAAACCAACCGAACACATGCTCGGTATGGTCAATTCGAAAGTTTACCGAAATCGTGGCGAGACACAGTTTCTTTTCGACGAGTTGCTCGTTGATTACGCGTTCACCACACCTTACCGAAATATCGATCAAACCATTCGCTATATCAGTGCTGAAGTCGACGCATACTGCGCGGCATACGACCGCCTCAACAGCATCCAGAAAGTAGAGATTCTACGTCCCGTTTTTTATCGTACAACGCGCGCCTATATCGTTGGACGCATCGATGGAGACGATTGGCTTTGCCCGCTTGTCATCGCTCTGAAAAACACAGATGAAGGTATCGTCGCCGACGCTGTCATTCTTTCCGAGCACGACGTCAGCATGTTGTTTGGATTTACGCGCTCCTACTTTCATGCAGACCTGGCAATTGTGAGCACCACGGTGGCGTTCCTGAATTCCATGATGCCGAGGAAACCAATTGCGGAGATCTATACCGTGCTCGGCCGCGCCAAGCAGGGCAAGACTGAGCGGTATCGTTCGCTTTTTCAGCACCTCGGGAAGTCCAGCGACAGGTTCGTGCATGCGAGGGGCGATAAAGGCATGGTGATGGTGGTTTTTACATTGCCTTCCTACGATATCGTGTTCAAGGTCATCCGTGACCACTTCGCCTACCCGAAGACGATTGGCCGCAAAGACGTAATCGAGAAATATCAGCTGGTGTTCAAGCACGACCGGGCCGGTCGCCTTGTCGATGCGCAGGAATTCCGCCGTCTGCGTCTTGACCGTGCACGATTTACCGACGAATTGCTCAAAGAGCTGTTGTCTGCATGCGCCGACACCTGCCGGATCGAGAATGATTTTGTCGTTATCGAGCACGTCTATATGGAGCGCCGGCTGACGCCGTTGAATTTGTACCTCAGAGAATCAGACGAGGAAGCCGCCAGGCACGCTGCTATTGACTATGGCCAGGCAATTCGCGACCTGGCGCTCAGCAATGTATTTCCCGGCGACCTGCTACTCAAGAACTTTGGCCTGACGCGACATGGCCGCGTTATCTTTTATGACTACGATGAGCTCTGCCTCGTCACCGACTGCAATTTCCGCAGAATACCGGAGGCCCGGGACGACATGGATGAAATGCGGGCCGGCGCCTGGTTTTTCGTCGGGCCGCACGACATTTTTCCGGAGCAGTTCATTCAATTCCTGGGCTTCAAGGAAGACGTCAGGCGGGCGTTTATCGAGCATCATGCGGAACTCCTGACCGCCGACTACTGGGCAAATCTAAAAAAACGGCATCAATCGGGAGAAGTGCTGGAAGTCCTGCCCTATACCGCCAAGCAATGGACCGAGCACAAGGGGCACGCGCTTTACCCCACTGCCACCTGAGCAACCATTTATCAGGCGACTTTCAGGCGCGCGTTGTATTCACGCAGCATATCGATCTGCCTCTCAAACTCCTGCTCGTCCCACTGGAATTCGGCCGCAGCGATCGCCGCAACCGCATCAATTACTTGCTCGCCCTGGTCGGCAGACAGCCCCAGCATCAGCCGCCTTTGCATCAGGTCCGTCAGATTTTTCGCGTATTCATGACGTATTGCAAACACGACCTCGGCGGCCAGGACACTTTTCTCTGCATCGATCACTTTCGACAGACCGGCTTCGGCTGCTGCAAGATCCAGAATCAGAGTGGCACGCCCGCCGTAGATGCCGATAATGCGTTCGCGGCCGCGCTCCGAAAGGCCGGCGAAGTCTTCTAATTGCTCGCACGCCTCATTTACGCCAACCGCACCGGGCAGGAGTGTGCTCGATGTGCTGCAACGCGGCAGCCCGGCGTCGAGCTTTCTATCAACACGATCAATTGTCTGTTCTGCGAGATTTCTGTACGTGGTCAACTTGCCGCCGATAATCGAAATGATTCCTTGCAAGGGTCGCCGGTGACGCTTGATGATATGCCGGCGCGTAATGGCTGATTCCGGACGATTACTTCGGCGTGGCAACGGTCGGACGCCTGCATAGGCGAAGTGTATGTCGTCGGATTCCAGCCCCGCTTCCGGAAAGACACGATTTGTCTCATCCAACAGGTACCGAATTTCTTTCCGGCTCGCGTGAGCAGCGTCAGGCTCTCGCCCGTACCGAATATCGGTCGTGCCGATCAGATATTGCCCGTTCCAGGGGATGATAAAAAATGGCCGTCCATCAGCGGCCGCTTCCACATAAAATGCATCGTGTGGCGCACCCTTAAATTCACCGACAATGATGTGGCTCCCTTTGGTGCCACCCATCAGGCGCCGTTTTTGCCGACCGGTCTTCTGAAGGACGCGATCGACCCAGGGACCGGACGCATTAATCACGATCCGTCCCTTCACGATTTTTTTCTCGCCGCTGGCGGCATCGACGTAACCGACGTTCATTGCCCTGCCATCGTGCGGCCCAATCGTATCGACCGGGCAGTAGTTCTTGACGACAGCACCGGCTTCCGCTGCCGAAATAATGTTCTCCAGAACGAGCCTTTCCGCAAACGTTACCTGTGCATCGTAATACTGCGCACCACCCCTTAACCCGGCTGCGTTAAGTCCCGGCTCCTGTTGGAGCAACTCTTCACGACTCAGCATACGGTGCCGGGGTAATGTCTTTCTGATGGACAACAGATCGTAGGCGATCATTCCGAGACGGATCAGCATCAGCCCCCGTTTGCTGCTTTCATAAACAGGTATGTTTATGCGAATGCGCTTGACAAGGTGCGATGCAATGTTGCGCAGACAGATACGTTCATGCAGCGACTCGTAGACCAGGGATATCTCTGCATATTCAAGATATCGAAGGCCGCCGTGAATGAGCCGGCTCGACCAGCTCGTTGTTCCGCTGCCGAAATCGCTTTTGTCGAAGAGGATGACGCTTAGGCCGCGGAGTGCCGCATCGCGGGCAATGCCTGCGCCGTTAATACCACCGCCGATGATTACCAGGTCGTATTCCGGTACGGTCTTCGGCATCAGGGTCTTACTTGCCCGTTCCCGCGAACGACGTACTTATAGCTGGTCAACTGCTCGGCGCCGACGGGACCGCGAGCATGAATCCGGCCTGTCGCAATGCCAATCTCCGCACCCATGCCGAACTCGCCTCCGTCTGCGAACTGTGTCGATGCATTGTGCATCACAATCGCGCTGTCTACCTCCGTCAGGAATTTCCTGGCCGCGACTTCGTCTTTCGCAACGATGCTTTCCGTGTGGCCCGAGCCGTACAGCCTGATGTGTTCGATCGCTCCCTCTACACCATCGATAATCCGCACCGAGATGACGGCGTCGAGATACTCGCTATGCCAGTCTTGTTCGTCGGCGGGTTTCGCTTCTGATGCGATCTCCCGCACTGCCTCGTCACCGCGCACTTCGCAGCCGGCATCGATCAGGGCGTCGACCACTCCGGGAATGAGCCTTGGTGCCGCCTTGCGATCGACAAGCAAAGTCTCGGCAGCGCCGCAGATGCCCGTGCGACGCATTTTCGCGTTCAACACGATTTCCCTGGCCATGTCCTCGTCCGCCGATTCATGGAGGAAGACATGGCAGATGCCCTCCAGGTGTCCTATCACAGGCACTCTGGCCTCCGCCTGCACGCGCTCAATGAGACTTTTGCCGCCGCGCGGCACAACGACATCGATCGTGTCACCCATCGACGACAACAGGTAACCGACGGCGGCGCGATCCGTTGTCGGCACCATCTGAATTGCAGTCCGGGGAATGCCGGCTGTTGCAAGTCCCGCGGCGAGAGATCGAAAGATCGCCTGATTCGATTGAAAACTCTCCGAGCCGCCGCGCAAAATAGCGGCATTGCCCGATTTCGTGCACAGGCCGGCAGCATCGACGGTAACATTGGGACGGCTCTCATAAATAATGCCAATGACGCCCAGTGGTACCGCGACACGTTGTATGTGTAAGCCGTTAGGTCTGTCCCATTCCGCGAGTATGCGGCCGACCGGGTCGGGCAACTCGATAACCGTTTCGAGCCCGGTAGCCATGGATTCGAGCCGTTCGGGACTCAGCGCCAGCCGGTCGAGCAGTGGCGCGCTCAGGCCGTGCTTTTCCGCTGCTTCCATGTCGACCCGGTTGGCATCGAGAATTGCATCCGTGCTGTCACGAAGGGAATCTGCTGCCGCCTGCAGCGCCTGATTACGTTGCGAACCCGGGCACAGCGCCAGTTCCGATGCCGCTTCTCTGGCTCTGCGACCAAGTTCGTCCATCATTTCGGAAACACCCGGCGATTCAGTCGGCAATTTCCCCGTCTGTTGGCTCATCTAGGATTCACTCCCAAACAGCACCAGGTCATCGCGATGAACCATGACTGTCCGGCCACGGTAGCCGAGTTTCGGTTCAATTTGCGCCGAGCGGCAACCGATGATATCTGCCGCTTCATCGCTGGGGTAGGCCGCGAGGCCCCTGCCGAGTTCTTCTCCGTTGGCACCGACCAGTGTCACAACATCGCCACGCCGAAAATCGCCGATGACTTCGACAAGACCGACCGGCAGCAAGCTGTTGCCATTGGCTAGTGCCGCCGCGGCGCCGGGATCCATGCGAAGTTCGCCGCGGACTTCGAGTATGCCGGCAAGCCACTGCTTGCGCGCCGCGGCCGGTGTTCCCGCTGCATTGAATACCGTGCATTTGCCGCCGTTTGCCAGCGCCTGCAGCGGTCGCTCCACGGTACCGCTCGCAACGATGGTCGAGCAACCTGCACGGGTCGCTATCCGGGCTGCCTGCAGTTTCGTCGCCATGCCGCCGCTACCGAATTCTGACCGCGATTCCCCCGCCATCTCGAACATTTCGTCAGTTATCTTCGCGACCGTGGCGATGTGTTCAGCATCCGGATGCTTGGCGGGATCCGCCGTATAAAAACCATCCACGTCCGACAGGAGAACAAGTCCGTCCGCCATGACCATCTGGGCTACGCGTGCAGCGAGGCGGTCGTTGTCACCGTAACGAATCTCTTCTGTCGCAACCGTGTCGTTCTCATTGATGACCGGCACGATGCGATGCTCAAGCAACTTGCCGAGAGTACCTTTGGCATTCAGGAAGCGGCGCCGGTTTTCCGTGTCCTCAAGCGTCAACAACACCTGCGCAGCCGCTACGCCGTGCTCGCCGAGTGCCTCCTGATACGCATGAACAAGCTGTACCTGGCCCGCCGCTGCGGCCGCCTGCAACTCATCGAGCCGTGAGCGGCGCGGATTGATACCCAGCACATTGCTGCCGATCGCGATCGCGCCGGAGGAAACAATCAGCACCTGCCGATTCCCGGAACGCAAAGCTGCAACATCCTCAGCAAGCCCTGAGAGCCAATCGCGATCGAGCCGACCGTCCGGAGTAATCAGCAGCGAAGAGCCGATTTTGACGACCAGGCGCCGCAAATTATTGAGTTTGACTCCGGACATGAGCAGGAGCCTATCCGCTAAGGCGGTGATGTCTTGTATAGGACGACAGAGTTACCTCCCCCTTGGAAACAGCAACGCTCCCGCTACGGGCAACGGCGGCGATCTTACCTATCCGGCCCGCCTCTTCGACAAATGCATCTATTTCAGCAAGCCTGCCCGTGAACTGCACAGTACAGCTATTCTGTGCATCATCCAGAATCTCGGCACCATACTTCTTCGCGAGCGCCAGCACTTTTGCGTAACCGCCTGTCGCGAGCTTGAACTTGAGTATCGCCAGCTCGCGCTCGAAGTGATCGCCTAAAGTCATATCATGAATATTGACCACGTCCACGAGCTTCGCAAGTTGGGTATTGAGTTGCGCAAGAGCCGAGTCAGAACCGCGGATAACGAGTGTGACACGCGACACCGTCGGGTCGTCTGTCGGTGCAACGTTCAGCGAGTCAATATTGTATCCGCGCGTCGAGAAGAGCCCTGTCATGCGGGTCAGGGCTCCGACTTCGTTCTGCAGCAGCACCGATATTACGTGACGCATTGATTCTGTATCCGTAGCAACAAACCAAATTTGCTTGAAGCCATTGCTTGCGATTTTCTGGTGCAAGGTGGCACAGCAATGCGAGTATTGCAATGCAGTAAAAATTAGTAAACACTCGCCTAAAATCCGGCACTTACACAACATCGACGAGAAAATGAGCAAAGAGGCGCCCGCAGACGGCAAAGACCGGCATCCGCTCGCCGGAACCCGGATGAGTGGCGCCGATATTGTCATTCAGGTCCTCGCCGACGAAAACGTCGATACCATATTCGGCTACAGTGGCGGCGCGATTCTACCGACCTATGACGCCGTATTTCGCTATAACGACAAGCACCGCAAAGCCGACGGCAAATCGTCAATCCCGCTAATCGTACCGGCCAACGAGCAAGGAGCTGGTTTCATGGCGGCCGGCTATGCCCGCGCCAGCGGTAAAGTCGGCGTCCTTATGGTCACCTCGGGTCCAGGCGCAACCAATACGGTGACACCGGTTCGCGACTGTATGGCCGACTCGGTGCCCATTGTTGTCATCTGTGGCCAGGTGCCGGTAAATGCGATCGGCACCGATGCCTTTCAGGAAGCTCCCGTGGCGGCAATCATGGGAGCAGTCGCAAAACATATATTTCTGATAACCGATCCAACACGCCTCGAAGCGACGGTTCGCACTGCGTTCGAACTCGCCCGCACCGGCCGGCCCGGTCCGGTCGTCATCGACATACCGAAGGACATTCAAAACTGGGAAGGTGAGTTTACGGGCTTCGGCTCACTGCCGCTGACGGGCTATCGACTCCGTCTGCGGGCGGTCGTTGATAACCACCTGACCGATGACGCCTGTGAGCAATTTTATGAAATGCTTGCCGAATCCGAGCGGCCATTGATCTATGCCGGTGGCGGCGTGATCAACGGCAACGCAACGAAAGCGATGCGCCACTTTGCCAGCGCCTACGGCATCCCGGTAGCAACAACCCTGATGGCGCTCGGCGCCAGCGACACGAAGCATCCGTTGTCGCTGCACATGCTCGGTATGCACGGCATGGCATTTGCCAACTATGCCGTCGAAGACTGTGACCTGTTGATTACTATCGCCGCCCGGTTTGACGACCGTGTCGCAGGCGACCCGGTCAGGTTTGCCCCCAACGCGAAGAATATTGCGCACTTCGATATCGACGTATCGGAGATCGGCAAAGTAAAAAGCGTCGACTGGCACCATGTGGGCATTCTGAAGCGCGATCTCGATGACCTGCTCGCATACGGCAAACGCATCAAGTTTGAAAAGGATTTCAGTGTCTGGCACAAAGAGATAGCCGGCCTCAAAGAGAAACACTGTCTCAACTACGATCGGGAAAGCGACCTCATACAGCCTTACGCCGTGATCGAGGAAATCAACCGACTGGCAGGCGGCGAGGCAATCATCTCGACAGGCGTCGGTCAGCACCAGATGTGGGCCGCTCAGTACTTCGATTTCCGCGAGCCACGACTCTGGCTGACTTCCGGAAGCATGGGCACGATGGGGTTTGGACTGCCGGCCGCCATCGGCGCCCAGGTTGCCAAACCGGATCGCCTCGTTATCGACATCGACGGCGACGGCAGCATGCGCATGAACATTGGCGAGCTTGAAACCGCGACTACCTATAGGCTCCCGATCAAGGTCATCGTTCTCAACAACTTCGGTGATGGCATGGTCAGGCAGTGGCAAAAAATCTATTACAAGGGCCGAATGTCAGGCAGCGACAAGTCTCTGCACCGCAAGGACTTCGTCAAGACGGCCGAGGCAGACGGTTTCGAATACGCGGTGAAACTGGATCGAAAAGAGGACCTGCCAGGCGTCATCAGAGAATTTATCGAGTTTTCCGGCCCTGCGTTCCTCGAAGTCATTATCGACCCCGACGCTGGCGTCTATCCCATGGTCGGTCCCGGCCTGAGCTACACCAAAATGATCACGGGCGACTTTATCGTCAGCAGAGACCAACCGGCCGACGACAAACCCGATCCCAGCGAAATGTTCTGATGCGGATCGTTTCCCTTCCGCATCAGCAGGCTGGTGGATGCTCGGTGCCGCGCGAATATTGACCGCCTCACAGATTCTGTAGTCAGACTAGGTATTTTCGCGCATAGATACTGGCAGGACGGTTTGCTATGCATGAGCCTCCTGGGCAGGGGCGATGTCGTGACAACGCAGAGCGGATCTCATTCCAGAACGATTACGGGTTACCTGGCGCATTTGCTGGAGCATCCCCGATGGCTCATGGAG
>Ga0255052_10000439_pt1 | contig 33802 bp, 33 predicted proteins | sample JV7_2_21_MG_FD_188632 | JGI IMG/M metagenome (GOLD analysis project Ga0255052, IMG submission 188632) | Seawater microbial communities from Jervis Inlet, British Columbia, Canada - JV7_2_21 | ecosystem: Environmental > Aquatic > Marine > Inlet | place: Canada: British Columbia | collected...
GTGAGACGGAGGGACATAGTGCGTTCAACCAACCGGGTTTCCAGACGCGACCTCTCTACAGCGGCAAGCCCTGGTTCCTGTCGGCCTCGGTGCGCTACTACCAGGTGCGGGATCGTCTCAGCTGACAGACTTGGAGCAAAACGCCCGATAATTTCTAGCTTTGACCGCCTCGCCGGAAAACGATGGGAAACTCTTCGCTGGCCAGCGGATCACCGGGTTGCAGGTGCTGTTCGAGCCCTGGAAATGGCAGCGATATCTCACCGCTGCGTTTTGCATAAACCGTGTCATCGCCCAGCCAGCGTGCGGCGAAACCGCGCCGGCGATGGGTTGCCGAAAGGTTTGACGGCGCACCGTGTATCGTCAGGAAATGAAACGCGATCGCGTCACCGGGTTCAAGCGCCCAGCTGCGGATATCGTACTCGGCGCGATGATTGTCGATATCGGGGATTGATTCGAGTTTTTCATCATCGTGGTCGTAGTCGATGCCACTGAATTTGCGCGGCAGGAACCAGCGCCCCCAGTCGTGTGAACCGGCGATAAATTCCGGGCAGGTTTCGATGCCGACCGGATCCAGCGGGATCCACATACTGCACACCTGGCGCCCATCGACACAGTAGTAGGGTTGGTCGTGATGCCAGGGTGTGATTTTGTCCGTGCCGGTTTCCTTCACCAACACGTGTTCATGAAAAATACGCACGCCGTCTGACTGCATTAAATCAGCCGCTATTTCCGGGGCCGGTGAATCAAACATGAAATCCCGATACTCGGGGATTCGATTCCAGTTGCAGTAATCGCCAAAAAATCGCCCGGCCTGGCCCTGGTCCAGGTATTCCCTGCCATAGGGACCTGGCTCACGCATATTGGTTTCGACGCCGGCGCGCAGGAGTTCAATTCAGTTGTTGAAAACGCCGCGTAACACCAGCACCCCGTCGCGTCTGAATTCGTCGATCTGTTGCTGCGCCAGTAGCGACATGCCGATCCCGGGGGTACTACTAGTTGCCTTCAACGATGCAAAGATCGCGCTCGGCGGCATCACGGGCGTAGGACAGTGCCTCGCGGTAGGCGTCAGAATGGTAACAACGCTCGGCATCCTCGACGCTCGGAAAACGTACCACGACGTTGCGCGCACGCTCGTTACCTTCGAGCCAGATGGTGCGCGTGGCGCGTGCCAGGAATTCTCCACCATGCGCTTCAATCGCAGCAGTGGCGCGTTTGGCATACTCGCCGTAAGCGTCGGGGTCGGTTACGTGAACGTGGGCAATCCAGTAGGCAGCCATGGGGTTTCCTCTCGAACAGGTGAATTTGAAAGGATTGTTATACTAGAGCGGATATTGTAACAAGGAAACCGATTTTTGAATGCGTTATAACGGTAATTTTTGTTTTGGATGAGTCAAAAATAAAGCGTCATTTGGATGCATTGGCAAAATCGGACCCGGATCTGCGTCGTGGACTGAAACTGGTGCGTTATCCTGCGCCGCGGATCAGGAAGCAGGGATTTGAAACCCTGCTCTCCACCATCGTCGCGCAGCAAATTTCGACCGAAGCAGCGGCCGCGATCATGCGCCGAGTGCTTGTGCTGTTGCCAGCGATGGAAGTGCGAGAGGTACTTCGATTGCCCGAGGGCGCGTTGCGCTCGGCCGGTCTCTCCGCCCGCAAGGTCGAGTATGTCGAGGGTTTGGCGCAGGCGATTGTTGATAATCATTTTGACGTGACACAATTGCCCGAGATGGACGATCAGGCGGCAATTAAGACAATCACCTCGCTCAGGGGGTTTGGCACCTGGAGTGCTGAAATTTACCTGATGTTTTCATTGCAGCGCTCCGATATTTTCCCGGCTGGCGATCTGGCCCTGCGCATAGCGCTGCAGAAGCTGAAAGGTATCGAGGATCCGCTGAGTGATAAACAGGCGCGCGAGCTGGTCGAGCCCTGGTCGCCCTATCGCAGCGCGGGTAGCCTGTTCTTGTGGCATTACTATCGGGGTGCGCCAACCTGATGCTGACTATAAATGCTGCTTGCTGAAAACCCTGGCAGTACTTATATTATGTCGCCATGGAAAAGCTCATTAATCTTCAAAGCTACCCGCTGCACCAGCTCGACAGTGCCGTCGGGCAACAGCTGGTTGCGCTATGCGTCGATGATCTCGAACGCAAGGGCATGTTTACGTTGAAGGGGTTCATGCGCCGCGAGGTGATTGATGAGATTCTGCCTGGCTTGCTGAAAAAATTAAAACGGGAATCATTTACCCATGCCCGGGGACACAATATTTATTTCAATAACGATATTAAAGATATTCCCGCGGATCATCCGGCCTTGACGCGAGTTGAAACGATCAATCACACGCTCTGCGGTGACCAGATTGCCGAGCCGCTGCGCCAGATTTACGAATGGCCTGAGCTGGCCGCATTTCTGGCACAGGTGATGCAAAAACCGATTTTATACCCGATGGATGATCCGCTGGCCCGCGCCAACGTGATGGGTTACTACGAGGGCGAGGGTTTGAACTGGCATTTTGACCGCTCCGAGTTTACCACCACCTTGTTACTGCAGGCGTCGCGTAAAGGCGGCGATTTTCAGTATCGCCAGGCATTGCGTAGCGACCAGGATCAAAACTACGACGGTATTGCAAGGTTACTCAGGGGCGAGGATTCCGAGGTTTCGACGTTACAGCTTGGTGCGGGTGATCTTAACGTCTTTAAAGGTGTCAATACGGCACACCGGGTTACCCCGCCGGTTGGTGATCGGGCACGGGTCATAACCGTTTTCACCTACTATGAAACACCTGGCAGGATGTTTTCAGACGAGGAAAACCAGGGTTTTTACGGGCGCACAAACTAGTTAACAAATAAGGCTCGTAAAAAAAGCCGCGGCAGGGGAGCCGCGGCCTAAAGCGGGATTGTAATCCCTTTGGAGGTAAGTCGGGAACCTAGCAGCTGCTACCGAACCAGGAAGGTGTCTGGTTCGGGTTCTCGGGGTCGAAGTCTGTGTACCCATCCATGCTGCGTAAGTAGCCGGGTTCAGGTAGGTCATGTAGTTGGCCGGGTGAAGCGATGGAAGCGCAGCGTCAAAAGGCAGGCGGCTATCGCGAGACCCGCCGCCAGTCCCCACCACAGGCCAGCGCCACCCAGCTCATAGTAAAATGCGAGGATTGCGCCGCCACCGATACCGAGAATCCAGTAACCGAAGCCCGCTATCCAGAGCGGTACCAGGTTGTCCTTCATGCCCCTGAGTGCATGCGCCGCGGCTGCCTGCAGTCCATCGAATACCATGAACAGGGCTCCGATGGCCAAAAACTGGGTCGCAAGTGCCGAAACCCTGGCATATCCCGGATCATCTGGCGATATGAAAACCAGGATTATTTGTTCGGCAAACAATAGCGGGACCGCGACCATAGACGCGGTGATCATGATCACCAGGGACATGCCGAGAAATCCGGCACGGCGTGCATCCGGTATGTTGTTGCGACCCGTTGCATGCGCCACGCGAATCATGGTTGCCTCGGCGAGGCCAAAGGCGATGACAAATGGAATACCGACCCATGCCGCGGTAATTCCGTATGCGGCCAACGTTTTGGCACCGATGACACCGGACAGAATCGAGGTGGCCCCAAACAACCCGGCTTCCAGGAACGTGAGGCCGGCTACCGGCAAACCAAGCCCGAGGATTTCCCGACACAGGGGCCAGTGCAGTTGCCATTTCGATTTGAAAACACCGTAATTTCGAAACAGGGGTTTGCGATAGACATGCAGCAACAGCGCGAAGAACATGAGCCAGGAAACGAGAGTAGTTGCGAGCCCCGCACCAAACAGGCCCATCGGCGCAAACCCTAAACCACCGTAAACAAACCATAGTGTTAACAGGTAATTCAACCCCACGGCCGTAATCGTTATAACCAGGATTGAAACCGTTTGCGATAACACCGCGACAAAGCTACGCAACACCCCAAACCAGAGCACCGGCAGTACCGCACCGCTTAATCCAAGCAAGTATGCCCGCGCAAGTTCGATAACCTTTGGATCCTGGTCGGTTACGATCATTGCAAGGTCCAGGTTCCAGATTAACAGCATCGCCGGGATACCCAGGCCTGTGGCGACGATCATACCCTGTCTGACCGAAGCGCCCAGTTGTCTTTTATTGCCGGCACCCAGCGCTTGCGCGGCGAGTACCCCGACAACGGATAGTAGAGCCATCAGGACAACCAGGACCTCGAACGACAGGTCACCCGCGATCCCAACCGCTGCCAGCGAATGATAGCCAAGCTTGCCAACCACCATCTTGGTGGTGATGAACATCGCAAATTCGGCCAGGTAAGCGGCCGAAAGCGGAATTGCGATGATGACAAACTGCTTGAGTTCGTCTTTTAGCCTGATATCGATTTGCAGCATGTGAGCGTCGTATTTTATTCGCGGGTAATGTAGTCGATTCGTGTTCCCAGAGACAGCAAATCTCGAGGATATATCGCAAAATCGGCCTCACTAGTATCCGATATTGTTGCCTTTTTGCTTTGACAATGGCGTCTACCCTATTAATAATGGTGGGTGTTAGAGTAGATTTATGGCAGTTCCGCTAGCGCCGAATGGCGGTACTGCATAAAAAATAAAAGTCGGCACAACAATCGAAGGAGATAATCATGAAAGTATTAAGCAAAGTTGCTCTCGCCTCGCTATTGGCAGCGTCGATGGGCAGCGGCAGCGCGCTGGCGGCTGGCCAGCAGTTTGTATCTATCGGCACGGGAGGTGTCACCGGGGTTTATTATCCAACGGGTGGTGCTATCTGTCGCCTGGTCAATAAAAACCGTAAAGAGCATGGGATTCGTTGTTCCGCCGAATCAACCGGTGGGTCGATTTACAATATCAATACCATCCGCGCCGGCGAACTCGAGTTTGGCGTTGCCCAGTCCGACTGGCAGTATCATGCCTACAACGGTACTTCCAAGTTCAAGGATCAGGGCGCATTCGGGAAGCTGAGAGCAGTATTTTCAGTCCACCCCGAGCCAGTAACGGTTATCGCCAGCGATAGTTCGGGCGTCATGCAACTTTCCGATGTAAAGGGCAAGCGCATGAATATCGGTAATCCTGGTTCCGGAACCCGTGGTACCTGGGAAGTACTCGAAGAAGCCATGGGCTGGACTCGTAAAGATCTCAAACTTGCTTCCGAAATGAAATCGGCAGAAACCGGCCAGGCCGTTTGTGATGGCAAGATCGACGCTTATTTCTGGTTGGTAGGTCATCCATCGGCACTGACCCAGGAATCACTTGCCACCTGTGATGCACACCTGGTTCATGTCAAAGGACCAGCGATCGACAAGCTGGTAAGCGATAATTCCTATTATCGCAAGGCGACTATTCCTGCCGGCATGTATAACAACAAGAAGGATGTCCAGACCTTCGGTGTAGGTGCGACTTTCGTTAGCAGCACTGATGTAGATGACAAGGTTGTCTATACCATCGTCAAGGCGGTATTCGATAACTTCGGCGACTTTAAAAAGTTGCATCCGGCGTTTGCCAATTTGAAAGAATCGGAAATGATCAAGGATGGCCTGTCAGCCCCGCTGCATGATGGTGCTGTCAAGTACTACAAAGAAAGAGGCTGGATGTAATATCCGCTTGAAGCACAACCAACGGGTCGCATTATGCGGCCCGTTTTTTTCTGGATTCATTAACAAGATCGTTATATTCGACTGAATCCAGAGGTATGTCATCCCGCGGCCCGGTCAGGCCGCGGGATGACAGTGCTCGAAAAATAATTGAATCAGACGCCGTAAAAACATCGGCGCTATTATAAAAAAGGGGGAGAAATGGCTGAGCAAAGCGAAACGCACAGTTTACAGGACGATCTGGTAGCGGCAGTCGATACCGGGGCCAGGAGTCCACATGGCGGTGTCGGCAAGTTTATTGCCGGAACCGCCTTTGTCTGGGCCTTGTTTCAACTTTATATCGCGTCGAACCTGCCATTCTGGCTTAGCGATGTCACCGGTCTCAGCCTGGTTGTAACCAATTCCAACGCACGCCTGATTCATCTCTCGTTCGGCCTGTTCCTGGCCGCACTGGCATTTCCACTGTTCAAGTCGAGCGCAAGAGACAGGATCCCCTGGTACGACTGGCTACTGGGGGTGATCGGAGTCGCTTGCTGCCTGTACATTGTCGTGCTGCGTAACGAGATAGCGGTACGAGCCGGTTTGCCCACGCAGGGAGACCTGATTGCTTCGTCAATCGGCATGACCGTGCTCGGTATCACCGTATTTCGTTCGCTCGGATTGCCGCTATTGATCGTCGCTAGTGTATTCGTCAGTTACGTGTTTTTCGGCAACTCCGAGGTGTTACCCGAAGCCATTCAGTGGAAGGGGGCATCCTTTGGCAAGGCCATGTGGCATTTCTGGATGCAGACCGAGGGCGTATTCGGTGTCGCGCTCGGAGTATCGGCCTCGCTGATCTTCCTGTTCGTGCTGTTCGGCTCGATCCTGGAAAAAGCCGGCGCCGGCAATTACTTCATCAAGATAGCTTTCGCGTTACTCGGTCACCTGCGCGGCGGTCCCGCCAAGGCTGCGGTCGTCGCCTCGGCGCTGAGTGGGTTGTACTCAGGATCGTCGATCGCGAACGTGGTAACAACCGGAACCTTTACCATCCCGCTGATGAAGCGCACCGGCTTCAGTGCTGAAAAAGCAGGGGCGGTTGAAGTAGCCTCATCGACCAATGGACAGCTGACACCGCCGGTTATGGGCGCCGCGGCATTTCTGATCGCCGAGTTTACCGGTATCAGCTACACCGATATTCTCAAGCATGCACTGGTGCCGGCTCTGGTTTCCTATATTGCGCTGGTTTATATCGTGCACCTCGAAGCGCTTAAAATGAATCTGAAGGGTTTGCCCAAACCACCTTCGACAAAAACATTCTCGGCAAAACTAATTGGCTTTCTGAGCGGCTTCATCGGTATCGGTGTACTCGGTATTGCGGTTTACTATTCTCTCGGCTGGATCAAGGTCGCGATTCCAGAGTTTGCTTTCGCTATTGTCGCTATCGGTTGCGGCGTCATGTATCTTTACTTGCTGTGGCTTGCATCGAAACAACCTGATCTCGTGGTGGACCCACCAGATGCACCCATTACCGAGCTTCCACATGCCGGGACCGTGGCAATTACCGGTCTTTACTTTATCCTGCCGATCGTAATCCTGATCTGGTGCATTATCATCGAGCGACTTTCACCGGCCTTGTCTGCTTTCTGGGCCACGATCGCGATGATTATCGTTATCCTGACGCAAGACCCGATCAAGGCTTTTTTCCGTGGTACCGGTAATTATGGCGAGGCTTTCAAGATCGGTGTCGGTCACTGGATCGAAGGCATGATTGCAGGCTCCAGGAACATGATCAGTATCGCCGTTGCGACCGGTGCTGCCGGTATCATCGTCGGTACTATTTCGCTCACCGGTGCACACCAGGTGGTCGGTGAGTTCGTTGAGTTCCTGTCTGGCGGCAGCCTGATCTTGATGCTGATCCTGGTAGCCTTGATGAGCCTGATCCTTGGCATGGGATTACCTACCACGGCTAATTACATCGTGGTGTCATCGCTGATGGCGCCGGTAATCCTGACGCTTGGCGCCAAGAGTGGCCTCATCGTGCCGCTGATAGCGGTGCATTTGTTCGTGTTCTACTTTGGCATACTGGCAGACGATACGCCCCCGGTTGGACTGGCGGCGTTCGCGGCTGCCGCGATATCCAAGGGCGACCCGATCAAGACTGGTATCCAGGGTTTCGCCTACGATATTCGTACCGCGCTGTTGCCTTTCCTTTTTATCTTCAATACCGAGTTGCTATTGATCAACGTGGGGCCGGTAAAGGCCTTTTTCGTGTTCGGGGTCGCAGTGGTGGCGATGATGCTGTTTGCATCCGCCACCCAGGGCTTTATGTTCACTCGTAACAGGAAATGGGAATCGGCACTACTATTGCTGATCGCGTTTACGCTGTTCCGACCAGGCTATTGGCTGGACAAGGTTGTACCGCCTTACAACCTCCATAATCCGGATGTCGTCTATGAAGTGGTCGATAACGTCACGCCCAACGGACTTCTGACGATTGTTGTCAGTGGGCCGGATTTCGATTCCGGCGAGATCGAGTCAACCACAATACTGGTGAACCTGGGACAACCTGCCGACGCAGTAGAGCGCCTGCGTAACGCCGGCTTAACCGTTACCGTTGCAGACGGTCGAGCGATTGTCGAAGAGCCCTTCCCGGGTACCCCTTATTTTGAAAGCCTGGGTAAATCTTTCGATTACTATGGCGACGAACCGGTACAAATCGCCGAGGTTCGCGAACCTGCCGATCGTATTGCCAAGGAAATATTCTATATTCCGGCGGTATTGCTGCTGGCGTTTATCATCGTGCTGCAAAGACGCCGCATGCGCGAAGATCAGGGTCCTGAAGTCGAGGCGACTGCTTGATTTGGGGCGACATCGTTTGACTTAACCTGTAGCTAATCGATGTCGCCTTTTATAATTGGCCTGGTGCTGTTGGCCGCGTTACTGCATGCCGGCTGGAATGCGATGGCCAAGTCGGGCGGCACGCCGCAATACAGTATTGCATCCTACCGATTCGTCAACGCTATCTGGTGCCTGCCGCTGCTGTTCCTTTTTCCACTGCCATTGGCCGCAAGCTGGCCGATGCTGCTGGCTTCGACGATTATTCATACGGCCTACTACTACACGCTTTCGAAGTCATACCGAAGTGGCGATTTGTCACAGGTCTATCCATTGTTTCGTGGCCTGGCACCGGTGCTGGTTGTGCTCGGCGCGGCCTTGATGGCCAATGAATATTTATCGGCCGGCGCGATGCTCGGTATCGGGCTGATCAGTGCCGGACTTATCAGCATCACTTTTGCCGGTGGCGCCGTCGGTAAGATCCCCGGCCCGGCATTGCGCTGGGGTCTCGCAACCTCGGTTTTCATTGGCGCCTATACCGTTGCCGATGGCATGGGGGTGCGTGCTGCCGGCAATCCCTTCAGTTATATTCTCTGGTTATTTATATTCGAACCCATTCCCATCGGTTTATGGTTGCTGGCAACCGATCGGTCCGGATGGTTTGGATATATGCGGGCCAAGCCGGGTAAGATTACCGCCGGTGCGCTCGCGGCGGCGACCGCCTACGCAATGGTAATTTACGCAATGAGTGTCGCACCGATGGCAATGGTTTCGTCGCTGCGTGAAACCAGTGTAATATTTGCCGCCTTGATCGGTACCCTGATGTTTCGTGAACCGTTCGGTCGCCAGCGTATTATCGCCGCTATCCTGGTATGCCTCGGGGTGGTGTTGATCAAGGTCCTCAGCTAACAGGAGTCATCCGTAATGTCATTGACCGAAAAATTTCCCAGCGTAGATCTGAGTCATAAGCCAACCCCGCTCGAACTCTTGAAAAATGTCAGCGCCGAGTTTGATACCAATGTCTGGATCAAGCGTGACGATTGCACTGGTCTTGCATTCGGCGGTAACAAGAGTCGCCAGCTTGAATTCTACATCGGCCAGGCGCTGCAACAGGGGGCCGATACCCTGCTGACAACCGGTGCGGTGCAATCTAACCATGTGCGCATGACGGTCGCAGCCGCGCGTAAGATGGGTCTCAAAGTGGAAGTTCAGCTCGAGCATCGGGTCGATCGGGAGCAACCCGAGTATCACCAGTCCGGTAATCCTTACCTGGTCAAGTTGATGGGCGCAAAGATCCACTACTACCCGGTGGGTGAAGACGAAGCGGGAGCGGACCAGGCGCTCGAGGATCGGGCCGCGGAGATCGCGCGCGAAGGGGGTAAGGCCTATGTCATTCCGCTGTCAAACGTCCACACGCCCTACGGTGCACTCGGTTATGTCGATGGCGCCGAGGAGTTGATGGGACAGTTGCACGAGATGCAAATCGAACCGGCCAACTTCATTGTGCCAACAGGTTCGGCGTCCACCCATTGCGGATTCCTGTTTGGGGTCAGGGCCTGTGGCAGCCAGGCGCCGGTGCATGGCGTCTGTGTACGCCGTGATGCCGAGAGCCAGAAACAGCGCGTCATCACCAAGTTGCAAGCGGTAATCGACGTTATCGGTTTGGAGATCGATGTTCCTGACAGCGATATTATCTGTGATGACAGCATGCTGGCACCGGGTTACGGGCTCCCTGGCGACGCGACGGTTGCGGCAATCAAGTACCTGGCCCGGAAGGAAGGTATCCTGCTCGATCCAACCTACTCGGGTAAGGCATTTGCGGTTTTGCTGGAGATGTTGAAACGGGGCGACTTTAAACAGGATGAGCACGTGATATTTTTACATACCGGTGGTGCGGCATCGTTGTTCGCTTACCCGGAACTGGTCGAAAACTGAGTAATGGCGGCCAATTTTCGATGGACGCGCTATCGGCGGATACCTACAATCTAGCGTCTTTGTTATTGACCGAACCTGAGGAGAAGCCTCGATGTTCAAACCTAAAGTAATTGTTACCCGACGTTGGCACTCGGAAGTCGAGGCGGTGCTGGTGGAACGCTTTGATACCCAGCTTAATGAAGACGATCACCCAATGTCGGTGAGCGAGTTGCAAGATGCGCTGCGCCGTGCCGACGCGGTGTTACCGACCGTGTGTGACAAGGTCACTGCCGAAGTGCTCGGTGCCGATAATATTCGCGCCAAAATTCTCGGCAGCAATGGTGTTGGTTTCAATCACATCGACCTGGAGGCTGCCAAAGCAGCGGGCCTGACGGTGACCAACACGCCGGAAGTGCTTACCGACTGTACCGCGGACCTGGCCATGACCTTGTTGCTGGCAGTGGCGAGACGGGCAGGGGAAGGCGAACGCCACCTGCGCAACGGAGAATGGACCGGCTGGCGTCCGACCCACATGATGGGCACCAGCGTCACTGGCAAGACGTTGGGCCTGATTGGCATGGGACGTATCGCACGTGCCGTTGCAGCGCGTGCCGCGCATGGTTTCAATATGAAAATCATATTTCATGATCCATTTCCGCCGCGTGCTGAAGATATCGAAGGTTTGAATGCAAGCTCGTGTGCATCGCCCGAAGAAGTGTTTAACCAGGCCGATTTTGTTTCACTGCATTGCCCCGGTGGCAAGGAGACCTATCACCTGATCGGCACCGATGCACTCAAGGCGATGAAGCCGGGTGCCTTCCTGATCAACACGGCGCGCGGCGATGTCGTTGACGAAAGTGCACTGATTAGCGCGTTGGGAAATGGTGAAATCGCGGGCGCTGGCCTCGATGTGTTCGAAAAGGAGCCCGCTGTCACCGCCGGATTGCTGAAACTCGAAAATGTCGTGCTGTTGCCGCATCTCGGCAGTGCAACCCGGGAAACCCGCAAGGCAATGGGGATGCGCGTGGTCGAAAATATCGAGGCCTTCTTTAACGGCGATACTCCGCGTGACAAGCTGGGTTAAATTGTTCGCTAACAAGCTGGGTTACCATGGTTGAGTAATGGATATCAGTTTCAATTTTATTGTCGGGGCGTTGGCCATTGTTTATGGCCTGTATAGCTTTATCCAGAGAAAGGTCGCACCTGAAAAAATTGAAAAACTGCAAACGATGATCGAGCGCAATGGTGAAAAAATGGGTCATTCCATCCACCTGTTCGGTTACACGATATTACCCATTGTTGCCGGCCTGCTGCTGTTGTACGCCCATTTCCAGGGTTAAAGTTAGCCGCTTGCTGATGTTGGGAATTTAAGAGTCAACTCTCTCCAAAGCTAACGTTCAAAAGCGATTCTCAGGCTTTGGCTTACGGTCATAAGCAGGCGCTCGCAAAAATCTCAGTTAATGAATAATGCGTAGACAGCTCTGCATCAGGAATAGTATGTTGGGATCAAAAAAGAGATGTGGAACAGAATATGTCATCGGAAACAGATGTAATTATTATTGGTGCCGGAGCATCCGGCCTGTCGGCCGCCAAGGAATTAACCAGGCTGGGGCTGTCATTTACGGTTGTCGAAGGATCGCATCGGATCGGTGGCAGGGCTTATAGCGAGGAAATCGCACCGGGCGTATGGTTCGACCTGGGATGCAGCTATCTACACCAGGGCGAGACCAATCCGTTTGTCGCTATCGCAGATGAACTGGGTATCGTCCTCGGCAAAGACAAGGGCGACCTGCTTGATGATAGCAACAAGGGGCTTTATAAAAACGGAGTGCCACTCAATGCAGCCGAACGCGAAGCCTATAATGCCTATCGAGCGGAATGTTTTGCGGCTGTGACTGCTGCAGCTGAGCGGGGAGAAGATGTGGCGATCGTTGATCTCGTCGATCTTGACAGCGAATTTGCCACGATCTTCATGCATAGCATGGCGGATTTATGCACGCGCGACATTGACGAAATCTCGTCGGTTGACTTTGCAAATTTTGACGAGGGGTCCGACTTTCCCGTGCTTAACGGCTATGGCAACCTGGTTGTGGCCTGGGGATCAGATGTGAAGGTTTCGCTCAACACGAAAGTTGAAAGCATCGACTGGGGCGAGGTTGGCGTTTCCGTGGAAACATCCCGGGGTACATTGCGCGGGCGAACTGTCCTGTGCACCGTTTCTACAGGGATTCTCGCCTCGGGTGAAATTGAATTTGTACCCGGCCTGCCTGACTGGAAAATGGAAGCCGTTCTGGGCTTGCCCACCGGCACCGAAAACAAGATTTGCCTTTACTTCGACCAGGATGTGTTTGGTCCCGATGGACGAGGCTATCACCATACCTGGAATGACGATGGTGTGGCTTGCGGATTCGAGGCCAGTGTCATGGGACAAAATACGGCAATCGCATTTACCGGCGGGCGCTTTGCAGTCTGGCTCGAAAAGCAGGGCCAGCAAGCCGGCCACGACTATGCCGTCGATCGGGTCGCCGAAGCCTTTGGCAACGACATTCGCAAACATGTCACACGTTCAATCGTCACCGCCTGGACCACCGAACCCTGGACCCGGGGGTCCTATTCTTGCGCGCTGCCCGGGCAGGCACACCAACGCACCGAACTGGCCCGGGCGCTTGATGATCGCCTGTTCTTTGCCGGCGAGGCGACCACTGTGGCCGACCACGCTTGCTGCCACGGTGCGTATCGGTCCGGCTTTCGCGCCGCGCAGGAAATATCCCAAACCCTTGCGAGATAGCCTTTAGTCTAGGTCCTTCAGGATAATGGAACGGCACCAGGTTTCGCGGCAGCTCGATGTTACCAGGCACTCCGAGTTACTGATGACCCGCTATCTGTTTTCCCGTGAGCAGATACCCAAAACCCCTGGATTAATAGTCGAGTAATGGACATAGGCGTAAAGTTGATAAGTAGCTCTATTCGCGCGAACATCTGGTTATGACTCCTCCCGCCCGAACCCGATTCGCGCTTATAACCGGAGCCACGAGTGGCATCGGGAACGGGTTTGCCCATGTGCTTGCTCGGGATGGTATCAATCTGGTCATCACCGCGAGAAACGAAACTCGCCTTGAAGAAGTCAAGAATGAGCTCGAAGACAAGTATTCTATCAACGTAAAAATCATACCCAGGGACCTCGCAAATCCTGAAGCCCCTTCTGAAATCTTTGAAATTTTAAAGCGAGAAGAAATCATCCTGAACGTGCTCGTGAACAATGCAGGTTTCAACGTCTACGGTAAGTTCGAAGAAACTGATCTTGAAGAAGAGATAAAGATGATACGCCTTCATGTCGTCGCGGTGACCCAAATGACGAAACTGTTTCTGAGGCAGCGCTCTCGGCAGGTGGAGAACATGATACTCAACGTATCGTCAATCGCAGGACTCGTGCCAGGCCCCCTGGTTTCCGTCCATTTTGCAACGCGGGCTTATATTTTGAGCTTTTCACTTGCGCTTAGCAATGAGCTCCAGGGATCAGATGCACATGTAACCTGCCTTTGCCCAGGTCCGATCAAAAGCGCCTTTTTTGGCCGTGCCGGTATGAGTGATGTAAGACTGGCAAGTGGCAAACCGATAAAACTGATGGATGCGGAAATAGTCGCCGCGATTGGATATGACGCGTTGAAGAAGCGAAAGGTAGTTGTTGTACCAGGCTATCGAAACAAAATACTTGCTTTCATGGCCACGGTTGCACCGCGCGCAATTGCGATCAGGTTCACAAGATGGTTAATGGAACGCATATAGAACGCCAAAGTCATTGGCTGAGGGCCTGATTCCCTGGAAGGAGACACTGAGAATCGGTACCCGAGATTCCGAGAACGGCCACAAGTGGACGTCCATGTTTGGCACTCGCGGTCCTCATCGGATTAGGTGAGTGTCAACTTCACTTAAGCTGCATATCGTTCTTGACGGATTTCACGCCCTTGACTTGTCGCACGATTTCCACCGCTTTGTCGATGTCGGCCTGGGAGTTGACGAAGCCACTCAACTGAACGGCACCCTTGAAGGTTTCAACGTTGATCTCGAAGGATTTAAGGGTGGGTTCGTTAAAAATGGCGGTCTTCACTTTGGCGGTGATGACGCTGTTGTCGATATACTCTCCGGTTCCCTCTTGCGTGGCTGTCGATGCGCACCCGAGAAGGGATGCCATCAAAATGGCAAGGAAAACCGTGGCAAACTTGTTGTAGTATTTTATGTTGTAGTGTTTCATGGTCAATCTCCTCGGGTTTAAACGGTCTCACTGTATTGGAACAGTGTACGTGGCTGCCTGGTTTCGGGGAAGGTCGCCCCATTCACCTTGGATCTACTCCTAAAAGCACGTGACCATTGTGCGACTGAAAACGACCACAGGCTGAGCGGATTGAAGGTGATACTGCCGGTTGTTACCCACGGCGTACTAATCTGCGACGTTAGTGCTAAAAAGCTAATAAAGCAAGAGGCACCTTGTCAATTACCAGGTTGCTCAACTGCGGGGCGATTTCGGCGGCGGTGTTACTGGGCCATGCCGGGCTAAACTGGGCTACTCTCGAGGCCGAATTCCCCGTAAACGGACACTCAAATTCGCAATACCAGGGTCGTACTTCGGCCAGTTTTTTAATAAATGCTAAGGATAATTTCGGATTAAGCTTTCTTGATTCTGCAATCTCGGCTTGCGCTTTTGCTTTACGTCCAATTTCGGCCAGATTAGCTGCGCGGATAAGGTGATAATTCATCCGCCAAGTTTTTGAGGACTTCGGATACACGCCTTACCAGATCGGGAATGCGTTGTTCCTGCGCACAGGAAAAGCCCAAAACAATGCCTGCTCGATCCCATGGCTTGATACAGTAAACCGATAGCGGTAAGGATTCGATTCCTGCTTCGAGCAATGCGTTATGGGCAACCTGATCCTCCAGGCCATTTTTCAGCCACGCAACAATGTGCATTCCCGAATCCGTTGTTTGTGGATCAAGACTATCCTTACAACTATCTGTCAGACACTCAAATAAGATGTCCCGGCGGTCCCGATAAACCCGTCGCATTTTCCGGATATGCTCGACGAAACGGCCATCGTCCATGAAACGGGATAGTGCCTGTTCGACGACTGCTGACGCGCCATGCCCAAGTAAATTTGCAGCTTGAGCAAAAGTATCAATCAGGCCTGGTGGAACAACAACATAACCAATTCGAATGGCCGCAAACATCGATTTTGAAAACGTGCCGACATAAAACACTCTATGCTCACCATCCAGTGCGCTGAGGGCTGGTAATGGGCGCCCCCGATATCGGAACTCGCTGTCATAATCGTCCTCGATAATCCAGGCATCGTTCTCTTGAGCATAATTAAGTAAGGTCAGTCGCCGGATCAAACTCATCGTCGTGCCGAGCGGCTGTTGGTGTGAAGGAGTTGAAAAAATAATAGCTGGTTTCGGATAGTTCTCAATGGCGAATTTAATATCTAGGCCTTCACTATCTACCGGTACTGGCGCGATATTCGCACCCATAATTTGCATGACGTCACGACCTGCGATATGCCCGGGATTTTCATACCAGACGGTATCGCCCTGATTGAGCAGTACAAAAGCGATGAGACTGAAAGCTTGCTGAGCGCCTGAGGTAATAATGACTTGTGTGGGGTCTACCTGCATCCCACGGGCGTCGCTCAAATGTTTTGCAATGGATGTCCTGAGATCGGAGTTGCCGTTGAGTTGACCGTAGCTCAAATGATGGCGATGTTTACAGGTCATCGCGTCCATCAGATACTTGTTCCATGTCTTAACAGGAAACAGATCCAGTGCAGGCACACCAGGGCGAAAAGGTTCGGTCTTGCCATATCTAGCGTTCGCATTGGACGACATAATGCTACGCGATCGATCCGAAATTTCGATATCTGGTGTTTGGATTTTACGGCGGCGCCGCTTGATTTTCGGAACTGCCTCAATATCCAAACCCTCAGAAACGAAGGTTCCGGCTCCTGTCTTCGCCTGAGCATAGCCTTCGGCGACCAGTTGCTCGTAAACTGATTTAACGGTTATTCGTGAAACGCCAAGTTCCTGGGACAATTCGCGAGTTGAAGGCAGTTTCTCCCCCGCTGACAACGAGCCTTGCAATATTAATCGTCGTAATGAAGCGTCAAGCTGTCGATATATCGGAACCGGTGAATTTCTTTCGACATTAAATCCGGACAGTAACGCCCCTCCAGGTGATTTCGGCATGGCTTCCTCATATTGGGCTTATAAATAATTGAATAATGGGCATATTAATATATCCATTATTAGATAGACTGAACCTCGAATCAAGTTTGACGCAATCAACAGACACTGAGGATTACCATCATGGCCAGAATCGAAGATTACTCCTTCCCCACAGGACTACATCTCCTGGCACGCTGGCAATCTGGCGATGCGGGTGCAAAACAGGAAATGACCGAAATTTTCGATGCCGCGTTGGCTGGAGATTTTGATACCAACTTCGCAGTACCGGTGCCATCCAACGAAATCCATGCTACTGCTTCAGTGCACATGCTGGCACTCACCATTTTGCACGATTTGTATGGAATCGAATCGGCCGACTACTACAAAACCGACGCCTGGCGTTACGTTCGGGCAAATCTGACCGCTAGCCGACTTCTCGGAGTCAAGAAACTGTACATGACCTGGGCACTTTATGCTCTCACCTGCGAACCCCTTGGTCAGATAATGATGTATCCCGACAAATTTCCTCCAGGTTGCGACCCGGATGAACCTCTGATCAATAAGGAAAACTGGAGATCGCTAGATACTCCGGATTTTTCTACAGGCGTTCCCAAAGCCATTGACGACATCATGCGCGTCACAGAGGAAATCACCGGTATGGCGCCTCTACTGCAAATCTCAGCACCGTATAGTCTGGCAGCGGACATTTATGGCCAGGAACCTCTGTTAGCTGATGTGGTCCATGACCCAGATAATGTAAATGCACTTCTGGACCACCTTGCTGACAAGGTGCTCGGACCTTGGATGGATCACCATATCGAGACCTTCCCGAATGGCTGGATTGAATTGTCGGATGCTTCGGGCTCCCCATTCTTTATTGGGGCGGATAACTGCAAAAATATGGCGATCCGGGCTATCCAGTATATGATCAAGGACAAAAATTATGCCGACCGCATTTATGACAACAACTACCGAGGTGATTTTGTCTCACAAGTTAAGAAAAAACGGCGAAGTTCGCGACGTAAATCAACCAGTGAAGTGAAGAATGCTAGCATTAACTTAATGGAATTAACGGAAGCGAAAGTCAGTGTGTGTCCGAAATTCATTATGCGGCTCGAGGCTGACTATGTGGATGTCTCATTTTATGCGGATCAATCTGTTCAACGTAATCTCCCCCTGACATTAGGTATCGGTTCACCTCAGATCGATCGCAATAGCATCGGTGATCTGAAAATTGCTAAAACAGAAAGAACGGAATTCGCACGATCCTATGTCGAATCTATAAAGCGAGTTTGTGAAACCATCGACTTACCAGAAGAGAATTTCGTAATGGATCCTTGGCCGAGTCATGTCTACTTTGAGGACGTTAACTCACAATCCCAGTTCGAGCTGGTCGAGCTTGTTATGAACGAAGTCGAGAAAGGTGGAACCTTCAAGCGGAATGCTGTTCGTTCGGTACTGACAAGTTAACTTGTCAGTACCGAGTAATCGTATGGACGAACGTATTAGGTTTGTTGCCCGTCTGCTGTAACCACAAAAATTGTGGGGGGTTCGAGCGATTCCTGTAAGCTACCCCATACCAACAGCACAGGAAATAAGAAAATGAAACGCTTTCTATTGGCTTTCGTCGCTATTGCGGCAATGTCTGTTATCAATCCAGCTAAGGCCGCAGCGGTTTATGATGGTAATGAGATATTATATTCTTGTGAACAGGGACATCTAAGATGCATATACTATTTGGCTGGCGTACAGGACGTATGGAACGATCTGGATTCAAAAAAGTTTTGCATGCCTGAAGGCGTAAACCTAACGGAGTTAAAGGAGGTCTTCGTCAAATACGCCAAAGAAAATCCCGAAAAACTTTATTTGGCTGCGAGCAGTGTGACGATAAACGCCTTCAACAAAGCATACCCCTGCGAGTAAAAAAGCAACCACTCCAACCCGATACCGAGAGCTCGGGTGTTGCGCGGCACCCGAGGTCGCTTGGAGAAGCTGGAGCGGTCGCTTGGATAGTGATAGGGACGAAGCGCCCTAAGCAGACACTGACTAATTTTTTACCTGGGGCAATCTTCGGCCAACAAAGGACACTGGGATAAAAGGCTAGCTATACTTAGGGAATTGAATGATTCTATTTCCAGCTTAATATGCGATATCCCGAATTAAATTGCCGCCCTCTAATAATTATTAAGAGGCCAACAGCCTCTTAAATATACTGTTATACGCAAAACAGTAAAATGGATTTCTGCGCATTCACTTGACACTTAATGGCTTATTAACTGATGAAATTGATAATTCGTAATCTTGCTCGCAGCACTACCGAAGAAGAGCTAAAAGCTCTTTTTCAGGAATATAGCACCGTACAATCTTGTGATTTAGTGTCAGACAAGACCACCGGTGGATCCAAGGGTTTTGCATTTGTGGAAATGCCGAAACCAGGGGAAGCCAAGGTAGCAATGAAAAACTTGAATAATATGACTGTTGCCAGTAACAAGATTCGTGTCAAAAGAGCTGAAAACAAAACGGAGTAATATGGCCGTCAAAATCGACGCCGCAAGCGGCACCTCTCATTTTCGCGTTATCAACCAAAAACACTCAGAGTAATGTCGGTGCATCGAAAGTTATGAATAGTGAACAATCGAATAATCCCTTGCATGGCCTTACGCTCGCGAAAGTTGTAACGAGGTTAGTAGAGCATTACGGTTGGGATGGAATGGCTCAGAGAATCGACATAAATTGTTTCAAGAGTGATCCATCAGTAAAATCATCACTGAAGTTTTTGCGTAAAACCCAATGGGCCAGAGATAAGGTGGAAGATTTGTATATTTCAACATTTGTAAAGCAATCCCCCTGGGGTAATGACAAATAAATGGTACTGAGTTACCGTACGGTAGTTGTTGAAATTACTAAGCATCTTGCACATAACAAGCGCATGCAGTCGGACAAAGTGCCCGCTACGCGCCCATTTTACCGCTGATACGCAGCGTTAACTTTTTAAGGGTCACCTTTTAATGCAGGATAAAATTACCGTCGTACTTGATTACCTTAACGAAGTTAAGACTCGCTGCACCTACAATGCGGCGGCTGAAGCGTTAGGTATTACACCACACGCTTTAAAGAAACTGCTGGGTGAGCGCAGGCCTGAAATATCTTGGCTTGTTAACTCGGGAACCGGAGAACCAGCAGTGTACACTGACAACGAAAAACATCCGGAGCTTTATCGCACAAAGCGTATTATTAAATCAGCGGAAGTTTTAACACGGAATCTTCATTTGTAAAAAAGTTAACCCGGCGCTCAAAGCGACACCATAAAATCGGCGCGCATTAGCTAAATGTTACGTGTCTGAGTTGAACGTCCGCTATCGACCCAGTGGCCTCTCGAGACTTTAATATTGTAAGTGCTATGAAGAGCGCAATCGGTTGGAAAATGCCGTATTCTAACCGCACCAATTCTAGAAATATATAAAAGAGAATACGAATGGCTAAACCCAATTACGCTTTTAAAAAGCGCCAGAAAGAAATCGCCAAAAAGAAAAAGAAGGAAGAGAAGCGCTTGCAAAAAACAGGAGTAGCTGATAATCAGTCGCAGGACGTTCAACCTGTATCAGGCGATGTCGATAAAGGGGCAACAACCGGCGACACATAATAAATCGAATCAACCTGACACATTTTTCGTTCGCGCTGCTCACTACAAATGTTCAGGTTATTGGTAACGGTAATGGTCCGCTTGGGATCGTAAGTTGTCCCTGGTAAACGGATTCTGAGGACCTACTTTGGCGAAATTATTGTCGATGACTACGGCTAATTCCAAAGGTTGAGAATCTTTCCCTACGTAGCCAAGCAATTTCCCCTTAACTGACACTCAAAAAGTAGAGTCCAGAGGCAATCTTCGGCCAGGAGCAGACACTCAGGATTTACTCCTTCATATCCTTTCTCTGAAAATAGGTTCTAGACTAGCTCGCCGCGCTATTGAATTCGCCAATCATCCGATCCCAGGCCGGCACTACCTCCATAAGACTGTTCCAGAATTCCGGATCACGTCGGGCATCGAAGTCTTCCAACGATACGCCCTGTTGTTCGACCCAGGTGTAGTAGCCAAGATTAAACACGCGCTCTCGATTACGCAGGGTCATTTCCTCCAGGTTATCGGTGGTTGTTGCCAACATGTAGCGACCGTAACTTTCTGCGGCCGCCAGTTCATCGAATGTGCCACCAAAGTCTTCCGCGGTTGCCTTGATGATCTCGGTGCCATACATTTCCGCACCATCGGTTGCCACCGTCAGAACCACATCATCGGCGCCCAGTCCCATGTACCGCGCCATTTTGATAGCGCCAAGAACGTTGGCTATGGATGAAAGCCCCAGATCGGCCAGCCCGTCGATAACATCTTGAGATATCCCGGTGCGCTTGGTCAAAAAGTCCCGACCGACGGGCGTGTTAAACACAAGGTTCAACGCGTTCGATGCCTTGTCTGTAACAGCAACCACATAATCCGTATTCAACACGTTATGAATAAATGGCACATGCTTATCGCCGATGCCCTGGATGTTATGATCGCCATATCCGTTGTTTAGAAGTGTCGGGCATTCGAGGGCCTCGACAACACAAATGCTCGTGCCAAGCTGTTGTTTCAGATGGTCCCCCGCAGCGAGCGTTCCGCTGGAACCAGAGGCAGCCACATAGGCACGTGCTTTCATTGTTCCGTTAGTATTAACGGCATTATAGATACGCTCCAGGGCCGGCCCGGTTACAGCACGATGAGAGATATAATTGCCAAACTCATTAAACTGGTTGAGGATTATGTTTTCTGTATCTTCAGCCATCACGTGGCAGGCGTCGTAGATTTCCTTGACGTTGCTTTCAGTGCCATAGGTTCGCACAATGTCGCTCTGGTCGGTTACCCAGTTTTCCAGCCACTCGAACCTTTCTCGGCTCATGCCTTCAGGCAGAATGGCTACGCTGCGGCACCCCAGAATGCGAGAAATAGCGACGCCGCCCCGGCAGTAATTCCCCGTTGAAGGCCAAACCGCGCGATGATGGGTCGGATCAAACTGTCCAGTAATCAGTCGTGGCACAAGACATCCGTAAGCGGCCAGGACTTTATGAGCACGGATCATTGGGAAGCGATTACCGATAGCTACAACAATTTTTGCATCAACACCGGTCAGTTCTGAAGGCAGAACGATATGTTCGGGCACATCGACTAGACCTTTGCGATCAGCACCGTTATGCCAGTGCACACGAAAAAGGTTACGTGCATCCGGCGAGTCAGGATCAGCAGATTGTATATGGGACTCAATCTCGGCACGTGAAGAAACTGGATCGGCTAACTGGGAGATTGTTGGTAATTTAATACCTGCTTGCTGAAGCCGCTCAACAGCACGGTCATAGACTTCACGGTTCACAATTTCGGTTTCTAATCTGATCGACATTATTTTGTATCGCTGCGGACTTAAATCCACTGCGCCTCTCTTGGTTAAGTTCTAATTCTCAATTATAAAAACATTCGTTCATTCGACGGGTCGAAAAAAGGACTCAGGCTAATCATTGCTGCTATAGCCTTTCCTTCAACCATGACCTCATAGCTCCCTGCTTCAAGGTCTCGCTTGTTTGTCGAACCCTCGGGCAAACTAACAAAACAAAGGCCAACAGCCGAACCAATAGTGTAGCCATAAGCAGCCGATGTCACAAAACCTGCTACATGACCATCTCGCAAAACTGGTTCGTTGTGATAAAGCATGGGATCTGGATCGTTAAGTTTTACGGAACAAAGATACGGACCAGACTTTTGCTCCCGTCTCTCCATATATGCTTCCTTGCCAATAAAGGAAATTGGTTTATTGGTTTTGCAAAGAAACTCACAACCTAGCTGATGGGGCGCTTCGGTGTAAGACATGTCGTGGCCCCAATGCAGATATCCTTTTTCAATCCGCAGGGCGTTAAGAGCCTCGCCGCCAATCAGGCGGAGGCCAAAGGCCTGTCCTTCATCCATGAGTACATCAAAAACATGTTCCGCAAAATCCGGGGTAATAAAAATCTCCCATCCGAGTTCCCCTGAAAATGATATTCGCTGAGCCCATACCGCGGCATGCCCAATATGGAATTCTTGCCAACTATTGAAGGGGAAAACCTCGTTCGACATATCAATACCAGACACTGTTTCCATAAGATCGCGACTTTTCGGCCCCATGATGGACAGAATTGCATAAGCCGAAGTGACATCACGAAGCCTGACATCCTCATCAACCTGGATATGGTCACGAAGACGAAAAAAATCACGCCTGGTGCGCGACATCGAACTCATGACCATAAAGCGGTCTTGCGCAAAACGAGACACGGTCATGTCGCTTTCAATTCCACCTCGCTCGTTGAGCATCAGCGTGTATATAAGCCGCCCCGTATTAATCGCCATATTGTTGGTGCAGAGCCGCTGCAGGAAGCTCTCGGCATCCTTGCCTTCAACCAAAAGCTTACCCAGCATGGAATAATCAATCATGGCAACGGATTCACGGGCCGCCTTTTGCTCTTCTTGTGCGTAACAGAACCAGTTTTGTCGGCCAAAGCTGTATTTAATCTTTGGTTCGACACCTTCCGGCGCAAACCAGGCCGGGCGTTCCCAACCCTGAACTTCTGCGAAGCAGGCCCCGTTTTCCTTCAAGGCACTGTAAAATGGGGTTTTCCTGATGTTTCTAGCGGTGGCACGCTGATAGTTCGGCCAATGCATGGCATAGGTTCGCGTCTGGGTCTCGGGGGTTCTCTGTTGCAGGTAAAGGTCGCGAGCCTGAAATTCTTCAATGCGAGCGGGATCCATATCGTTCAAATCATGTTGAGGAAACCCCTTCATAATCCACTGAGCCAGGGCACGCCCCGCGCCAGCTCCTGACTGGATACCTGTCGAGTTCACGCCCGCCAGAACAAAATAACTCTTCACATCGGGAGCCTCACCGAGAATGAAGTTACCATCGTAAGAGTAACTTTCCGGCCCATTGAAGAAGGTTCGGATTCCCGTTTCTTGCAATATAGGAACACGCTCCAGTGCCATTTCGAGAACGTCCATAACGTCGTCTTCAACAAACGGCAGTAAATCAAAGCAAAAATCTTCAGCAATACCCTTCATACCCCACGGTCTTACATGATTGTGGGCGAAGCCAAAGAGTAGTTTTCCGGCATCTTCCTTGAAGTAGGTAGAATCATCATAAGACCGCAGAATCGGTAAATCCTGCGGAAGGTCGGGGATAGCATCAGTGACCAGGTAATAGTGCTCGCAGGCATGAAGCGGAATGTTAACGCCGTTCTGTCTTCCCAATTCGCGAGCCCACATTCCCGCGCAGTTGACAACAAAATCAGCTTCGACAACCCCCTTGTCCGTGCGCACACCACAGGCTTTCCCGTCGTGCGTGAGAACTTCCTCGACCCTGGTGTCTTCAAATATTTGCGCCCCCTTTGAACGGGCACCTTTTATCAAAGCCATGGTTAAATCGATTGGGTTGATGTAACCGTTGCCAGGAACATAAATTCCCCCGAGAACCCCTTCAGGATTCATTAAAGGCCAACGTTCCTTGATTTCTGAAACGCTGATTTCATAGGCTTCCACATCATGGATTAATGCAAAATCCGCTTGCCGACGAAGTTCAGCCAGGCGCTCTTCATTGGTTGCAATGGAGATCGAGCCGGAACGTTTATAACCTGTTTTCTGCCCTGTTTCACGTTCCAGCTCTTCAAAAAGATCGGAACCATACTTGGCAAAATCCGTTGTTGCATGACCGCCTTGCAACCGCCCGACCAGGCCTGCTGCATGCCAGGTTGTTCCACTTGTCAGTTTCTTCCTCTCAATCAGAACGATGTCGGTCCCACCTTCTTTGGCAAGATGATAAGCCACAGAGCAACCATGTATACCACCGCCAATGATGGCGACCTGGGCATGTTTCGGTAATAACGATGTCATACCTGTATCCTTGAATAAATATTTTGATTAGATGATGGGTAACTCAGCTGCCGCATTTTAGATAAGCATCAATTCTTTTTTTATATGCGTCAGCAGGGTTTTACCCTGGTTTTCCATATAGTCGAGAAACTCGGGGTAATACGTTTCTACAATCTGCTAGCGTAATGTTAGTTCCGCTTGATAGCGTTTATGTCTGGCACCAGCCTCTCTAGCAGCATTCCTTGCTGTAAACATGGCAATCCCTTTGGTTCAATACTTCCTTCACCTGCTGTGCTTTAGAATACACTGAGTAAAGGCAAAGAACTATCAGCCCTCGGTTTCGCGGTTCACTGAGTCAAACCTTATATTTAGAGTGCCCATACGAGCATGTAACGCACTATTTTAGGGTAACTATTAGAATGTAAGTAATTTTGACAGCTACTGAGTGACCGTTTTGGGTGGCGTTCTCCGCCGCTCGTTTGAAATCTCCGAGGGCCGCTTTCGGGAAATCTGAAAACCTGAATTTCTGCACCTGCCGTTGTTGAACCAATTCAATTTTTGATCATCGAAGTCTATATAGATTTGACAACCCACTAGTTAAATTCCCAATACTAGATTTTACCTTTAAATGGATGATCAGCATGTGTATGTCGCCAAAGATAGTAATACTGAGACCCCCCAAACCACTTTCTGTACGAAGTGCAAGTGAGGAAGCTCGCTACTTTGAAGTCTTGCGCAAGAGCAATCAAAGGGTGGAAGCGTTACGCGTTCAAAGAGAACAGGAATTCTTACGCAATGAACCAGAGCATGCCATGTTTTTGCAGCTTGAACAGGTTCGTTGTCCCCTGCATTTACATCGGTTCAAGCAGTCACTGGAACAACTATCGCCGGGTCAGATCCTTAAGCTACAAAGCAAGTCAAAGGTACTGGTAAAAGATCTTGAAGCTGCTTGCAGGATCATGGATATCGAAACAAAAATGTTGCGTTACGGGCGCCAGTATTTTCTCTATGCGACAAAAGCATCGGTTCAGCAGGCAGTCGTTTACCCGGTCCATCAAAAATTACAGAATCCCGAAACTGGGGTGCCTGCCAGTGATCAGCCTGTTACCAGCCTGGTGGGTAGTCACGCGCGCTGAGCTAGTTTTGTTCAACGGGTATCAACTAACGTATTGAATTAACGCGGTTAAGGAAACCGAATATGTCGGTTATGGGCCGGTAGCTGCCGCTGATTTCAGTAATTTGAGCATCTGTTTTCTCCAAAGGAGACGCTGAAAAACGCTACCTGAGTTTCTGGGTTCGGCCAGAAGCGGACGCCTGGAAATGAAGTAAAAGATTACGCCAAGCATTGCATATTTAAGTAAAGAAATTTTGACCAATCCTGATGGCACTTGGGAAATCACGATTTGGGGTGATTACAATTTAGGAAATACTCGCAAGGAAAAAAATTTTACTGCGAAAAATTTTAAATCAAGAATCACTAAATGACTAAAAAACACATCACCATTTTATTAATAGCCTTTTCAGGATCTAATTTCTCGCTAGCTGACACTCAATACGCAGAGTTGAGCGACAACCTTCGGCCAACAGCGGACACTCGCGTCTCAGTCCGGTCGGCATAACATTTAACCACCACGTCCCAGCAAGAGGACCGATGGCTTGGCCATCATCGATAGGTGCTCAACCAGTACACCGCTTCTAACTTCTTCAATGCCTCTAATACAAAATCAATAGGCATCTCTATCAGTTTAAATGTTTCTTCGGAGGTCATATTCAAGTGTCCCGCGCTACCTCAACTGCGTTCAGGTTATTGGAGGTCATGGTTGCTTTAGACCTGTACTGATCAGCGGCTCCGCTCAAGACTTTTCGAACCATGTCTTTCGCCATCTCGTCACTATACCCGCCTAATCCCTGGAAGAAATTCTCGGCCAACAGGAGCGCGTTTTCCTCAGTGACAAAATCTTGAGCAATCAATCGTTGCCAGAATAACCCCAACCGCTTGCTTTCTTCGTTGGCGGCATGGATATATTGCATGTGGCGGGGCGCGTCGTTATGTAGATGCTGACGCCATGCTTTCTGTACCCGTACCCAGTCCTTAGCTGGAATTTCATGGCAGATGTGCTGCCACTCATCGTCATCGGCATTCAATGGTACGGTCACCTTCAGACGGTCTCGAAGATATCGCCTTAACCAGGCACGACCCAAGGGTACTTGTCGTTTATTCATCATCCCTCCAATTCAACCCGTTATATAAAATGGAGTTAGCTCACAAGCGCATCCAGGATGCGTTTAGGCATTTCAGTGCTACCATCGAAAAGTACCAGGGACATGTGCCCGAACTTCGTGACGATACCTTATTTGTTTCAGTTTAATGACCTTTCCGTAGATGCGTTGTTGCATTCGCCGATCGCCAAATCTGCTACGGCGATCTATCACAGTGATCCGACGCGATTCATCGGACAGGTTGGGTAAAATGATGGAGCGTCGGTCTCCGAAGAAACGCCGATCACGCGTAGAAGTACGCTGATCGACTTTATCGTTGGCATAAGACAATTGCGAGAACCCCCAGTTATCCAATCAAATCGAATGAATAAGTCATTTAAATTTAGTTAGTTATATTCGATATATAAAGTATTTTATGAAGTTCTGAATAAAAGTCAATCTAGACAACAATCTATGGTGCGACCTTTATTCAGTCTTCCGGCAGCTGGGAAATTGGGAGACGCCAGTTGATAAATCAAGGGCATGAGAGTCTCTTAAGGTCGTTAGCAGACCCTCGTTATAATTTCCTCAGTGCCCGCTTTCTGTAGAAACCTATAATTTCTGAGCGTCCAGCTGCCAGTCGATGAAGTTGATTAAATTGATGCAGATCAAAGGGTCGAAGTTGGTACTCGTTTATACAGTGTTCTCCTGAGGAGGAAAGGGAGAAGTTTTATGCGGGAACCTCTTCCCGAGCGGCTCGAAGACGGGCCAATCACGCTTAGCGTCTGGCTTATCGGCGGCTTGATTGTCGCGTTACTGGTTGCATTGCTTCTCTAACAGCTTACAACTGGCAATCTAAAGGCAGGCCTCGAACAGGGCTCGGGTATTGTCCTTGTTCATCTCGACAGGATTGCCACCGACGCTGGGATCCTTGAGTGCTGATTCGACCAGCCAGTCCAGATCAGGATCGGTTACTCCTAGCTCGGTCAGATTGGCCGGAATTCCCAGTGAAACATTCAATTCGACGACATAATTGTAGAAACCGTCAAAACCCCCGGCGATTCCGAGATAGGCAGCGAGTACTTCGATGCGTGTCTCGATTGCGGCACGATTGAACTTGAGCACCGGCGCCATGACGACGGCATTGGTTGTGCCGTGGTGGCTGTTATAAAACGCGCCGATCGGATGTGACAGGGCGTGGATGGCGCCGAGCCCTTTTTGGAAAGCGGTGGCGCCCATTGCCGCGGCCGACATCATGTGCGCGCGCGCCTCAATATCGTTGGCATCGGCGTAGGCACGTGGCAGGTACTCCTTGACCAGGCGCATGCCTTCGACAGCGATACCTTGGCTCATCGGGTGGTAGTGGGGTGAACAATAGGCCTCGAGGCAATGGGCGAATGCATCCATGCCGGTGCCGGCGGTGATTGCCGCGGGCATGCCGACGGTAAGTTCGGGATCGCAGATCACTACCGCTGCCAGAATTTTGGGATGAAAGATGATTTTCTTTTCATGGGTCTCGGAATTCGAAAGCACACCGGCACGACCAACCTCGGAACCGGTTCCAGCCGTGGTCGGTACCGCGATAATCGGTACGATCTTGTCGGCATCGGCGCGTGTCCACCAGTCGCCGACATCTTCATAATCCCAGACGGGGCGAGTTTGACCGCACATGAAAGCGATCACCTTACCGAGATCGAGTCCCGAGCCGCCACCAAAAGCGATTACCCCATCGTGCCCGCCGTCGTTAAATGCCTTGAGTCCTTGCTCGAGATTCTTTTCATTTGGATTCGGATCGACATCGGAAAACAGGGCACGACCCAGGCCAGCATCTTCGAGTAGTGCGAGCGTGCCCTGGGTGATCGGCAAATTTGCGAGCCCGCGATCGGTTACCAGCAACGGTTTGCTGATGCCGGCGGCGTTGCAGGCATCTGCAATTTCGCTAATGCGACCCGCGCCAAATCGTATCGAGGTTGGATATGACCAGTTTCCGGTAAGCTGCATATTTCTATCTCAGTAAATTATTTAGTTTTTAAGCCCTTTCGAAGCCACGGTTGACTTCGTAATCGGTAACCTTGCTGTTGAAATCTTCCTGTTCCCATTCCGCGGCTCGTACGTAGTGATCGATTACGTCGGATCCCATTGCATCGCGCAGCATATTTGACTTTTTCAATGCCACGGTTGCCTCGGCCAGCGTGTTTGGAATTTCACGTACCTTGCGTGCCTGGTAAGCGTCACCCTTGAATTCCTTTTCCAGTTCGAGTTTCTCCTCGATACCGGAAATACCTGCGGCAATTTGCGCGGCAATAGCGAGGTAGGGATTCAAATCACTACCGCCAACGCGGCATTCGACGCGCACGTTGCGCGTGCCGTCTGCGACCACGCGATACCCCGCGGTGCGATTGTCGAGCGACCAGATGGCCTTGGTCGGGGCGAAGGTGCCCGCCATGAAGCGCTTGTACGAATTGACATAAGGCGCCAGGAAGAAAGTGTTGTCGCTGGCATGCTTGAGCAGTCCGGCCAGGTATTGACGCATCAGGGTGGACATGCCGTACTCGGCAGCGGTGTCGAAAAACACGGGGTCGCCGCCGGTGGAAACCAGCGACTGGTGTATATGGCTGGATGAGCCGGCCGCGTCGTGGCTCCACTTGGCGAGAAAGGTGACGGCGCGGTCATTTAGAAACGCGATCTCCTTGACCGCGTTCTTGACCAGGCAGTGGTTGTCGGCCATTTCGAGTGCATCGCTATAGCAAACGTTGATTTCTGCCTGGCCGGGGTCGGCCTCGCCCTTGGTATTTTCCACGCGTACGCCCGCACCCTGCAAACCGTTACGGATTTTCCGCATCAGGGTTTCTTCCTTGGTGGTCTGGAAAATATGATAGTCCTCGTTGTAAGGGCTGATGGTCGTCATCTCGCGATAAGATTTATCACGCAATTCCTCGAAGCTTTCGCGGAACACGAAAAACTCGAGCTCGGTTGCAACTGCCGAAGCCAGTCCCATGCCCTGCAGCCGATTGATTTGATGTTTTAAAACGGCGCGTGGCGAGTGCGGGACCTGGGCCTGCGTGTGATGATCGAACAGATCACACAACACCATCGCGGTGCCCTCGAGCCAGGGCAAAATTCGTAGCGTTGCCATGTCTGGCTTCATGATGTAGTCACCGTAGCCGGCCGCCCAGCTGGTAGCGGTGTAACCGTCCACGGTATACATTTCGAGGTCCGTCGCGACCAGGTAGTTGCAGCAGTGGGTTTCTTCCCAGGCACTTTCAAGAAAAAACTCGGCCTGAAATCGCTTACCCATCAGGCGACCCTGCATATCGGGGAACGCAGTGATGACCGTATCGATTTTTCCGGACGCTACCTTTTCCTTGAGCGTCTCAAGTGAGAGATTTCCTGGCATCGTAGTCTCTTAAAATGGATTAAAAAAAGGGGCGTATAGAATACGCCCCTGAGTTTCCCATGATCAAGTCTAACCGTACCGGTATGGGCGTCCGGCTTTCGTCATATCAGAATTGTACTGCTTGAAGATATTGACGACTTTGGCCTTGGTCGGCGACTCGGCTGCGATTTCATCCCAGAACTTGATCGCCGCGGCTTCCACCGTGGCCCATTCTTCGTCCGGAATCGAGGTCAGCTTCAACTTGGTGCCGTTGACGCGTAACGCCGCTTCACCACCCCAGTACCACCATTGGCGATAGTAGTGCGAACTGTCCATGGTCAGCTTCAACAACTCCTTCAGGTTATCGGGCAGTTCGTTGTAACGGTCCATGTTGGCAAAGAAAGAACCGGCCCAGGCGCCCGAGATGTTATTGGTCAGGAAGTAATTGGTGACGTCCGCCCAGCCGACCGTGTAATCCTCGGTAATGCCCGACCAGGCAATGCCGTCGAGTTCACCAGTCTGCACCGCTACCTCGATATCTTCCCAGGGCAGGGTGACCGGCACCACGCCAAACTGACTTAGGAACCTGCCCGCAGTGGGGAAAGTGAATACCCGCTTTCCCTTCAGATCGGCGAGACTGCGGATCGGGTCCTTGGTGTTGAAATGACACGGATCCCAGGCACCCGCGGACAGGTGCTTGACGCCAACTTTCGAGTACTCGGCGTCCCAGATCTCGTTAAGCCCATACTGGTTGAATAACACCGGAACATCGAGTGAATAGCGGCTGGCAAAGGGAAAATAGCCACCAAATACGGTGACTTCGGTTGGGGATGCCATCGAATCGTCATCGGATTGCACCGCATCGATGGTGCCTTTTTGCATGGCGCGGAAAAGTTCACCGGTGGGCACCAGCTGATCGCCATAATACAGTTCGATTTGCATGTCACTGCCGGCAATCTGGTTGAACGAATCGATCGCGGGCTTGATGACATGTGCTGCCAGGGGGGCACCAGCATAGGTCTGCAAGCGCCATTTTATGGTTGATTTGGTGGCGGCATGGACTGCGGGTGCGCCAAGCGTCGCGGCCCCGGCCAGGCCGGCACCTGCGGTGGTTAAAAATTTACGTCTGCTAGTCATATCATTTTCTCCATTAGTCATTGTCTGTGTGTCAGTTCTTATTCTCCCGGAGCATTATCCTGCCGATGGGACCTGGTTACTTAGCGTAAACATACTGGGGTAACCAGAGCGCGATTTCCGGGAATTTCATTAGTAACATCAAGGCGAGAATCATCACCCCGACAAACGGCAGGATTGATCCATAGATATCGCGCAATGAAATTTCGGGTGGTGCCATTGCGCGCATCAGGAACAGGTTGTACCCAAACGGTGGTGTCATGTAAGCAATCTGGGTCGTAATCGTGTAGAGCACACCATACCATATCAGATCGAAACCAAGTACACCTACCAGAGGTACGTAGAGAGGTGCGACGATCACCAGCATCGCGGTATCGTCGAGGAAAGTACCCATCAATAAAAATGAAAGCTGCATTAAAATCAGGATCACCCAGGGATCGAGCCCGAGCTGTTCAGTGAACAAATTATCGATTGCGCTTACCGCACCGAGGCCGTCAAAGACTGCACCGAAACCGAGCGCGGCAAGAATGATCCACATGAACATACAGGAAATGGCGAGGGTTTGCCGAACTGATACTTCGAATACCTTTCGATTCATACGCCCCTTGATTACAGCGGCGAGAAACGCCGTCATCGCACCGATTGCCGAACTTTCTACGAGACTGGTCCAGCCGTTGATAAAGGGTACCATCATCGATGCAAAAATTATGATTGGCAGCAGACCGGACCTTAGCAGGCGCAATTTTTCGCTCATCGGGATGTTGCGCTCCTCTGGTGGCAGCGCCGGGCCGAGTTCGGGCTGCAGGCGGCAACGAATTGCGATATAGAGAACGAACATACCCGCCATCATCAATCCCGGGATCACACCGGCGAGCCACAATTGACCGACGGGCTGACGTGCGATCATTGCATATAGCACCAGTACTACCGACGGCGGCACCAGGATGCCGAGCGACGACCCCGCCTGGATTACCCCGGTGACCATGCGTTTGTCGTACCCCCGTCGCAGCAATTCAGGCAAAGCGATGGTGGCACCGATTGCCATGCCGGCAACCGATAAACCGTTCATTGCCGATATCAATACCATCAAGCCGATGGTTCCGATTGCAAGTCCGCCATGCAAGCCTCCCATCCACACATGAAACATGCGATACAAATCATCGGCGATCTTGGATTCCGACAATATATAGCCCATGAAAATGAACATCGGTAAGGTCAGTAGCGGATACCACTTCATCAGCTTCATCGCCGCGGTGAAGGGAATGTCGGAGCCGCCAACACCCCATAGCGTCACCGCCGCGATCGAGGCGACGATACCGATCGCGCCGAATACGCGCTGACCGGTCAAGAGCATCAGCATCATCGACGAAAACATCAGGCCTGCGATCATTTCATTCGACATGACCGAACTCCTCACCCCTGATACGGAAAATATCCTTTACCAACTCTGAAATCGCCTGCAGTAACATCAGGCTTATTCCAGTGCACATGATGACCTTGATTGGCCACATGTAAGGCCGCCAGGATGAATAGCTGCGCTCTCCGTACCGGATTGCGTACTGGGTGCTCTCGAATCCGCCCCAGAGTAAAACGCCGAGATACATGATCAGAAAAATGATGGTGAAGGAATCAACCCAGGCCTTGGTTTTGTCGGACCATTCGTTGTAGAACAAATCCATACGCACGTTCGAACCCATTTGAATCGAATAGGGCCCGCCCATGATGTAATAGGCGACCATCGCAAACTGCGCTATTTCGAGCGTCCATAGCGAGGGCAGGAAAAAGGTTTTTGAAATCGATGACCACAGCAGGATGCCGATCATGACGAAAATAAAATACATCATGATTCGACCAATGCGATAGTTGACCTTGTCGACTACAGCGACGTAGCCTTTAGCTATTTGGAGCATTGCCTTCCGGGGCTCGGTTATCGATATCGTAATATCGAAGCCAGCGTTGTTTTAGTTATCGCCAGCATCTTTCCATTATCGTCAGACGCAGTCAAGCGAGACAGGCGGGTTCGCCGGTCCAGTGGGGCAGGTTTTAAAAAGGGGGTTAGTGCTTGGTGGTGCTGAAAATGTTGCGGAACGTCTGGATAAAGGAATTTTCGAGCTGTTTCTGACGCTCATAGGCCTCGCGTTCCAGCTTCGCGCGCAAGGTTTGGCGCCGACGTTCTACTCGATCGTTACCAATAGCACAGCTGGCTACCTGGGTATAAGTAATTGGCAGACTCTTGTCGGTATTATCCATTCCGTTGAATTCAGTGTTGGTGTTATCTTCGTTCATCGATTCTCCTATTTTAAACAGCAATAGGTTTTTTCAGAAACAGAGCGAAATTCTAGCGTTTTTTGCTGCTATTTCCGTGCGCCAAGGCACGCTTTTTGTGAATTTGACCAAAAATACCGATTAATACGGGGGGGTGTTACCGATCAGTTATATACACCGAGAAAGTCCGGCGGCTTCAACTATGATCAATATTGGGAACGGGCTATGGTATCAGCTTGCAATTCCGGGGCGGGTCGAATGCATATGGGGCTATCGATTACATCAACTATTATGATAGAAGCGAGTTCGATGGCATTCCTGCAAGCTTCGTCGTCGATGGTATAAATTTCAGTTACATCACCTACTTCGATTA
>Ga0255052_10000440_pt1 | contig 33778 bp, 38 predicted proteins | sample JV7_2_21_MG_FD_188632 | JGI IMG/M metagenome (GOLD analysis project Ga0255052, IMG submission 188632) | Seawater microbial communities from Jervis Inlet, British Columbia, Canada - JV7_2_21 | ecosystem: Environmental > Aquatic > Marine > Inlet | place: Canada: British Columbia | collected...
CGGTTCTTCTCGGCAACGATGGAGGAGTGTCGTCGCAACCCCGAACTCGCCGACGAGCGGGGCTACTCTCCCGCCGCCCTTGAGAAGATGTTCCTCCGCCTTGGATAGTCGGGGACGGTAGGACGAACGCGACATATCAGCCGCTACTGTGTGCCTCAAGCGCCCACGGAGAAGCGATGACCAACTACTTGCCAGAGGATCTTCCGAGCGAACCATCCACAACTGAGACAACCGACCCTGCGGACGTGGCGTCTGACTCGAGGGGATGGGCTGTCGCTGCGCACCTCCTGCCCTTGATGAGCATCTACATCATTGGTGCGCTGATCATCTGGCTCATCAAACGCGATGAGGACGAATTCGTCGAGGACCACGCCAGGGAGGCACTCAACTTCCAGCTGTCGGTACTGATCTATGGTTTGGTCTCGGTGATACTGATCATCGTCATCATCGGGTTGTTCATGCTTCTCGCTCTGGGACTCTTCTCGCTGGTGATGTCGATCATTGCAGCCGTCAAGGCGGCAAACGGGGAGCCATATCGCTACCCGCTCACGATGCGGATGGTCAAGGCCCGCTAGAAGTCCTGGTGGACGAGCATTCAACACGGGAGGCGCTCGAGGCACGCGGTTTGCGTCTCGAGTACGCCACGATTGCGTGGAACACCGTCGAGATGGTTGTATCGATCGGTCTCGGTGTCGCGGCGAGGTCCATCGCTCTGGTGGCGTTCGGACTTGACACGATGGTTTAGCTGTTCGCTTCGGGAGTGGTTGTTTGGCATCTGCGTCACCCCGGTCGCGACAGTGATCACATAACCGCGCAAGCTCTCCGCTTGGTCGCTGGGGCATTCTTTGTGCTTGGAGTGGTCGTCACGCTCGGTGCGGTATGGGCTTTGGCGACCGACGCTGCTCCTGGTGAATCACCGATCGGCATCGCCTATCTGACGGTGACTGTTGTAGTGATGCTGTCACTCGGCGCGGGCCCTTGCACTCGGAGTTCTCGTCGGCCTCGCCGCGAATGTGCTGTTCGGATGGCCATGGGCCGACCCTGTTGCAGCCCTCTTGGTCGCCGCCGCCGCAGTCCACGAGGGGATCGAGAACCTCGAGGAAGCAAACGAACTCTCGCGGCCTCCTGGCTAGAGCATTGGGCTCCGTATCGCGTTGCCGGCGCGTTTCGGCTGCGATTTCAGATCATTGCTGCGCCTCAGCGGGTTTGTCTCCGGTGTATTATACCCCCCTGGGTACCGGTCCAGATGTGCCGATGCTTCAAGGAGTACAAGCAGTGTTCGGTCGTCGCAAAGCTGCAGTTGACGTTCAAACCGCATATCGGATGGCCGCGGACGACGGGTATGTGATCCTCGACGTCCGCACAGCGGCGGAGCGTCTGGAAGCTCACCCTCCCGGATCGATCCACCTGGAACTCGAGACGATCCCACAGCGTCTCGACGAACTCGGGGACAAGAAGATCCTCGCGTTCTGCAGAACCGGAAATCGATCGAGTGCTGCAACACGCTTCCTCAAGCAGCACAACATCGAGGCTCTCAATGTCAGGGGCGGCGTAGTCGCATGGTCACGTGCAGGGCTACCGCTCACGAAAGGTCCTTAGAACCGCAGGGGTCTGGCGTGGATTTCGGAGACATCACCGTTCGATCCCCACACCGGACGCATCGGAGGGTCGGCTAGCATCGACAGTCGATGATCTTCTCAGACCGATCCATCAAAGAAGCAGTGGCGAACAGCAGAATCGGCATCGATCCCTATGACGAGTCGATGGTGCAACCATCGAGTGTCGACCTGCGGTGCGACGCACGCTTCAGGGTCTTCGAGAACCATCGCTACGCTGTCATCGACCCCAAGGCGCCGCAGGGGGATCTGACGGTTGGCATCAAGGCGAGTGAGGAAGAGCCATTCATCCTTCATCCCGGCGAGTTCGTCCTTGGTTCGACGCTCGAGGTGATCGGGCTCGCAAACGACATCGTGGCCAGACTCGAGGGCAAATCCAGCCTCGGACGTCTCGGTCTACTCATCCACTCGACCGCAGGGTTCATAGACCCCGGTTTCAGGGGCCAAGTGACACTCGAGCTCTCGAACGTCGCAAATCTGCCGATCGCCATCTACCCGGGCATGAAGATCGGCCAGATCAGCTTCTACCAGATGTCCACACCAGCCGAGTTTCCGTACGGCTCGCCGGAACTCGGCTCCAAGTATCAGAACCAGACCGGGCCAACACCTTCCCAAATGCACCAGGACTTCGGAGGTTCACCATGACAGATGTTCACGCCCGCGTCGGAGCAGTCATGATCGACTGCCACGACCCTGATGTGTTGATGAAGTTCTGGTCCCAGATCGTCGGTATCGAAGTCGCCCAGCAGTGGCCCGGCTACATCTTCGGGACCAAACTCCCCGGCAACCACATCCGCCTCGCCTTCCAGCAGGTCCCCGAGGACAAGACAGTCAAGAACCGTCTCCACCTCGATCTCAGCCATGAGGATCCTGAAGCACTGATCGCCAAAGTCGAGAACCTCGGCGGATCAAGGCTCGTCGATCACGAGATGAGTGGATTCCACTGGACGGTTCTTGCCGACCCGGAAGGCAATGAGTTCTGCGTCACTCCCGCTCAATAGCGGACAGGTCCACCTCTACACCGGCCACAGTGCCGGTTGCGGGCGTGTCGACACTGCGCTTGAGGAACCCAAGCGCCACGCCTCTGGCCGCTGATGTGATGAGACCAACCTCATCGCCCCCGACAACGATCGGAGCGCCCTCGCGTACCTGTACATCCTCGTCGAACGCGATGCGAATCAGCCTCTTTGGAGGCTCGGCATCGCGGTAGTGGACTCGGGCCACGAATTCCTGCCCTGTGTAGCAGCCCTTGTCGAATGAGATCGTCTCGGCCACGAGGCCGGTCATGGCTGGCGTCGTCTGGTCGTCTATGTCCTTGCCGGTGCGAGGCCATCCGGCCGCGATCCTGGTCTGCTCGAACTCTCCGCTGCCCGAGACATCTGCACACCCCAGCGTCGTTTGATCGAACGTGACATCCATTCGACCCAGGAACTCGTCGATCGTCTGACGCACCGTGTCACCCCAACCACGCTCCGTTTCGAGGGTGTACTCAGCCGGCCCCGACCGCGTGATGCGAAGAAGAGCGATAATCTCGCTTCTTGGCCTCAGAAGGAACGACCAGGCAGACTCGCCGACGGCAAGCGACAACACGTCCTGAGTGAGCTGCGTCTGGAGGTACTCGCCTGCGTCGGTGCCGGAGACGAGAACAACGTCCCGTTCGATTGATAGTGCGGTAGGGGAGTCCATGAGCCAATGGTACGTCAGCTGGTGCAGATGCCCAACGGCCTCTCGAACGGGCACACAGTCGCGCACTGACTGGCGACCGCCAGCCCTCGAACTGCTGGAACGTGCTGTCACAGAGAGAGAAACGAACTAGTCAGTGCGTCCGCTGAGGAAATGATTCGCTCGACCGGTACGGATGCTCAGGGGAAAAGCCGATACCAAAGAATGCAAACGGATGATGCCACCCACGCACGATTCACGTCGCGCACCCGCAACCGTGTAGTCGCCATCCTTGCTGGATTCGGCACGGTGGCGGTCCTGATCGCACTCGGCTACATCTTCTCAACCTCTTCTGGTGCCCAGCAGGTTGCCGCCGATGCCCGGGAGCTCCATGAAGCGAATGCTGCTGCGGGTTCCGCGGCAGTGGCACGAGCATCGGTTGCCCAGGCCGTGGTCTTCGGTATCGACTTTGAGCTCGGCGTTGCATCCGTCGAGGCACGCGACGCTACGCTGGCCGAAGCAACCTCAACACCCGACGGGACCCGCCACTGGGTCGACCTACTCTCCGGAAATCCAGCCACAGCTGACCTCGGCACAGAGCTGGGCGCCCTTGTCGAGATGGGTGACGAGATACTGGATCTCCTCCTGTCCGGCAGCAGCGTCTCGGCAGAGCGGCTTCGCACCGAGTCGTTCGAGCCCATGTACGATGCGATCGCAGACTCACTTGGTGCACGCCAGGCGTTGATCGTCGATGACATTCACGCGACTGCACGATTCGCTGGAGTCATCGGCTGGATATCCAGACTTCTCGCAACTCTTCTGATTCCGGCGGCCGCGATCATCGTCTATTTCTTCCTTGTGCGTCGCCAGATCCGTGAGGCTGGCCTGAGGATGGATGCAAGGCTCCATGCGGAGCGGCAACTCGGTCTGGCCAAGGACGAGTTCATCGCCGGTATATCCCACGAGCTGAGGACACCGCTGACGAGCATCTACGGATTCAGCGAGTACCTGCTGGAGAACGGGATTCTCGATCCCGCTGAGGCGATGGAACTCCTTGGCCACATCAACAAGGACTCTGCGGAGCTGTCGCGTATGGTGGACGATCTCCTGACTGCTGCTCGCATCGAATCAGACGCACTGAGGTTCACCTACGAATACGCCGATCTGCGTGTCGAGACCGAAGCGTCGATTGGAGCGATCGTCCGTGCAGGCACAAGGATGACCATAAGGGGGGATGCGACCGCCTGGGCCGATCCGGTCCGTGTTCGTCAGATCGTCCGGAACCTCGCATCGAACGCTGTCAAGCACGGTGGGCCGATCGTGGACATCTACATCGAAGAGGTCAACGACCACGCCATCATCACGGTGTCCGACAACGGGGACGGACTCTCGTCTGACATCAAGGAACGCCTATTCGACCGATTCGTGCATGACGGAACCGAGACGCTGCTCACTGGCTCCATAGGACTCGGGCTGTCGATCGCCCGGTCACTCGCCCGGACAATGGGGGGGAACATCAGATTCGTGCGCGCAGGGGGCTGGACGAACTTCGAGGTTTCTCTTCCGCGCAGGGAGGGAGTGACGAATGACGTGCCGACAGCGTCTCATATTCCGATTCATCTCGAGGACACAGCGGCGAACACCGTGCTGGCGGGCCAACGATGAGACGGGTCCTCGCACTAGCAGGCATGGTTGTCGTCACAGTGTCCTTCACTGTTCCCTCATTCGCCTCGGAACCGGACACGACGTACCTCGACAAGTTCTCATCCCAGGGATTCGGCGGTAACGATGGCACACATGAGTTCAACGGCCCCTGGGTCGAGATCGGCGAATCGAATGGTCCAACCTCTGGTTATGTGCGCGTATGGGACCATTCGTACTGTGACGGTACCTTCTGCATGAAGATGGGTGGTGCCGATGAAGAAGCCAGTGGGCACGGTGCATATCGGGCCATCGACCTCACCGGAGCCATCTGGGCAAGACTGATCTTCGATCACGGGCGTGAGCTCCTCGACGATGACTCCGAGGGAACCAGCCTTGTCCAGGTCTCGCCGAACGGAGGCGACACGTGGAACACCGTCAAGACGATCAGTCTCGACACCGACGACGGTGGTATGAAGTTCCAAACAACGGTCGTCATCAGCGAGTGGGCAACTCCAGACACGCTGATCAGATTCTTGATCACCGAAGCGGAGAACCTCGAGGCATACTGGCTGATCGACGATGTCACCGTGGAGGCGAGGTTTGGAGAGGCAACCACCACCACAACGGAGCCACCAACCACCACCACAACGGAGCCACCAACCACCACCACAACGGAGCCACCAACCACCACCACAACGGAGCCACCAACGACCACCACGACGAGGGCTCCGGTGACTACGACCACGACCAGGCCGGTCATGAGGGATACCACCACAACGACGACCTCTGTCCCATGGACCACGACAACGGATCCTCGACCGACGACGACCACAACTCCACCCGTCGTCTCAGAGGAGGACGCGTCGCCTGAGGACCGCGAGATGATGATGGACAAGAGCGGTCTTATCGTCACCGCGGCCATGCCGGCGATCGCCATGCCAACGTCGACAGCCGAAGGATCGTCGCAATCCAGGCCACATGCCGAACCTGTCGAAGCTCTCGCCGCTGCGTTCTTCACGGACTCCGGGGACTACGGAGGAAACCTCCTCCCGTCCGTCGTGCTTGGCATCGTGATAGCAGTCGTATGCCTCATCGGCATCAGATCCCGCAAAGAGGATTGACGTCAGCCACTGGATTCGAAGCTGCGCCACGGAAACAGACGGCTTCAAAGCGCGGCCTGGGCGCCGATCGCCTCGTGGTCCTTGCCCGTTGCGGTAGCTGCGACCATGCCTCCAGCGATCACCAGCACAACACCGACCCAGGCGGTCGCGTTCGGCCTCTCCCCAAGGAAGACGGCCGCCCAGATGACTGCAGATGCTGGCTCGAGGTACATCACGACACTCACCGCAGCCACAGGGACGTGACGCATCACCTCCCAGAACACGAACCCTGCCAGTCCGGTGAACAGAGCGCCGAGAATGAGGAAGTTGACGAGATGCTCACTGTGTTGGCTCAGCGCCTGGTAGGTGGCAGGTGCGAGGAAGACGGATGCGACGATCAGCTCGCCCGTAGCCATGGTCAAGCCACCAAGGTCTTTCGCAACGGGCTTTCCGGCAAGCATGACGGCTGTGAGAAGGGCTGCCGACAGAGCGGCCATGGCGAGTCCCGTCGCACCCACCCCACCGGACTGCCAGGGCTGGACTACGAGCAGTGTCCCAAACATGGCGGCGCCAAGCGCACCCCACAATCTGCGGTCGACCCGTTCGCCGAGCAGGGGTCCCGCGAGAATCGCAGCACCGATCGGACCGAGATACAGAACAGATAGCGCAACAGCAACGGTCGTCAGCTTTATCGACTCGAAGAACGTGATCCAGTGCAATGCGAGCAGCACTCCCGACAGGGCAAGCCGCCAACGCCTTACCTTGGGAATCGTCAGCCGACCAACTGCTGCTGCCACGCCAACGAGTGCGACGGCTCCGAACGTGACCCGTACTCCAACGAGCTGGATCGATGGCACATCGTTTCGAACGAACAGAGGAATGGCCCCCCATGCGATTGCCAGGACCGCGAGAGCACCGACGGCAAGTATTCGTGTACGTCGTTCCGGCTCCATCTGGCTCTTCACTCGCCTCCCCGACACCTGACCTACATCGGAGGATCTGCACGCCCCATGTCGGCGAAGAGCGTGAATTCAGCAAGGAACGTCATATCGACCTTGCCGACGCCTCCCTGACGGTGCTTGGCGATGACAACTTCGGCGATGCCCTTGGACTCGACCTTGTCGGGGGAGTAGTACTCGTCGCGGTAGATGAACATCACCACATCCGCGTCCTGTTCGACAGCACCAGACTCACGCAGGTCGCCAAGGCGGGGCCGCTTGTCCTCCCGTGACTCAACGGCCCGGTTCAGCTGGCTGAGGGCAATGATCGGAACGTTGAGCTCGCGGGCGAGGCTCTTGAGAGACCGAGAGATCATCGCTATCTCCTGCTGGCGATTCTCCTGCCCCGAGCCGTTCATCAGCTGGATGTAGTCCACGACGATGAGGTCGAGCCCCGGTCGTCTGCGCAAGCGACGGCTCTTGGCTCGTATCTCGGTGACGGTGAGGCCGGGAGAGTCGTCAACGAAGATGTTCTGCTTGTACAGCGCGCCGGCGGCGTTCGAGAGCTTCGTGAAGTCAGACTCGGTGAGACGGCCCGTCCTGAGTTTCTGCGAGTCGATGCGACCGTTCGCACAGAGCATGCGGGTGACGATCTCTTCCCGGCTCATCTCGAGGCTGAATATGGCAACCGTGTTGCCTGCAAGGGCAACGTTCTGGGCGATGTTGAGCATGAGCGAGGTCTTGCCCATACCGGGGCGAGCCGCGAGGATCAGAAGATTGGTCGGGTGAAGCCCCGTCAGCTTTCGATCCAGATCGCGATAGCCCGTCGAGATCCCTGTGACATCCGCGCCGCTGCGCTGGAGCTCCTCCGCCTGCTCGATTGCGGGACCGAGGAGGTCGTCGATGTTCTGCAGACCATCGCCAACTCGTCGCTCGGCTACCGCGAACACTGCTTGTTCAGCCTGGTCGACAACCTCCGCAATCGGTTCCTGGGTCCTTCCGGCGATGAGGCCGATGTCACCACCGACCCTCATCAACCGCCGCCTCAAGGCGTGTTCCTCAACAATGCCGGCGTAGTACTCGACGTTTGAGGTCGAGGGAACAGAGTCGATGAGCCGCGTCAGCGCCTCTATGCCGCCCATTCGATCAAGAGACCCATCACGGCTGAGGCCCTCGGAAACCGTGACGGCGTCGATGGGCTCGTTGGCGTCGAAGAGTTGCCTGATGACCTCGAAGATCCGCTGGTGGGCGGGCTTGTAGAAATCGTCGACATGGAGCTTTTCGAGTGCCACGTTGGCGGCGTCGCTCGAAAGAAGGATGGACCCGAGCACTGATTCTTCGGCATCGATGCTGTGCGGTGGTACCCGGGGTGAGCGGGCGGTCTGTTGTTCTATGACCGCTGTCACCGGTCCTCCTCGGCGTCGTCAACGTGCGCTCCCCATCAAACACCCCGGGTGTGACGTTTTCTGATGGATCGGCGTCGGCAGTTCGAGCATAAGGCAGCACTCGACGCCGACAGACCCTCAGAGCCTCCCCTCTTTTCGCGGTCAAGCACGTTCTTCGCGCTCTCCCCGTTGGCTGTGTTATGCCTCGGAGTCCCAGGGCGCCAGCAGCGCTTTCATCGCTTCGCGATAGGCGTCGAGGGCCTTGCGCCCTTCCGGAGTCAAGCGATAGATCGTTCGCGGCTTTCGGTCGACGAAGGCCTTGTCCAACTCGACGTAGGACGCGGCCTCCAGTTTGGTCATGTGCGAGGAGATGTTTCCTGACGTGAATCCGGTTTGGATGGAGAGATAGACGAAGTCGGCCTCATCCACGACATACAGGAGCGACATCAGCCTGAGGCGCGACGGCTCATGGATGAGTCGATCAATCGTTCCGGGCACGTTACTGCTGCTCCACTTTCGGATGCTTCCCAACGAACACGATCAACATCGCTGTTCCCCACACCGCTGCAACAATCCCAGCCGGAATCAGCGGAAGCCCCGGGCTGGTGTCGTTCACCGCGGCGACAACGCCGCCGGCAATGAGGACAGCCGCAAAGAAGAGCATTCGCCAGGCACCGGTGATCGCTGCAATCCCTACGACAAGGGCTGCCAGCAGGAACGCAATGAGACCCGGCGAGAGGAAGACCAGGGAGTCGGCTTCAGAGTTGCCTGACGTGACCATGAGATACACAGCAATACCCAACACAAACATGCCCACTCCGGCAAGCAGCATGACGACAAGCCTTCGTCGTTCCCACTGACGTCTCTCCGGACCGAAGCGCACGTATCCCACCCGCTGCTCCATGAACTTCGTTCGCCACGTGATGAACGGCGCAACGACAATGGCGGGGAAGACTCCAGCAAACCCCGATATCGACGGGATGAACATCCATGCGACACCGATCCAGATCAAGGAAAGGCCGATGAAGATCTCTATCGACCCGTCATCGAACCGAGATCTGTATACGTCTGATTCGAGTTGGTCCACGTTGATCGAGTATGTCATTCCTTCTCCACAAACTACTTTGTACTGCAAACTTAGCATGGAGAAGGGAAGCAGTCAAGCCGAACGGGTGACGGCGCGCCATCTGAGAAGACAGCCTCTGCCTGAGGTCTGGGCCGCTACTGGGCCGGGATGACGTCCAGGATGACTGACACCTCGACCTCACTGTGAGGCCTGAGTGTGATCTCGTGGAGACCGATCTCCTTGATCGGATCGTCGATCTGGATGATCTTCTTGTCGATATCGATCCCAGTGAACTTGACAATCGCCTCGGCAATGTCCAATGCGCCGATGGAGCCGAACAGGTTCCCTGCGTCACCAGCCCGAGCTGCTACAACCACACGGGTACCTGCGAGCGAATCAGCGAGTATCTGAGCTTCCTCGAGCGACCTACGGATGGCCTCGATGTGAGCGAGGCGCATCGACTCTGCCTGCTTGAGGGCGCCAGCCGAAGCCTTGACGGCGAACTTCTTTGGCACGAGGTAGTTGCGGGCGTACCCGTCAGCAACCTCGACCACATCGCCCTTGTCGCCGAGTGCCTCAACGGGTTTGGTGAGGATGACCTTCATCTGCTCGACCTCGACCCGCGTTCCGACCTCTGTGGGCTTCCGGAACGGTGGGCCGTGTAGGGCAGCATCGCCATTTCGCGCGCATTCTTGATCGCCTGAGCCACCTCGCGCTGACGCCTCGGCGTCAGGCCCGTAACGCGTCGAGAACGGATCTTTCCGCGATCTGACATGAACTTGCGGAGAAGAGCGAGGTCCTTGTAGTCGACCGTCTCGTCCTCAGAGAATCTGTATACGGCCCGCTTCTTCTTCGCTGTCAATTCAGGACGTCTACGACGTTTCCTTGGTGTTCTTGGACTAGCCATTGATGTGCTCCTTGATGTTCTCTAGAACGGTGCTTCGTCTGGTCCGAAGTCCGTTCGGGCAACCGGTGCGGCCGGCGTGGTGTTGCCACCGCCGTATCCGCCGCCACCCTCGGTGCGAGGCGTCTTCGTCACGGTTGCCGTCGCCCATCGAAGGGACGGGCCGATGTCCTGGATGTCGAGTTCGACAACCGAGCGCTTGTCGCCCTCTTTGGTCTCCCAGGTCCGCTGCTTGAGACGACCCGAGATGATCACGCGGGAACCCTTGGTGAGAGATTCGGCGACGTTCTCGGCGACATCACGCCAGCAAGTGCCGCGAAAGAAGCTTGTGTCTTCCTGCCACTCGCCGTTGCGGTCCTGATATCGGCGGCTGTCGGCGACGCTGATGTTCGCCATGGCGACACCGCTTGCGGTGAATCGGAGCTCTGGATCGGCGGTGAGGTTTCCTATGACGGTCACGTTGTTACTCATTTGCTCTCTCTTCTCTCGACCGGTTCGGGACTGTGTTGCACAGTGTGAACGGTACGTGTGACACGAATCGACCTACGCGGCCTTGCGAATGATCTTGTGGCGAACCACGCTGTCGAGTAAGGCTAGCGAGCGATGCAGCGCGTCCTGCAGCTCCACGTCTCCATCGAAGGTGATGACGGAGTAGTACCCCTCGGTCATGTGGTTGATCTCGTAGGCGAAGCGGCGCTTGCCCCAGAAATCGGAATCCTTGACGGTTCCTTCGCGATCGGTGATGGCCTTCTCTATCTCGGCCACAGCGTCACGAACATCTGGCTCTGCCATGTCGTAACGGTGAATCACCATTAGCTCATATGAGCGCATTGACTATTCCTCCTTCGGACGTCCGCTGGCGGACGGCCCCCACGAGTGGTGGGAGCAGGATGGTTTTCCTGCCCGTGGCAGGGCGACACCATCGGGGTGTCGACTGAGTGCTGAAGTGTAGGACGGGGGGCCGCCTTCCGCCCCCGCTGATCTTCCTCACCCGATTCTCACATTCGCTTCAGGTTGCTCTCAGTCGCGCTTCCGAAGATGACACGATGCCATACTCGCAGGACGAACAGATCAGTCACGTCGCGAGACGTCTCGGGCTCGGTGTGGAGCCACAGATTCTCGCGTCGGCGACGTCGGTGGACGAAGCCGTCAGCGCGGCACTTGACCTGTCGATACCGACGCCTGAGCCGACGGATCTTGTCGTTCCCGTCGACTTCGAGGACTCGAGATCACAGGAACAGCGACAAGCACCCTACAGGTACTGGCTGACGCAGATGATCACGGGCCCTCGTCGCATCGAGGAACGGTTGACGTGGTTCTGGCACGACCACTTCGTAACATCCATTCGCAAGGTGCAGGTGCCGTACCTGATGTATGTCCAGCACGTGATGCTGCGTAAGCACGCCACGGAGAACTTCGCCGACCTCCTGTATGCCATCGCAACCGACCCGGCGATGCTGATCTACCTCGATGGCTTTCAGAACCAGCAGGGGGCCATCAACGAGAACTTCGGTCGTGAGGTCATGGAGTTGTTCACGCTCGGTATCGGGAACTACACCGAAGAGGATGTGCTGGCTGCTTCTGCAGCCTTCTCAGGCTGGATCGTTGCTCGCGGGGGTGGCCGGGCAGAACGCCTCGGAGCGACGCGATGGGAAGCGACCTTCGTGCCACAGCGCCACGACGATTCGATGAATGCGTTCTTGGGTGTCACCGGAAGCCACAACGCACAGGACGCAGTCGACATCATCTTGGACCAGCCGGCGACGGCCGAGTTCATCAGCTCGAAGATGTATCGCGAGCTTGTCGGCCTCTCTCCGGACGATACGACAATCCAACGGATCGCTCCGGTGTTCCGTGCCGATTACTCGATCATGGCTCTGGTTTGGGCAATCGTTGCCGAACCGGTGTTCGTCTCAGACGCATCAATCCGCGCGAAGGTCAGGACGCCACTCGAGCGAGCAGTCGGGCTTGCACAGGTGTACGGCTACGAAGCGGACGGTCGAAGAGAACCCGGCAACAACATCATCCGCACGCTCGAGAGCCTCGGTTATGCGCCATTCAACCCGCCGAACGTTGCGGGTTATGCGAAGGGTCGTCGACTCCTTGGTCCGTACGGCCTCGGACTCTTCGACCTCACAGACGAGACACGCATCGTCCTCGACGCTGCACCCGACCCAGCAACACGCACCGCGCTCGCCATCAACGCACCGGAGTACCTACTCGTATGACCACCGAACCCTCTGAACAACCGCCAATGGACGACCAGCGCAAGTGCTACACGGCCACGCGACGACAGTTCCTCGCAGGGTTGGGAGCGGCGGTCACGGTAGGGGTTGCCGGCGGCTACGGAATATCAGTGTGGGGCCGTTCGGACGCGGTTGCAGCACCTGGCACGACAACAACGCTTGGAGCCACGACCACATCGATGCCTGCTGGGACGTCGGGGCCGATCACCGACAGAACGCTTGTGATCATCGAGATGGGTGGGGGCAACGATGGCCTCAACATGGTCGTTCCCCATGCCACCGATGCCTACTACGACCTGCGGGGAGACCTTGCAATCGATACCCCTCTCGATCTCGATGGTGCCATCGGACTCCACCCAGACCTCACGTATCTGGCCGATCGGTTTGCGACTGGAGAGGTGGCGATCGTCGAAGGCGTCGGATATCCCGATCCGAACCTCTCCCACTTCGCTTCAATGGCGACATGGTGGAGCGGGCTCCCAGCGTCTGTGGGCCAGACAGGATGGCTCGGCCGCTACCTCGACGGCACCGTAGGTTCGAATGATCCGCTAGCCGGAGTCTCCATCGGCCCAGGTCCCACTCCCGCGATGGCGGGCGAGCAGTCGTTCGTTGTCACCGTGCAGGACATGACCGGGCTTGCACCTTCCCTGCCGCCGTGGATAGATACGAAGGATGAGCTGATGTCGATGTGGCAGGGTTTTGCCCCTGCGCGCTTCGACGGAGCGGTGCTGCTCGACCAGGTGCGAATGGCAATCGACACCACAGTCGAGGAGATTCCTCTCTTCGCCTGAAAGCTCGAGCTGATTCGTTCTGGCGTCCCTCAGAGCGATATATCGCCCTCCGGGACGCCAGAAGCGGGTCTAGTCGCTCCAGATTCGCGTGACGATGGCCCGGACGGAATCAGGATCGTCGATGAGTTGGCGCCACGTGAAGCGGTACACGGCCCAGCCGAGGGCAAGCGCACGATTCTGTTTCTCGCGATCACGCTGGAACGTCACCGGATCCATGTGGTAGCGCTCGCTGTCGGTCTCGATGAGCGCCATGCGTGCTGGGTATGCGAAGTCGAATCGCCCCACCGACTCGTCATCCGATTCGAGCACCTGAAGTTGCGTCTCGGGCATCGGATAGGGCAGAGGAGCGACGACCCGTCGGAAGAGGTCTTCCAGATCGCTCGCCGTGATTCCCTTCCACGTGAGCCGCTCCTCGACCAGAGGCCTGATCGTGCCGATGCCGTTGCGGCCTCTCCGTGCGACCCTCATGATGAAGCGCTGCACGTCCCAGATGTCGAAGAGTTCCTTCCGGAGACCAGTATCGAGGCATCTTTCCACGATCCAAGGCGGGGAGGACGCACCGAGATCGACGATCGTTCGCACAGCAGTTGTTGTCGGAATGCCATCCACGACGACGATGTCAGACGATCGGAGATCCTTCGATTCCCTCACCTGATGGTCTTTGCGCCTCACCCTCAGGTGGCGCCGCGATACGATCTCGACGGTGTCGGGACATCGGTCGGTCATGCCCCATAGGAACGCGGCTGTTCGGTGAGACGCCCCCGCCGGCTCTGTCGCTGCGAACACCGCAGCAATGACGTCCCGATGCCATTGCTCCGGAGTGCCAGCAATCCCGTAGACGCCGGGCTGGAGGCGTTCGTAGATACCGCTACTCGTCCGATTGCCGATGCTCCGCGGATTGACTCCGGCAGAGATGGCCTGCCTGCGCGTGAAAACTCCGTACTGCGCTGTCGCCATGAAGGTGAGGAGTCGATCGGCGCCCGCCATCCACCCACGGTGCCACGGTGAGCCATCGGATTGAACCCCCTTGACCTTCTGGCGTCCGTGAGAGCGAAATATCGCCCTGTGGGACGCCAGAACGGTCAGGGTTGGTCGGAGTAGACGATGGTGGTCTCGCTCGTTATCCAGTCCAGTGCGCCTGCACGTGCCTCGATGGCGAAGCGGAAGTCGAGGTCGTCTGGGGCGTAGGTGGGGCAGGGGTCCTGTGCGCAAGGCACCATCGACGCACGGTCCTTGTACGCACCATCCTCGTTGAACCACACGATGTCGAGCGGGATCACCGTGTTCTTCATCCAGAAGGAGTCCCCGTCATGGCGCCAGAAGAAGAGCATCCCGTCAAGGTCCAAGAGGTCTGTCACACCCTGGAGGCCCTGCGACCGCAACCCGGGGTTGTCCGCAATGGCGAGCAACATTATCCGATCACCTACCTGCACGTCCTGCACATCGAGCTCGGCGATCTGCGGCGGCACCTCGATAGTGGTCATCGTCGATTCGGTCTGCACAGCGCTGGCTTCCGGAGTTGCATTGGTAGGTGTCACGGAACACGCAGCAGCAAGAAGGGCGATCACGATCGTTGCGGTCATCCATCCCATGGGCGGGAACGCTACCGGTCATCTCCCGGTAGAGCGCCGGGTACGATGGTGACATGAGCGACCCTCGCAAAGGCGTACCTACCATCGACCCGAACGGTCCGAAGGGTGCCGCGGTCATCGAGCGCCTACACGATGAGCGCATCGGCTGGCTTACCACGGTGGCCACCAACGGCACTCCCCAGACGTCCCCGATCTGGTTCCTGTGGAGTGAGGACAGCATCCTCATCTACAGTCTCGAGTCCGCCAGGGCCCGCAATGTCGCCGACCACCCACGGGTGTCACTGCACCTCGATGGCAACGGCATGGGCGGCGACATCGTCGTGATGGAGGGCACTGCATCCATCGATGACGACACGCCATCCTGTGTTGACAACCCCGAGTACCTGACGAAGTACAAGCCGGTGATGGACGACTACGGCTGGACCCCGGAGTGGTTTGCAGAGCGCTACTGCGTCCCTGTACGAATCTCGGTCTCGAAGTACCGATACTGGTAGAAACGCCGGCAACCAACGTCGGCGCGCTAACGCTCCATGGCTTCGTCGGCCATCAGGTGGTCTGATGGATCCGAGAGGTTGCGCAGAATCTCCTCTGACTCAGCAGACATGTGGTATGTCTCTCCGTCCGACGGGAAGGCACCGGACTCGACGTCGGCGAAGAACTCCTCGAGAGCTGAAACGGCATCATCCGCCAACTGTGCGTACTGCTTGACGAACTTCGGCAGATACTCACCTGCGCCGAGGCCGGTCACATCGTGGAACACGAGCACCTGACCGTCGCAGTGGACGCCTGCGCCGATGCCGATAGTCGGCACGTGTATCTCGGTCGTAACGATCTCGGCGACCACGTCGGGCACTCCTTCGAGAACGATGGCGAACACGCCGGCATCCGTGAGGGCATTGGCATCTGAGATCAGCTCATACGCTGACTGCGCCTGTTTGCCCTGAACACGGTATCCACCCATCGCGTGCACGGACTGAGGTGTGAGCCCAAGATGTCCCATGACAGGGATCTCCGCATCGAGGACCGCATGGATCATGCCGAGCCTCTTCCGACCGCCTTCCAGCTTCACGGCTCCGGCGCCCCCTTCCTGGACGAAACGGCCGGCGTTGTTGACGGTCTCGGCGATCGACGAGTGATACGACAGCCACGGCATGTCGCCAACAACGAGGGCGCTCGGCTCCACGCGAGTGACTGCCGCGGTGTGATGGATCATCACGTCGACGGTGACGGCCAGCGTGTCGTCATGCCCGAGCACGACATTGGCTACGGAATCGCCCACAAGGATGATATCGGCACCCGCCCGATCGGCGATGCGTGCGGTTGGGGCGTCGTACGCCGTGACCATCTTGAGCTTCGGCCCACCCTTGCGGGCGAGGACGGACGGCGCAGTGACCTTTGTGGCCATGGTTCGGTTCCCTTCTCCCCACCGTGTCGGTTGGGGGACTCTGTACCGGTATTCAGCTACCCGACGTCATGAACCTCGGCCGCCTCGCTGGGTCGCCCGTGCTCTGTCAGAGTCACATGCTAGGCGAACCTTCAGGCTTCGTGCACGGCTATGTTGTTGCCGTGGCTCGCAAAGACATCACGATGACCGACATCGAGATCACCTCATTCCTCTCAGAGGGTGCTCCGATTCTCCAACTCGCAACCATTGGGAAGGACGGTTCACCGCACCAGGCGCCGATGTGGTTCACGATGGATGACAACAGGATCGTGTTCCGCTCCTTCACGAAATCCCAGAAGATCGTCAACCTGATGCGCGACCCGCGTCTTTCGGTGCTGGTGGAGCAGGGGCACGCATACGCTGAGCTTCAGGGCGTGATGATCCAGGGGACGGCCAGGCTCATCACCGACCCTGCGTATGTCCTCAAGATCTATGGAGCGCTCGCCGCCAGATATCCGATGCTTGGGAACGAACCGATCGAGATGAACGAGCAATCCCTCGAGAACGCCTTTGGCCGCTTCGCTCCGAAGAACACTGCGGTGATCGTCGAGCCAACAAGGGTGACCAGCTGGGACCACACCAAGCTCGGCGGCGCCTACTGAGGCATCGTATTGTGGCCTGACCCCCTGCGGTATGTTGCCGTGTGGTGCCGGGATGGCTGGAGGATCATGATCATCGGTGACGCGGTACTCACGAGATCGCGCTTCCGAGCGCATGTCGCTGTTCATCGCCGCCTTGGGAGCTACGTTTGTCCGAAGAGCAACAGCCAAGGACGTCTTCTTCTAGCTCGGCCGACTCCCGTTCTTCTTGATTGCAGTTCGGATGCCTGACGCGAGCAACGCTACGCCGACGATCAGGAAGGCAACCGGAAGGATCCAGTCCCCGACGTCGAATCCCCAGTCGAAGTTCACGTCCCACACGACGCTTGCCGTGAGGGCCAGGAACAGTGCTCCGAAAACGAAGGACAGTACGTCGAATCGATGTGCTTCCATGATCTAGCCCTCACTCCCGTTGTCGCCCAGCCCAAACCGGCCGACGTATCTGATACTGATCTCACCCATGCCGACCTCGAGGTTCAAGCGCAGATCATGTGGTGGAGATCCAATTGTGAACACCTGGTCGACACGTACACCGGAATACTCATAGTTTCTGAGAACAGAGGAGCCAACGCCGTGACCACCCGTCACCGCTCCAATCCCAACCTCTGCGTCCACGGTCGCACCGACGTCGGACGGCAGCCGCACGACGAGCTGACCCAGACCCAGATCCGCATCGATCTCGCCGACCTCGACGAACTCCTCAGCCGTCAGTTGTGTGAGATCGATTGTGAGCTGCCCCGCGCCGAGGTCGTAGGTATCGGGCACATCCTGCGCGGATGTAGGCAGGTAGTGCGGATCACCGACAGACCAATCGGCGACATTCGGCAGAAGCGCCGAGAAGAACAGAACCGGGGCAATCAGCAGACCGATCATGATCAGCCAGTAGGCCCGACCGATCCATGCACCGATGAGCAACCCCAGCGCAACAGCGCCCAACGCGACAGCTGCGTATTCGTACGCTTGGAAGTGCGCGATGTCGGCAACTTCGACGAGCGCCATGGACGACAGCGCAATGAGCATCACAGCCATCGTGAGGCGTCCGAGCATCGACGGCGGCGGCTTCGGCTTCTTCACCTTTGGGGGTTTCTCGACCTTTGGAGGCTTGGTCGCCACCGACGCGGCTGCTCCGGCCGAGGGAGTATCGGCCGGAGCTGAATCCGTTTCGTTCTTGCTCGTTTCGTCTTCGCTGGCATCGGGTGGCTCGTCCTCGGGAATCGAGGGCCCTCCCTGACCTGGATCGTCGTCGTCCCTGGCGATCGTCGCGTTCACCGGTGGTCGAAGATCTCCCCTGTAGAGGAGGAATCCGACAACACCGAGCGCAACCGCGACAACGATCGCTCCCGAGATGTCGAACACGCTCGTTGCGACGATCAATGCCGCGACACCGATCAGGATCACTCCGAAGAGTGTCCCTGCATCGCTCAAGTCGAGATCATCGAACCATCCTCCGGCAACCGAATCCGAACCGTCTGCACGAGGGATCAGCAACCAGGCCAGGATGTAGAGAGCGACACCGGCGAATCCGAAGAACGCCAGGATGATGAATGCCCAACGGAACCACCAGGCGTTGATGCCGAAGTGCTCACCGAGTCCTCCGCACACCCCCGCAAAGATCTTCTGATCCCGGGAACGCCTCAAGGTGGTTGACGGGCTTGGGTTGGTGTTGGTATCAGTCATGTCGCAATCGTGTCGTGGATCGGCCAAACCCGCAATCGGGAACCATCCTCTCGATTCCTGAGGACTCAGGGTTCACTCAGGGTCGTCCCCAGTTGTGACAGTGCACAGGCTGTGACACCATTGGCTCACTGTGGCAGTCACCTCTGAAAAGGCATCCATCGATTGGCCGTTTTGGCGCTCCACCAGCGACCGGCTCTTGACCGGTGTGGCCGGTGGCATCGGCCAATGGCTCGGCATCAGACCCATCTACATACGGGCGGCGTTCCTTTCCGCCATCCTTGCCGCTGGTCTTGGGTTGGTCGTTTATGTGCTTGCCGCTCTGCTCGTGCCTGAAGCGAAGGAACCGCCCCACCCATCAACCAAAACGACACAGCAGAAGATCGGCGTTGTTGTGATGTTCGTCGCGGGCATGTTCCTGTTCCAGGGAATCGGCCTGTGGTTCGGCGCTGTGACGTGGCCGATCGTTCTCGTGCTGTTTGGCCTCGCAATCGCAGTAGACACAAGTGGCTTCAACTATGAGCAGTCCCTCCAGGGTGTCATGGGCACGTCACGACGGCCGTGGTGGCTTGTTCTTGCGGGATTGGGAATGATGATTGCCGGCCTGGCCTTCGTTCTGACCTCCCTTGACGCACTTCAGTCTGCCGGTGCACTTGTCATAGCAACGATCCTGACACTCGTCGGACTTCTCATCGTCGGAGGTCCATGGTTGTGGTCGTTGGTCGAGGACCTCGGTACGGAGCGCAGGGCGCGTATCCGCTCAGAGGAACGCGCTGAGATGGCGGCCCACCTCCATGATTCCGTGCTTCAGTCCCTCGCACTGATCCAGCGCACGAATGATCCAAAGAAGATGGTCACACTCGCCCGTGCTCAAGAGCGCGACCTGCGAGCGTGGCTGTACGACCCAGACGCGTCTGATGAAGAAACCCTTCGTGGCGCGCTCGGAGCGGCCGCAGCACGGGTCGAGGAAGCGCACGACACACCCGTATCGGTGGTTGTGGTGGGGGAGCACGACATTGACCCCAGCAACCAGAGGGCGCTGGTGGGCGCCGCAACCGAGGCGATGATGAACGCAGCACGCCACTCGGGTGCGGACAAGGTCTCAGTATTCGCCGAAGCAACCGCGGAACGTGTCGAGGTGTTCGTGACAGACCAGGGCAACGGCTTCGATCCCGATGATGTCGGCAAGGACCGCAAAGGGATTTCAGAATCCATCAAGGGACGAATGCTGCGCAGCGGGGGAACCGCCGTGATCGATTCCTCCGACGGAGTCGGCACCGAGGTACACCTGACGATGTGGAGGAGCGACACATGACTTCTGTATTCCTCGTGGACGACCATGCCCTGTTCCTGACGGGAGTTCGCGCCGAACTTGAGAACGACTTCGATGTAGTTGGCGTTGCCGGTGACGTCGATGGAGCCATCGACGACATCCGGTCACTCAAGCCCGATGTCGTGCTCGTGGACGTACATATGCCCGGTGGTGGCGGGGTGGCTGTGGTGACAAACATCGCTGCGACCAACCCCGCAACCCGGTTCCTTGCGCTATCTGTATCAGACGCGCCCGAAGACGTGATCGCCATGATCCGAGCAGGCTGTCGAGGGTACGTCACGAAATCGATCTCTCCCAAAGAGCTTTCGGATGCAATCCGCAGGGTGGATTCCGGCGATGCCGTCTTCTCACCGTCCCTCGCCGGTTTTGTCCTTGAAGCGTTTTCCAAGGCTGTACCCGTCGAAGAGGATCCTGAACTCGACCAGCTCACACCAAGGGAGCAAGAGGTGTTGAGACAGATCGCCCGCGGCTACCAGTACAAACAAGTGGCCCACCGTCTCTCCATCTCAACCAAGACGGTCGAAACCCACGTGTCATCCGTTCTGCGCAAACTCCAACTCTCCAACCGCCACGAACTAGCCCGCTGGGCCTCCGACCGCCGCATCGTGTAGACCTGCTCTTGTCAGCTCTCGATGGTGAGGGTGCCGGTCATGTTCTCGTGGCCGGGAACCGTGCAGATGTAGGGGTAGGTGCCAGGGACGGCGTCGATGCCGACTCGTGCGGCCTTCAGGGCTGGGATATCCAGATCGACACCGAGATCCTCGATCGTGAACGTGTGGCGAATGCCGTCCCTGTTCTCGACCCACACCCCTGAGGCGTTGGTGTCCAGGGTGAAGCTTCCTGGAGCGAACTCGACCTTCTCAGCCACAACGACAGCATCTCCATCGAGGGCAACGGCACTCTCTGTCGTCGCGGATGTTGCCACCGAGATGATCGAACCGATGGCGAACACGGCCGCACCTGTAATGGCGATCGAGCGAATCGATCCCGTTTGCCACCGGAAGTAGGCTCCGAGGCCGGCGATGATCCCAGCAGCTGCACCAACCACCGACAGCAACGTCAGCACAAATGATGGTGTCGAGTCGATGTGGATCAACTCATCGACGATCACAGGCGCGTTGCCCAGAATTGCGGCGACCGCCACGATGGCATAGGCGAGGCCCAAGCGTCGCCGTTCCCCCACGAGAAACGGAGCGAACCCAAGGAAGATCAGTCCTACCACGACAACTGGCGGGATCAGTGTTTGCGCGGTGAGGTGGAGAAGGATCGCCCACACCACCATGGTGATCGCCGCTGCTCGCGCCAGGCGCATCCACGCGGTCGTTGTCGTTGTCTGTTCGGTTCGTTCAGTTGCTGTTGTGCTCATGGGTTTCCCTCATGCTTTCTCCGCGTTGGGTGCGGCTGTGCCTTCCTGATGTTGTCCGATGCGTATTCATGGCCCTTCGACTGCAGTGACGGTTCCTGCAGCGCCGTCGACCCTGACGAGTTGCCCATCGTGGAAGCGACTCATTGCTCCCTCGCAGCCCACGACCGCAGGAAGGGAGTATTCGCGGGCAACGATCGCCGGATGGGACAGAAGGCCTCCGCCCTCGGTCACGAGAGCGCCGACGTGGGGGAACAGCACTTCCCACGGCGATGTTGTGAGCGGTGCGATGAGCACATCTCCCGACTGGACCTTGTCGAACTCCTGTGGGCCGACGACAAGCCTCACGGGTCCTGTGTGCACGCCGGGGGACGCAGCCACACCATCAACTCCCTCCGCCAGATGGGTGGGGCGTGCGTCATGGGTGATGATGAGTTGGAGCACCCGCATGATGCGTTGCACATCAGGGGGGAACATATCGAGCGGTGGCATAGGCGCCTCTGGACCGAGGAACGGTTCAGGAGAGCGACCCGCCGCCCACAAGTGCCGACCGCGCCGCTCCCTGGTGACGCTTGTCACATCAGTCGGCGACCCAAGCCAGGCCATCAGCTCATCAAGCGTAAGAAACATCACGTGTTCCCGATCGGTCAGATGTCCTACGTCCACCATCCGGGCACCGGCCTCCAGGGAGAACAGCCGCACCATTCCCATGACCCTGGCGTGCATCGCTTCGCCTTCCTCACGGATCGGATAGACCTCTCGCGCCTCGGCCAGCAGGGCGTCGAATCGATCGGCCCGGTCGGCGTCGACGGTCGCTCGCAGGACTGCGGCGAGTGCCGCGGCGTCAATGGAGGGATCCTTGGGTGGCACCATGGTCGCGATGCGGGCGAGCTCGCGGTCGGGATTCTCGAGGTAGGTGCGATTCGAGAGATCGAAGCCGATGATCTTCGTTCCATGGGCACGCTGATGCACGTCGTACGCCAATGCAGACTCAGAATCGAGTGCCGCTACCCCGCCTCCGGATGCAACAGCGTCGCACACATCGCTCGGGAATGTGGCAGAGAGCGCAACCGTCGAAGCAAGGTAGTTCGAAGGGCTCGCTCCTGCCAGCAACGCCGTCGTCATACCCATGCCACCGTCCAGTTCAGCCTCAACGAAGTCGAGGAGTGCAGCCAGCGGGAACAGGTACGCCGGGTCCGTGTTCATGTTCCACGAGAACGTGTCGCGCTGGAGTTCCACCGCCTCCTGAATGAGTTCCGACAGCGCATCGTTCGCCAGAAGCGGCCGATCGATGTCGAACCATTCGTCGAGTAGCTGCTCCGTTTCCGGGCGGACGTTGTTGCGCCACTCTGCAAGAAGCTCCCGATCGACTCGCTCTTCGAGTACTCGCCTTGCGGCCTTCTTCCTCTGTCTGAGCAGAGGCACAACATGGAACAGCGCACGCATCACCAGCTTGGGTGGGAATGGTGCGCCCGCCTTACCTGCCGGTGGAACCACCTGGATGTAGAGGTATCCATTGATCGTGCGCATCGCAATGTGGCTGATCGGTGCGCCGTATGTCTCGGCCATCCTGCGGCTTGCCCGTCCGAAGCCAGGAGCAAAGGCAGAAACCGTGAGGGGTGTCATCGGAAGACGATTGTGCGCCGAGTCCCACTCCCAGGGTCCCGGAGGAATCTCGTCGTTCATCGGTATTGGTTCGATATCGTCGATGGTCGTGATCGGGCGCGACTGGAGCAGCACAACGTCGTCACCAGCAATCGCCCACTCGATGTCCTGGGGTGATCCAAGCGCTTCCTCACAGCGCATGGCGAGGTCGGCGATCATCTGTACCTGGTCCGTGGTGAGTATGCCGAGGTCGTTCTGGCGGTGAGCTCCGTCGCCGATCCGCCATCGCTCCCCGACTTCCTCACCAGAGGCGAGCCGGTCACCAAGGCCTCGCACGGCTTCGACTACAACGCAGCGATCGCTCGAAACAGGGTCACGCGTGAACGCGACACCCGCTACATCAGCGGCGACCATCGGCATGACAAGCACCGCCATCGCCATCGAATGAGTACCCGCATACACAGATACTCCCGATTCCGCAGCCGATGCACGGACGTTACGCACGGCTTGCACTATCGCCACTGGCTCCCCTGGCACATCGAGCACGGTTTCGTACTGTCCGGCGAACGACGCTGACTCAAGATCCTCTGCGGCGCCGGAGGAACGGACCGCGAGGCTGTTCCCTGCGAACCGATCGGCGATTTCTTGAGCCAAACGACGAAGATCCTCGTCGTGTGCCTCGGCCGGGATGACAGCTCCCGGCGGCACGGGCATCCCGGCGGCACGGAGCTCCCTCAGGCCTTCAGCCTTTCCGCCGATGGTGAGACCGCCTGGATCTTCGGTCAGGCCAACGATCCGAATCTCGGTTCCTGTCATCGTCACGAGCCTTCCCTTCTCGTTTCTGCTTCCCTGTCGCGCAATTCGATGCCAGCGATCATTGCCGCCACCGCTCGCTCGACACCCGCCGTCAACTCGTCGGCTGTCAGTTGGAACCGTTGACCGATGAGCACCGCGTTCGTCGACCAGAGGACGTGGCGCAGGATGGCGAAGTCCTGTCTCGCAGCCGACTCGTCGAGGTTCGGGAACGTCTCGCGGAACAGTGCCCAATACGCCTCATCACGGTCGGTTCTCCACTCACCGGCCGTCACGGACAGCGCGAGGGTTCTCCTCAGCATGTCCGAATGGGTCACTCCGAAGACCATGACTTCGCTGACGCCCGAAGTCCAGGCATCGAACGACACAAGCACATCGCCAGCGATCGGTGAGCCAAGTCGTCTGTCGTACTCTGCTCCGACGGCGTTCACGAGAGACTTCCGGCTGTCGAAGTACCTGTAGAGGGTTCGATGCGACACCCCAGCGGTATCCGCGATGTTCTGCATCGTGAATTCGTCAGGATCTGCCGTTCCGAAGATCAAGTCGGAAGCGGCATCGAGTATGGCGGTGCGGGTTCGATCTGTCTGGTTCGTGCGTTTCGTCATTCAAGCCCTATCTGGATCCTCACTTGACTACGTGTCATATACTATGACATAGTGGCACATGCTATGTCAAGACGACATGGACTCGAAGGGAAGGCTGCCATGAACGAAACGAGCTACAGAGAATCCGAGAGCAGGCTGTGGAACACCGTCGGAATACAGCCGGACGAGAAGATGGTCACGCTGGAGACCACGGGAACCAAGGTGCGTGTTCAGATGATCGGCGACGGACCTCCGGTGCTGTTCATCCACGGCGGACCGAACAGCGGTTCCACATGGGCACCGGTCGTCAAGGCGTTCGACGACTACACATGCCTGTTGGTCGACAGACCCGGTACGGGTCTGAGCGAACCGCTCGACGCAATACCCGACCCAACGGCGTTCATCACCCTCGCTGAGCAGTTCATCGCAGACACACTCGATGGCCTCCACATCGAGAGCTCCCACATTGTCGCATCATCTCTGGGAGGACACATCGCGTTGCGGTCTGTCGCCGCGGCACCCGAACGTGTCGGTCGCATGGTGCAGATGGCGTGTCCCGCCCTGGTGCAGGGGATGCTGACACCGCAGTTCATGCGCATGATGTCCAAGGGTTGGTTCCGCAAGTTCCTCGGGATGCTTCCTCCGAGTTCGAGAGCGAACGACAGCATCATGCGCCAGATCGGCCATGGGAAGAGCCTCGATGCCGGACGCATTCCGCAGGAGTTCATGGACTGGTATCTCGATCTTCAGCGGTTCACCAACACCATGGAGAACGACGGCAACCTCATCGGTGCCTTCTCCTCAGGTGGTACCTGGAACGACAGGCTCACGCTGTCGGACGAATTGCTGTCCTCGGTCATCGTGCCAACACTGTTCCTCTGGGGAGAGGATGACGGCTTCGGCGGCGGTGATGTCGCCGACGCACTGGTGGGTGCGATGCCAAACGCGGAACTCGAGATGATCGCCGAAGCAGGCCATCTCCCCTGGCTCGACTTCCCGGCGGATATCGGTGCCCGCACCAGGGCCTTTCTCGACGAAGGCGCCTGAAAGGTTCGTCCTCCAGCCCATTCTGGCGTCCGTAGGAGCGAAATACCGCCGTCATGGACGCCAGAAGGGGATATGCAGGGGTGGTACTCTCGGCCTACGGAGGAAGGGAGGTGAGATGGGCACTCGGTATGAGCGTTTGACGACACCGATGGTTCGAATCGAAGGGGAACTGCGAGCTACTGACTGGGATACCGCCTTGGCTGCGGCGGCGACCGGGTTCGAACGGAACCCTGGGCGGGCCACAGGCATGTTCTCGTGCTCGAAGGCAACCAACGAGATGAACTTCGTGGCACAGAAGTTCGCACGGACGGTTCTTGGCACAAACAACATCGATAGCTGCAACCGTACCTGACACGCTCCCTCCGTCGCCGGTCTGGCGGCAGTGCTCGGGGCTGGAGGAGGCACCTCCTCCTACAAGGAGATCGAGACCACGGATCTCATCATCCTGTGGGGTTCGAATGCGCGCAACGCCCATCCGATCTTCTTCCATCACCTCGCACAAGGCGTTCGTAACGGAGCCAAGATGTACGCTGTCGATCCGCGCCGTTCCGAGTCGGCGGAGTGGGCTGACACCTGGCTCGGCATCGACGTCGGCTCAGACATTGCGTTGTCGAACACCATCGCGCGCGAGATCATCGCAGCAGGTCTTGTCAACACCGAGTTCATCGAGCACTCGACCTCCGGCTTCGATGACTACGCAGAGTCCGTTGAAGCGTGGACGCTCGAACAAGGCGAGGAGGTCACGGGCGTGCCTGCCGATGCGATCCGCTCCTTGGCCCATGACTATGCAAAGGCGCCTGCCGCACAGCTGTGTTGGACACTCGGCATCACTGAGCACGCCAATGCAACAGACAACGTACTCTCCCTCATCAACCTCTCGCTGCTCACAGGCCATGTCGGCAGGTGGGGTTCGGGTCTCGTCCCCATCCGGGGACAGAACAACGTGCAGGGCGGCGGAGACATGGGGGCACTGCCGAACAAACTCCCCGGATTCCAGGATGTCACGGATCCAGCCGCAAGGGCCAAGTTCGAAGAGACCTGGGGAGCGGGTGTACCCCGCGAACCCGGGTGGCACGTGTCCCAGATGATCGACGCGATGGAGAGCGGGGACCTCACTGCGCTGTATGTCATCGGGGAGAACCCCGCACAATCCGAGGCCGATGTGAGCAGAGCCATACGACTTCTCGAAGGCCTTGACCACCTTGTCGTCCAGGACATCTTCCTGACAAAGACCGCGCAAATGGCAGATGTCGTGTTCCCCGCCGCAGCAGGCTGGGCTGAAACCGACGGCACCGTCACTTCTTCGGAACGCCGCGTACAACGGGTCCGAAAGGCACTCGACCCGCCGGGTGACGCAAAGGACGACATCGAGATCATCACGATGCTCGCGAACGAACTGGGCCACGGCTGGGAACTCCAGGATGCCGCGGCGACCTGGGATGAACTTCGCAGCGTCTCCCCGATGCATGCAGGCATGTCCTACGATCGGCTCGAGGCGCTCGGTGGGCTCCAGTGGCCGTGCCCGGACGAGAACCACCCCGGTACGCCGTTCCTCCACGGCTGGCTCTGGGAGGAAACGCTTCCCAAAGAACCCGCACCTTTCTCACCCGTGGAGTGGGTGCCACCCGCGGACCCGCTTGACGACGACTTCCCTATCAGGCTGACGACCGGCCGCCGCCTCGACTCGTACAACACCGGTGTGCAATCAGGCGGCTACCGCTCCCCCATCAGGGCAGACGCCGTGCTCGACATGACGAAGGAACAAGCGGCAGACCTTGGCGTGGCGGAGGGTGAAACCGTCAAGGTGACATCGCGCCGCGGCTCGGTCGATGTATCCGTTCGGCTTGTGGCGGGATTGCGCAGAGGCCTCGTGTTCATGGCGTTTCACGCACCGGACGAAGTCGATGTGAACCAACTCACGATCGACGCATGGGACCCGAAGTCCGGCACCGCCGAGTTCAAGGCCACGGCGGTACGTATCGAGAAGCGCCAGGAGTAGCCGATCGACTATCGAACCACCGCTGATGCGCCTACTGCCCGAGAGCGGGGAGCTGTGGATGCACTTCTTGGTGAGCCGGAATCGGCGTGGGATGGTGCGACCGAACGATCAGCCACAGATGACCATGTGGCCTACGGTGGGTTTCACAGTGCGACCGAGCGTCGCCACCTGCTGCTCCCTGCGCTCCATGCTTGCCAGGACGCCATCGGGTTCGTGAGCCACGGGGCGCTCAACTACATCTCCCAACGCATCCCTGTGGCTCCGGCCGAGGCGTACGGGGTGGCGACGTTCTACGACCTCATCGAGACCGAGTGGAAGCCGGCCATGATCGCCAGGGTATGTGACGACATCGTCTGCAAGGCTTCATACGGGGACAAGCTCATCTCCGACCTGGAAGCTGAAATCGGGCCGGCCGGTACGACCAATGGCGAGGGCATGTGGGTGCGCTCTGCATGCCTCGGACAGTGTGAGAAGGGCTCCGCCGCCTTCATCCAGAGAGCTGGGGAGACTGCGCTCACGATCGCTCCGGTCACTGCCGGTGCGATCGCAGCAGTGCTCGACGGCACCGCCGATGGGCCGGGAACTGCACATGCGCTCGCACCTTCTTTCGGCGCCCTGACCAAGGCGCGCACCATGGGGGCGTCCGTTGTGCGCGACGAGGTCGTCAAATCGGAAATCCGGGGACGAGGCGGCGCGGCATTCCCTGCAGGCATCAAGTGGAACGGTGTCGCTGACGCCCCCGGGGATACGAAATACGTCGTCTGCAACGCTGACGAATCCGAACCGGGCACCTTCAAGGACCGCTGGCTGATCGAGACGAACCCATTCGTCCTGCTCGAAGGGATCTCGATCGCCGCGTTTGCAGTTGGGGCTACCAGGGCCTACATCTACATCCGGGGCGAGTATCGCGCGGCGGAGAGTCTGCTCTCTGCAGCGTTGGATGCAGCCGGACCTGATCTGGGAGTCGACATCGAGATCCGCAGGGGTGCGGGAGCCTACATCTGTGGAGAGGAGACGGCGCTCTTCAACTCCATCGAGGGGTTCAGAGGACAGCCGCGCCAGAAGCCGCCGTTCCCGACACAATCCGGTCTCTTCGATTGTCCCACCCTTATCAACAACGTGGAGACCCTCACTGCCATCCCTGGAATCATCCGAGATGGCGGTGACTCCTTTGCCCAACTCGGCACCAGGGAGTCCACGGGGCTCAAGTTGTTCTGTGTGAGTGGCAATGTCGCCAACCCGGGTGTGTTCCACGTCGAGTTCGGTGTCACGACGAGAGAGCTCATCGGCCTCGCGGGCGGTGTGCAGGGCAAGCTGCAGGCGGTACTGAGTGGCGGCGCCGCAGGTTCGTTCCTCACCGAGACCCAGCTCGATGTTCCCCTGACCGTCGAGGACGGGCGCGACACCGGTATCTCGCTCGGGTCGGGAGCGATCATGGTGTTCAACAGCGATGTCGACATCATGGCGATCACCCACCGGATCGCCGAGTTCTTTGCCCACGAGTCATGCGGACTCTGTGTGCCATGCAGGGTCGGAACAAACCGACAGCTCGACATCGTTGCGAGGATCCGTGACGGTATCGATACGCACACCGACCGCATCGACCTCGACACCATCGGTTGGGTGATCCGTGACGCCTCCATCTGTGGTCTCGGCCACACAGCGGCGAATGCCATCGAGTCTGCGATCCGCATCGGACTGGTTGGAGGTCGGTCATGATCGAGACCACCGTGCCCGATCCTCGCCGTGTGAACATACACATCAACGGTGACACGGTGCTTGCCCCCGTCGGATCCACGATCCTCGAGAGTTGCCGATCCGAGGGAATCGATGTTCCAACAATGTGTTTCCTCGAGACGCTCAGCCCATTCAACTCCTGCCGGCTCTGCGTCGTGGAAGTTGCAGGATCGCGAACGCTTGTGCCCTCCTGCTCGCGACAGATCGAAGCCGGTATGGAGATCACAACGGAGTCAGAACGCATCGTCGATACGCGGCGGACGCTCTACGAGATGTATACGTCTACGGTTGACTTGTCCCTCGTGGATGAGGACACCAGGCGGTGGATGAAGCAATACGACGTGGACCCCGATCGGTTCGGGCTGTACGAACCACACCGCGAAGTCGAGGTGCAGGACGACTTGTACGTCCGTGACTACGACAGATGTGTCATGTGCTACCGATGCGTCGCTGCGTGTGGGCCAGATGCGCAGAACACGTTTGCGATCGATGTTGTCGGCCGCGGACTCTCATCCACGATCTCCACGGAGTTCGACATCGTATTGCCCGACTCCGCCTGTGTGTACTGCGGGAACTGCATCGGCGTGTGCCCCACGGGTGCCCTGATGTTCAAGTCTGAGTACGACATGCGCGAAACAGGCACCTGGGATGAGGACAAGCAGGCTGTGACCACAACCATCTGCTCGTTCTGCGGCATCGGCTGCAACCTCGAACTCCATGTCCAGAACAACCGAATCGTGAAGGTGACCTCGCCCCTGGATCATGACGTGACGAGTGGCCACCTCTGCATAAAGGGCCGCTTCGGGTACGCGTATCTGCAGGCGGAGAACCCGTGAAGATCCCCCTCTCTGCACACCTTCGGTGCGCGTCTTTCCCCTCAGGACAGAGACAGAAGAAACGCAGCGACACAGGGGAGAGGGGCGCCGTGTGAGGAACATCACTCGCTATTCCGCCGCTGGAGCCGAGGAGACCACGGACGAGCTCGTTGAGGAATCTCCCGTTGAGTTCCGGTTGGATGGAGTTCCGATTGCGGTGCTCATGCGCACGCCGGGTGCCGATGAGCATCTTGGACTCGGTTTCGCCCTCACCGAGGGGATCGTGCTCAACCGCGGCGAGATCGCGGAGGTGCGGCGCGTCGAGGGTTCCCACGAAGGTGACCGCTACGACATCGTGCTGTCCGACGGAGTCAACGTCGACCCAGAGCAGTTCAGGCGCAACATGTTCACATCGTCGTCGTGCGGAGTCTGTGGCAAGGCATCCATCGATGCGGTCAGGGTCACCGCACGCACCATCGGTGAGGGACCAGCCGTGGACGCTACAACGCTGCGGTCGTTCCCTGCCACGATGCGCTCCTCCCAACATCTCTTCAGCAGCACTGGCAGCATCCATGCCGCAGCAGCGCTCACCCCGGTCGGTGACCTCGTTGCCATCGCGGAGGATGTCGGACGACACAACGCCGTTGACAAGCTCGTAGGGCGCCTTTCCGAAGATCGATGGCCGCTGACCGATCTCGTTCTCGTCGTCTCCGGTCGGTTGAGCTTCGAGATGGTGCAGAAAGCCGGCGTTGCGGGCATGCCCATCATCGCCGGTGTGTCGTGAGCGTCGTCTCTCGCCGTCGACCTCGGTGCCGAACTCGGCATGACCGTTGTCGGATTTCTCACGGAGGACGGTTTCAACCTCTATTGCGGCGAGACAAGGGTCTGCTAGTTACGGCGCGTTCTCGGGCGCCGCTGTTTGTCAAGCTCGATGATCACCGTGGGGTGTCCTGAGTCTCCACCCCATGTGTGCCTTTCGAAGGTCTCGGGGATGTCGGGCAGAGCATTCGTCGGAACCGTCACATCGATACCGTTGCGCGAGAACGTCACCTCGGAGCGCTCATGGGCTGATGTGGTGAGGCGTACCGCGTAGGCGCCAGGCATCACGACACAGTCAACGACGCCTCCGTCAAGCAGCGCCGTGACATCGTCATGAGCGAGTCGGATGCGCATCTCGTCGTCTGCGAGCCTGACCTTCATGGCCCATACCTGTCAATGAGTCGCATATGATCTGCCTCTGTATTCACATTGAACACGGCATCGGAATCGATCTCAACCCTGGCCACATCCTCGATGACATCGAGGATGCCAAGGACGGCCCTCTCCCCTGAGTCGAATCTCGACCGTGCAAACGACTCAACGCCGGGGCCGTAGACACCAACGAGGGGCTGATCCCTTCCATCCACCCGTGCAATCCGCACGATCGTCCCTGTGGCCACCGGTTCCGCAAGAGATTGGATGATCTCGCTCGTGAGCATCGGCACGTCAACAGGGGAGATGAAGACAGGACGACCGCGTGCGATTCGCATCGCAGAGAGCAGCCCGCCCAGCGGACCCTCGCCCGGCATCTCGTCGGCGATGAGAACGCCATCCGGAGGGACGACAGATCCCCCACACACGATCACCTCCGTGAAGATGTCGCAGAACGTGTCGTGGATACGGTCGAGGAACGAGATGCCCTCGATCACGAGCATCGACTTGTCGCGGCCCATGCGGCTGCTGGAGCCACCCGCAAGAATCGCACCGATCGTGTGGGAGATCATGCCCCCATTGTGCCCTACGCGTGTCGCATAAAACTCAGAATCCGGCTCCGTGCGAGCAGCGGACTATGTAGCGTGGCGCCTATGCGCACAGACCTGGATATCGCAAGAGCAGCACAACTCAGACCGATCGCCGACGTCGCCGACGATATGGGCATACCACCCGAATTCGTCGAACAGCGAGGTCACGGGCTTGCCAAGGTCAAGCTCGACGCCCTTGACTCCATGGGGACGCCGCGAGCGAAGTACGTCCTCGTGACGGCCGTCAACCCAACGCCCCTTGGTGAAGGCAAGACCACGGTCTCCGTCGGGCTTGCGCAGGGCTTCAAGCTCCTCGATGAGCAAGCCGTGCTCACCCTTCGCCAGCCATCGCTTGGGCCGACGTTCGGCATCAAGGGTGGCGCTGCAGGCGGGGGATTCTCCCAACTCGTCCCCATGGAGGAGCTGAACCTTCACCTCACGGGTGACTTCCACGCCGTCACCGAGGCTAACAACATGCTCGCCGCCCTCATCGACAACCACATCTACCAGGGCAACCAACTCTCGATAAACGTCAAACGTGTCACATGGCGCCGGGTGATGGACGTCAACGACCGAGCACTCCGCAACATCGTCGTCGGCCTCGGGACCACACTCGACGGCATTCCCCGAGAGGGTGGGTTCGATATCACAGCCGCGTCGGAACTGATGGCCGTTCTTGGCCTCGCCACGAGCCTCCAGGATCTCAGGGAACGTCTCGGCCGGATCGTCGTCGGATATGACAGACACAAGGAACCCGTTACGGCTGAGCAGATAAAGGGTGCAGGAGCTATGGCGGTGCTGCTCAAGGACGCACTCAACCCGAACCTGATGCAGACACTCGAGGGAACACCTGCGCTCGTCCACACCGGTCCGTTCGCCAACATCGCCCACGGCAACTCATCGATCGTGGCAGACCAGGTCGGCATCCGTGGGGGGGACTATCTCATCACCGAAGCGGGATTCGGCTCCGATGTCGGTGCAGAGAAGTTCTTCAACCTGAAGTGCGCAGCGTCGGGCATGTCACCCGATGTTGCCGTCGTTGTCGCCACGGTTCGAGCCCTGAAGCTGAACTCTGCGAAGTTTCATTTTTCAGCGGGCCAACCTTTGCCTGAAGAGATGATCGCAAACAACCCAGAAGACGTCATGGCCGGGGCTGACAATCTGAGAAGGCACATCGCAAACGTGCGCCAGCACGGCGTGACCCCTGTGGTTGCAGTCAACAGCTTCCCAACCGATCATCCCTCTGAGCTCGCAGCCATTGGCCAGATCGCGGAGGAGGAGGGTGCTGTCTGGGCAATCGCTGAGCCATACGACCGAGGAGCGGAAGGCATGGTCGCCCTCGCCGAGGCAGTGAGGGACGCCGCCAACGATGGCTCGAGATTCGCACCGCTGTATTCGTCTGACATGAGCCTGATGGAGAAGATCGAGAGAATCGCAACAAAGGTCTACGGCGCAGACGGAGTCGAGTATGACATCAAAGCGAAGCGGCAGCTCGCGAGCTATGAATCTCACGGGTATGGCCATCTGCCCATCTGTATGGCCAAGACGCAGTACTCGTTCAGCCACAATCCGTCCCTTCTCGGGGCGCCTACAGGCTGGATACTCCCCGTACGCGAGGCGCAATTGGTCGCCGGTGCCGGTTTCGTCCTACCACTGACCGGTTCCATAAACCGGATGCCGGGGCTGGGACTTCACCCTGCCGCCCACTCGATCGACATCGATGAGGATGGCAACATCGTCGGTTTGAGCTGATTGATCAGATTCCAGAAACCAGATTCCAGAGTCTGGTGTCTGGCATCTGTTATCTGACAACGCCTGTATCTTCGGCCGTGAGGAGTCGATGTTCCTCACCGATGGACGACCGAGAGGGGCCATGGGAAGCCATCCAATCGTGGCAGCGCTTCTGTCTGCACTGGTTCCAGGGGCGGGTCAGCTCTACGCGCGGAGGCCTCTGCGAGCCCTCACATTCTTCCTCCCATCACTCGTCCTTGCTTTCGGTGGGTACGAGTTTGCTTCCCGCGGCGCTGTGGAATTGGCCGT
>Ga0255052_10000441_pt1 | contig 33717 bp, 50 predicted proteins | sample JV7_2_21_MG_FD_188632 | JGI IMG/M metagenome (GOLD analysis project Ga0255052, IMG submission 188632) | Seawater microbial communities from Jervis Inlet, British Columbia, Canada - JV7_2_21 | ecosystem: Environmental > Aquatic > Marine > Inlet | place: Canada: British Columbia | collected...
GAGTAAATCATGAACAAGCCAGAATTACTCGACTACATGGAATCTAAGACGGCGTGCAGCCCTGCCATGGACTGGGTGAAAGACACAGAAGGCACGCCTCAGGAACTATGGGTCGCCCTGTGCTCCCCAGACGGCGGCGGCTACGGCTACGGCTACGACTACGGCAGCGGCTACGGCTACGGCTACGGCGACGGCTACGGCAGAGGCGACGGCTACGGCTCCAGGTTCAAGATCGAATTCAGCGGCCAGTACGTGACCATAGGGTGCGAAACCATGCCGGCCGCCGAGTGGTTAAGCGGGGCCGGACTTGAACTAGCGAAGGCCGAGGGGCTCTCAGGTCTCGAGATAGAAATCTACAGGGCAATTATTACGAAGGCGAGTAAATCATGAACAAGCCAGAATTACTCGACTACATGGAATCTAAGACGGCGTGCAGCCCTGCCATGGACTGGGTGAAAGACACAGAAGGCACGCCTCAGGAACTATGGGATCAATGTTCGAAAGCCGACTGGTTGCTATGGCTAGCCGAAGAGGCAGGGGTAGAGCGTACGATCCTAGTACACTGTGCAAGTGATTGTGCAGAAAGGGCTTTACGCTTTGTACCGGAAGAGGAAGATCGTCCTAGATTGGCGATAGAGGCAGCCAGGGCTTGGGCCAATGAACCTACGGAGGGAAATCGACTGGCTGCGCAGGCTGCTGGGGATGCTGCTGGGGATGCTGGGGCTGCTTTGCGGGCTGCTGCGCGGGCTGCGTGGGCTGCGTGGGATGCTGCGGATGCTGCGTATGCTGCGGATGCTGCGTGGGCTGCGTGGGCTGCTGCTGCGTGGGCTGCTGAGTGGGCTGCGGAGAATCTTGAACTATGCAAGCTTGTACGTAAAAGGGTTACCTGGGACATGGTAGCGGCTGCGATAAAAACCCAGAAAGGGACTTACGGAAAATGAACAAGCCAGAATTACTCGACTACATGGAACCCACAAGAGAGACACCATGAAGGACGTACTACTCGTAGACCTGTCGTCAATATTCCACCGTCACTGGCACGTGTCCAAGGACGAGCCCGTCAGTAGCGCCGCCAGCGGCACCTTGAAGGAGGTGCTCTCGTTGGTCTCCGAGTACGACCACGTAGGTATCTGCGGCGACTGGGGGCCGTATGACCGCAAGGAGATGTTCCCGGCGTACAAGCAACATCGTGATAAACCCGAGGCAGCCCTGATTGACCAGCTGAGGAAGACGCAGGAGAAACTCAAGGCGGAGGGGTTCACACTGTTGGCTAAAAAAGGGAAGGAGGCTGACGATATTATCGCGACTATAGCCAATCAGCTGCAGGGCGAGTGCCGAGTCACCATAGCGTCTGGAGACAAGGACCTGATGCAGCTGATTGGCCCTAACGTGATAATGAGGAACAAGGGCGAACTGATTGATGTGGCCGTAGTCGAAGAGCGCTTCGGGGTATTGCCATCGCAGATGCTGGACTACCTCAGCCTTATGGGCGATTCGATCGATAATGTGCCCGGCGTGAAGGGCGTGGCCAAGAAGCACTCCCGTGAGCTGATTAGCAAGTACTCCGACATCGAAGGCGTGTTTCGCGCAGTAAAGGAGTGCCCCGAGGACTTCTTTCTCCAGACGGGTAAGCCGAGCAAGGTATTCGAGAACCTCGTAGCAGGGGAAGAGGCAGCGCGCATGGCGAAGGCGCTCATCTCGCTCCAGACTGAAGTAGACATCGATTACTCAAGTATCTTCGAGCCCAGAATGCCGGTGCCGATAGAGACTGGCGAAGGCATGAACCAGGACGCGAGGCTGGGCACGGCCGCGAGCGACGCCCCCCTTGTCGAAGCCGAAGTGGTGGAGCAGTCAGAGGCTGTAGTAGTGAGGCCCTCCAGGGTCGTGGATGTCGAGTACCGGAGGCAGCTTGAGCCGACATCAATGGCCGATGGCTCCAATAACGCGTGGGCGTTGGCCAATACGATATACGAGTCAAGGGTGTTTGCCGCGTGGCCGAATCCAGGCGCCATCATCGCTGTACTCCTCAAGGGGCGGTGTATGGGGCTCGACAGCATCACCAGCATGCAGTCCTTCGACTGCCTCGACATCAAGGGGCGGCTAACAATCGCGCCCAAGGCCGTGACGCTGGCAGCAATAGTGAAGAGCTCGGAGCTATGCGAGTACTGGCAAGTGGTCGAGACCACTGAGTCCAAGTGTGTAATCGAAACGAAGCACGTCAAGGACAAGAAGCCGACCCTGTTTACTTATACACTCAAACAAGCCGAGCGTGCCGGTCTTACGGGAAAGGCGCAATGGAAAATGCGTCCAGACACTATGCTGCGCCACCGCTGCGCCTCAGAGTGTGCAAGGATGGTCTACCCCGAGCTGGTCATGGGAATCCACACATCCGAAGAGATGAGGGACGCTGAGTCATGAGCAAGAAAACACCGCGACAATAATCCCGCTGAGCACCGAGGTCCCTGAACTGCGCCACCGGTGCGCGGCGGAGCTGGCGAGAATGGACTACGCGGACGTAATCCTTGGGCTTCATTCGGCCGAGGAAATGGGCGACTAACACAACAACACATGGGAGAAGCTATGAATATTGATGATTTGACAATAGGCGAAGCACGGAAGCTGATCGAGATGTTCGGCAGTCCCGGATCTGCTGGTTATGATAACGGGATGATCGGGGAGTACGTGATTGTCAGATGCCGTGATGCCGGTGTCCACGCGGGAGTACTGGTGTCACACCACGGCCGAGAGTGCGTCCTCAAAGACTCTCGGCGGCTGTGGTACTGGAAGCCCGCGGCCGGGAAGAAATGCCTATCTGGCGTCGCCGTCGCAGGGCTTGACGCTAAGTCCAAGGTCGGAGCAGTGGTAAGCCGCCAACACCTGACGGAGAACTGCGAGATTAATCTGTGCTCGGCCGCCGCGACGGCTACGGTAGCGGCAGCGGCTACGGTAGCGGCTGCGGCAGCGGCTACGGCGACGGCGACGGCAGCGGCTACGGCGACGGTTAACACAAGAGAGGACGCAATAAATGTCATGGCCTAATTTAGAACTGCATCATGGGCACAGGACACCCGTGACAGGGTGCAAGGCTTGTTACTGGGCAGGAAAGGAGGGCTGGGTCTGCGCTTGCGGGTGCGTAAACATCAAACATGATGTTCCCGCTGAAGATCTGGTAAAGGATGCTGCCTGCAGGAATTGCGGCAACACCATTGCCGAGACCAGGCGGGCATGCAGGTGCGGGCATGCGAGGAACAAGCATAACGAAATGAGCGGCAAGTGCACCGGCAAGGATTGCAAGTGCGGTGAATTCGAGCATAAATCAATACCGAAAGCAAAAGGAGCGGTTCGCCTATGAAGATGGATGAGTATCAAAGCCTGGCTGCGAGGACAGCGACAGCAAGCGGGGCGGTGGAGTTCGACACTGTAATCCTAGCCCTGGGGGTGGCGGGCGAGGCGGGTGAGGTGGCGGACATAGTGAAGAAAGCGTACGGCCATGGGCACGGCCTGGACGTGAACGATCTAGCGGCAGAGCTAGGCGACGTCCTGTGGTACGTGGCCACGCTGGCCGGATTGCACGATGTCAGCTTGTCGGATATCGCCGAGAAAAACATAGAGAAGCTGAGGCGGAGATACCCGGATGGGTTCTCTCGTGACGCCTCCGTTAACCGGGCTGATGATGAGTAGCAGAACCAAGGCGTGCCATGGTGAAGGGGGCTTCGGGATGGTCCTCACGGGCAAGCCGCACGCGAAGGGGCGTCCAAGGTTCAGCAAGGCCACAGGGAAGCCATTCAAGGCCGAATCAACCAGAGAGTTCGAGGCGATGCTCGCGGCTGAGATCAAATGTGCGTGGCCTCACCATGAGCCGCAGTGGAGCTGCCCCATGATCCTTGAAGTGGTAGCTATATTCGACAGGCCTAAGCGACTTCTCCGGAAAAAGGATACTGACGATATGATACCGCACACGGTGGTTCCTGACGCTTCCAATATACTGAAGAGCGTGGAAGATTCGCTCAACCTATCCGGTAAGATTTCGGATGATTCTGTCATATACTCATCGAGGTGCAGGAAGTTTTACGGAGAAAGGTACGACGAGGCGGGATGGGTGCAGGAGGCCCAGACCATGATCTGGCTCAGAAAGATAGGAGCCGGGCCGAAGTGCCCAATTGAAGGATGGCCTACGCTGCCATGATATGGCCATCAAGTGGTTTCATACCACCAGAAACCCATGCGCGAACGTCGAACCCTGGGCAGCTGGCCTTGTTGATCGGGTCTAGCTGGTAGTGGCCGACCACCTCTGGCTCTCCAAGTGTCACTAGCATCCTGCTAACTTCGTCCGCCACTGATTCCCATTGCTCAATCGTGAACTTAGTCATACCCATCAGGCACAGCCCAACGGAATCGCCGTTATGGCCCAACGCATGAGCCCCGGCCCTGTGGAGCGGCCTTCCAGGGGAAACGATGCCGCTGACCTCGAAAACCCGGTGGTACCCGTTCCCAGAAAACCCGCGCTCCTTGTGCCACCTGTCAACATCCTCGGCGGTGTACAGGGCGGAGCCGTCAGGACTGGCGGAGTGATGTATGACTATGCGTCGAATCAGCCTCATGACTTGCCGTCGCGGGGCTGGGCGCTGGACTCGCCACCACGGCGGACTACCCACCATGTGTACCAGGCGCGAAACCAGCTCATACCATCGCCCCTGTTGATCTTTCGCATAATAGCATCGGCGTGATGCCTCTGTGTCTTATAGTTAAGATACCGCATGCGCATGAGCTGATACAGAGCGTCATGGACGCAACTCCCGGGCATGAAGTGGTAGTCCGAGGCCAGCCAGCTCGCGCCATCCCAAGCGTAGCCCTTCTTTATCGTGAGTGTACCGTCCGTGTCTAGCTCGATGTGCTCAACCTTACCGCCTGTACCACCGATAGGAAGGAGTTCTGTCAGCTTGCGTGGGAATACGTAATCCTCAGTCAGCTTGTATTTGTAGTAGTCGTGGTCAAATTTCTTCCAGCAAAAACCCATCACATACCTCCGCAGGTTGATTTAGCAACATGCATCCTAAGTCGTTTTACGAGCCTGTGGTTCCAATACCGCAAGTCCTTGTGCTCATGATCGGCGACCCCGTCAGACGCTAGCTGAAAAAGATGCGTCAGTTCGTGGATGAGTTCCGATCTGGCCAGGCAGGAGCATGAGTTCCCGACCTCTATGACTCTACCCAGGTTGCTAGTGGTATGAGTCATGCTCCCCTCGCCGCAGCCATCGACAAATCGGAACAGGGTCCTCGCGACGGCCATTGAGAACAGGTGTCGGTCGTAGCTGTTGAGAACAGCCTCGTAAGACAAAAGTACGGCAGCAAGCTCCTTGTCATCAATCGGAGAGGCTGCGTCGTCGACCATGACGCCAGCTATGGGGCTGAACCGGTAAGATGGAGCACACGCTGTGGTGGCTGCTAAGACCAGAGCCAGGCGTCTCATGATTTAACGAGCCCCTCTATTCTGGTGGATATCTCGTTGCCCTTATTGGCAGCTATCTCTATGATCCTCACCCTCTCGTCGATTTTCCCATGGGCGTCTGCATTCTCGGTGCGCTGCTCCTTCAGCTCGGCCTTGATGGCCCGAAGTACCTCGATGTGTTCATGCTGGGCAGCTAGAGCTTTTTCCTTATGGGGTCTCGATAGGTGAGCCTTAAGGTACACCTTGGCGCCCTGTATGAGGCCGTATATCGCGCCCAGAACGGACGTTCCTACGGTGACAAGGGTTGAAGGCTCCGCGCCACCGCTGGCGTCAGAAGCCTGCGCCAGCAAAGATGCGATAAGTATGTTCAGTGCCTCCATAAGCCCCGGTCTCCTTGTCTTGTGTTTTTAATCTATTACGAACTCCGCCGTATCAATGTCGCTTAAGTCTGTGGCGCCCTTTTTGATGACGAGGAAGGTGGTAAGGACGGTGGCATTGGGTCTAGCTGGGCCATGGCTTGCTCTACTTGTTCTCTTTGTACCCGGAAACGTGTGCCTTCATACTGACACCAGAGCGCCTGATGATCACACGATCAGCAACAATGCCAGAGGGTATCTCTGCCTCTATCTCCGACAGAAGCACCGCCGCGTCTCCCTCGGAGAGGAGGAATCCTGCCGTCCTGCCGTCGTAGCAATACACCCTGTCAGGAAAGTTTGAGGCGCGACCCTTTTCGCATACAATGTCATCGGCCGAGCCTGCCTGATCCATGGCGGACTCCATAGAGGTTTTCGAAGCCCCGGCCACATCGGCGACACCAGAATCCGGCACTATAGACTTAGTGCCTTCTGAGGTCTCTACGGTGTCAACAAGGCGCGACACCGACAGGCCGGCCAGGGCGATGCCAATGCCAATGACGGAAGCTGCGCCGAATGCGAGCTTGACCTTGGTTTTCTTGGTTTTCTTGACCTTCTTGAGTTTTTTACCCATGACTCACTCTCACATTAGCGGACATACGGAAGTATTGTCGTCCTGGCGCATCCAATCCCAAGTGTCTATAGTGCCGCCCGCATCATCCCCGGTGCCGATACATACACACATCATCCCAGTCACATTGTCATCAGTATCGTCAGCGTACACTGTCGCGCCCTCTTTGCCAGCCGCACATGCAAATGGCTCAGACACAGTAGTGCCGGTAGACTGCGAGTGAACAAGAGGTACCTGGTACGAGACATAGTCGGTGGATGACTCCACGAATCTCACCATCTCAACCCCGCCAGCGATCATTGAAGGGGCGTCCGCTCCGCTCCACCCAAGGCCAGAGTCAGTGTCATTCTCGCCCGCAGGCAACAGCGTCGGGTTGGTTGACGTCGACCCTTCTCGGACCATCGATGGTCCATTCGTTATGCTTGCAGCCAGCCTGTCAGTGCCTCCACCGCTGTCCATCAGCCACCGAGTCGTGTTGTTGGCAATGAACAGGATTTCATTCGCGGACTGCGACGTGATTCCGGTGTCCGGCTCAAGCTCAAGGTGGATAACACTGCTAGAGCCGAAGGTGTCGAATGAGAGGGTATCCTCAATTGTCATGGCTCCCTTTACTGCTACGACGCCATCAGTGCCGGCCGCTACCGTGGTGCACGTAGCGTCAGATTCTGCAAGCGAAATAGAGAAGGTCGTCAAGTCCGGAGTGATTTGGACCACTGCCGACGCAGAGACGGAGGACACTCCGGTGAGTGCATCCACCGCAGCGGCAAGGCTTGTGGCTGTTTCGTCGTTACCTGTCGCATCGTCCCAGTCGACGCCCTCCGTCAGGACAGTATCGCTGCCGTCGATGGTCACAGTAACGGTGTCGCCGGCGCAATTGGTATAGTCATCGATGGTAATGGTCTTCTCATCGATACCGCCACGCAGGATGAGGTCTGAGGCTGTCTGAGTCCCCCCGGGGAAGTTGTCGACCGGATGGACGATAGCGTCGCCGGGAGCGGTGTCGGTCGTAAGGGCGCACCCCTGCATCCCGTTGACGTCGAAGATCATAGCCGAGCCGTCAGGACACGTACCGGCGATTATGGCGGACGAGCCTGATGGGGTCTTCGACGGGGCGATAATTAGCGGCCCGGGAGCCGACAGGGTTATGATTGTAATAATGCCAATCATTATCGACACTCGATATATCGGCAATCAGAGTCGACATTCTTATTCAGGCAGCTCAGGTAGCGTACTGAGTAGTCAGTCATAAATTCCGCCCACGCCCCGGAGGGCACCCAACCATCACTGGAGTCCGCATCATCGCTCGCTGCAGTATCACCAGTGGCAATGTAGCTATCGTCGCCGCATTGCACAACATAGCGAGAGTTCCGGTTGAGTTGAGCCGAACTTGCCGCGGCAGAGTTAGAGCAGTCGACTATGGTCCAGCCCCCGTCGGGGAACATGCAAGCCTTAGACGCGCCCGCAGTTTGCGCCGGTGAGAAATCCTGCAGGCTCGAGTGCTGCTGAGTCTGTGCCGAGACAATGCCTACCGTCAGCAGCACCGCCGTGAGTACGACGCCGGTTATGAATGATGCCGTGCTTTTCATGATGCTCCTTAGGTGGCGTAGTCCCCGCCTTGTGTGTTTGTCCCTGCGGCGAGGCCGTTCTGATGGCTCGTCCCTTGGGACTCAAATGCGTTGCCGGAGTGAATCACGGCGCTCGTGTCATTCAGGACGTCGACACCGTACACCCCTCCTCGAATAGCGTTGCCGGTAATTGCCACATTGGCTATATCGGCCGAGCCGCCCGCCGTCATATCTACGCAGTCATAAGTTGCTGTAACGGTGCAGGTGAATGAGTTTCCCGACACGGCGGCGTTCTTCAGGGCGTCCTCTATATGGAGGCACTCGCATGCACTGACGACTGAGTTTGCTGCTATGACGCAAGACGAGAACTGGTCGGTGCCTGTCTGGTCTACCCTGATGCCAGCATTCCCTGCAGCCGCCCTAATGTCGGCAATAATATTGCCCTTGATCATAAGCGACGTATTGCTACCGGTCGTCTCATTTACATAGATGCCCTTGTCGATGTTACCGTTCGTATCGGAGATGGAGTTGTCCGATATCTTCACCAGGTCGCTGTTCTCTACGAGGATGCCCCGATTGGTCGCCGAGGTGCCGCCCGATACTCCGGTTATGCTGTTGTCGCTAACCGTCACACCCTTCTCAAGGGTTGTCTGAGTGACGTATATCCCATACAGGGTGCTGCCCACGGTCCCTCTGACGGTGTTACCTGATATACTGAGCTGCTCCGCCTCTGAGACCTCGATTACTGTGGCCGTGGCCTCGAGGATGTTATCCCTGATCACCACTGCGCTGGACACGGTGGTTGCGTTCCCGGCAACCCTTATGGCGCCTATGTCAGCCCTGTTGTTAGCGATGAGCACGTCCGTGAGGATCCCCCCCGTCGCTGATTCGATGTCCACCAGGTAGCTGCTGGCCCCTCCGCTGAACTGGTTGCCGATTATGGACAAGCCATCGAGAGTGGGGATGGCGCTGGTGTTCAGTAGCTTTACATACACCCCTGTATCAGCCCCTGATGACTCCATCTTATTGTTGGCTATGAGCACCTGCTCGACGGTGACCGCATCTGTGGCGAGGGCGTCCATGTCGATATAGATATGGCGGTCAGCGTTCGATATCTTGTTGTTGGTCACGGCCAGGTTGCGCGGCGTCGAATAAGCCGCGAGGGACGCATTGTTGTCGTAATCCGCATGCACGCCATAAAGGGTGCTGGCGTTCCCGTGGAGAGTGTTGTTGTCGATAGTCACGTCCCTACCACTGGTGACGACCCCTATCGTGGATAGGCTATCGTTCCCGTGGAGAGTGTTGTCAACAATGTCGATGAACCTGGTAAGCTTGCTGTCGGTAGACAGACTGATGCAACCATCGGCCCTGCATCTTGAGACGGTAGCAAACGATGTCACTCCGATCGGGGTCCCCGGGGCAATCGCCACACCAACCGACATTTGAAGGAAGCTGCAGCCATCCACCAGAGTGTCGCGCGCCGTATTCGTGATTGTGACGCCCGCAGCACCAGTGGCAGTTGCCTTGATGGTGCATCCTCTGACCTCTGAGGATATCGATTGGTCGATCACGATGCCGCTGGCGCCAGATTTCGGATTCTCGATAGTACAGTCGATAACGCGCGCGTCTTCGCAGTACTTCAGAAACACCACGTCGCCAGTACCCGAAGCGCCCGTATTGCCGAGAAGGCGGAGATTCCGGAGAGTCAACTTTTTCTTGGGGGTTATCTCGTTGACGGTCGCAGTATTAGCAGTGGTGTAGGCGTCTAGAAGGGTGGCGGCAACGCTGACGTTAAGTGATGCGATTGAGGCGATACGCTGCAGCTCGCCCTTGGAGGCGCCGGAGCTCTCAGTGATGTAGATCAGGTCGCCCGCGGCCAGGTTGGATACGCTATCCAGGGCTACGACGTTGGCGCCCTCTGCCGCGTTACCGGTAAGGGCCAGGGTGGCGCCGAGGGTCCCCTGACCGAGGACACACGAGTCATCATCGCACGCCGAGAAGTCCAGTGTCCCGTTTTGCACCGTGACGCCGTCAGGGATCGTTATCTGACTATCACACCTAAAGACGAGACCCAGGAGGTCAACGAGACCCTCGTTCCCACCGAGCGCCGCAGCCGTTATCGCTGCCTGTACCTCTGTGCTTTCATCTGCGACCCCATCGCCAAGCGCGCCGAAGTGCAGGGGGTTTTCGGCCAGCTGGTAAAACTGAGACAGCAGGGCGTTGTCCAGCGTCGCGGGACTGATGTTGTCAACGTCGTATATGGTAAGAGCACCGCCCGTGGTCTTCAGTACAAATCTGTAATCGAGGTCCTCCGTCAGGAAGATCTCCGGGAACAATCCGCCAGCGCCGGCGATTATCGGGTTGGCGTGCGCAACATCAAGCGCCTCAGTGGTGTATGTAGCCTGCGGGAACACCGTTCCGGCAGCCCATGTGTTGAGCTCGGCACCGGGGGCTATGACACCGTCCGAGTCGTGGGCGCGAAGCCTTAATGTTGGGAGATTACTCATTGTACCGCGCCTCCTTGAAGCTCTCTTATTAGCTCATCTGCCGACTTCGCGATACCCCTGCGCTTGCCCGGGAAATGCTCTTCGATTATGTCAATACCTTCCTGGGCTCCGGCTGACGCGAATGAGGCCTTCAGCCCATTGATTGCATTCCTTACAATCTTGTCAGTCCTTGACGCACCCTTGAGCTCCGCGTTGATCAGCTTGTTGAAATTCTTGATGCCACCAGCAGATGATAGGACCTCGGCGCGGGCCTTGTCATTGCCGAAGATTGCGCGCCAAACACCGCCCGCCTTGCTGATGGCTGCACCCACTGTGCCACCGCTCGACCTGAGCTCAGCGGCCAGTTGTTGCTGTTTCTGAAAAGTGTCCGACCCTTGCACCCTGGGCTTAAACTTGAGGCGCTCGAACCCCTGCACCAGCTCCTTGTAGGCCAGCTTGGCGGCGGGGTCGCCCTCGAGTGCAGCCATTATTTTGCCCGTGTTCTTGTTCAGCTCCGTGAAGGCCTTAGTGGCACTTATCACCCCCCTAGCCTCGGTCCTCGTGGTCTTGCCGGCCTTGGCTAAGACGTCCTCGATAAACTGGGCCCGCATGAGACCGGCGGCCCGTGGGTCCGCCCTGTTGAGTATACTGAACACACCCCTTATCTGGTCCTCGGATGAGGCCAACAGCTTCTTTGGGATGGTGTCCAGGGCGTCACCTTCCCCTATTTTCAGTATTCGACCGACAGTATTAGTAACGTTGGAATCAATAAGTTTCGAGTGCTGCGCCCAGACATCATTCGCTTGCTTGAGGAACCCTGCGGCCTCGCCTGCTACTGCGCGACCCTGGGCCGATGCTGCAAGATCATCGTCGATAGCCTTCATCATAATGGTGCCGAGTCGGCGCGTCTCTCTCGGGCTCATGCCGAGCGTGGTTTTACCGGTGGTCTCCGACACGGATGCTCCGCCCTGCGATAGTTTAGACCAGAAACTGCGGGCGTTCTTGATGGCGCTATACTTCACTGCCCCACTGCTGTCGGCCTTCGACGTCAAGCGGCTCAGCTGACCGCGCGCCAGCTCGCTGCCCGGGGGCAAGCCCTCAGTAAACGACTCCACCGCAGCCCTGACGTTACCAGTGCTGAATATCCTAGCGTCCCCGGCGGCGAGTTCGGCGGCCTCATATAGAGGGTCAGCCACCCCGGAGCGAATAGCCCGCATAGCCTTCAGCTCAGCGTTAATTGCGCTCACCGCGCCAGTGCCGACGCCTGACTTGCCAAGCAGCTCCGGATTGCCGGCCAATCTCTCAATGAGATTATCGCCCACCCTGGTGATGTTGCGGAGGCGCTTAAGTCCTGCGCGCGCTGCGGCGTCCATGGTCCCCGGAGCCTCAGCCGCGGTTTTCTCTGCGAGCGCGATGGATTGCTTTCCTGTGAGCTGTCCAGGGGAGAACTCGAATTGCTCGCCAATCTCCCGGGAGAACTTGCGCTCAAGCTCACGGCCGGACCTGATTGATTCGCGAACAGATACATCCTCACCCGCCTCGACCCCCAACCCCGACAGGCCGCCGATATCCTCGGCAACTTCTCCGGCCAACCCCCGGGCCGCTGACAGCCCCCGGGCCTTATCGATTAGCCTCCCCGCGCCCTTTACTGCCCCGTGGGCAACTCCGCCGAGAGCACCGCCGAGGCCAACTCCTATACCTACGTCTGTTGCGAACTCTCCAAATTCGCCTTCGCCCAGCTCCGCCTCGGACTCCCCGGCGGCAGTAAGCCCGCCGAGAGCAGCGCCTCCGCCTATCGCTCCAGCGGCGCCAGTGAACGGGAGCAGGGGGGCAGCGAGGGCCGTCCCTCCGGCGATTTGCCCAGCCGAGAAAGCAGCAGGATTGGCTTCTTCGGCCGCCGATGACTCAGCTCTTGAGATGTCTCGTTCAGTCTGGAAGCCCGGGCCGGAGAACTCCCCGGAGCCAAGGACGCCCTGCAGCTCGTCCGAGAACCCTGCACTTACGCCCCTCAGGGCCCCTTCGGCGAGTGAGCTAGGGGGGCCTATGTCGATCTGCCCTCCTGATGGCCCTAACCTGGCCTGCTCACGTCGCTCTGCGAGCAGCTGCTGAACTCTCCCCTGGGCCTCCTCTGGAGGGATCCCAGACTCAAGCAGGTCGTGAAAGAAATCCCTAGCGTCTACTGGCGGCTGCTGTGGGCCTACGAAACGTTCGCCGGCGGATTCGTCAAGGACCGAGGGTTCGGGTCGTCCAAGAATGTCTGAAATATCAGACGCACCACCACCACCACCGAGGATGTCAGAGATGTCAGCAACGTTGGTCATCGCACAATGTTCCAGCCTTCGCGCTTAGCGATCTCTCTGGCTTGCTCTGGTGTGACCCTGTGCTCTTGTCCATCAGTACTTCTGACTGTGACATTGCCTTGCTGGGCGGCTGCATCTTGGCTACGCCGGCCCTTGCGCTTCCGAGGACGGTCGACGCCGAACCCCTGCTGGTCGATAAAATCCGGGTCTAGCCCGAACTCGATTGCCGTTTTCCGAAAACTGCGAGCACTTTTCCTGGCTGGGGCTACCATTGCCCCCAGCGCCGAGTTTGCTGCTGCGCGTAGTTCGGCGCGCTGCGCGGGGCCCATTTCGGCCCCTCCAGTTATTCTGGCCCAAGCTGACTTAGCCTCCTCGGACCAGTTTTTAGTGCTCTTGACAGTGTCTCCCTCGGGGCCAGACACTACAGACCCAGGATCATGGACCTTCATCCATGCCAGAATCATTGACAAGTCTCCCGGCCTGGTCGGCGGGGCGTTGTTGACTATGCCGGCAGATGCCCTAGCCGCCACTGCGGTTTTAAACAGCGGCTGACCAGTGAACAGTTGGAACAGCTTGCCCGTGCCGTCGAGGGTGCCTTTTGCTGTAGCTGCGGCCTCCTTGGCCGATCTCAGCACCGCGTCGCTTTGCGCCTGCGCTTGTGCGGCAGTGAACTTCCGCTCCTGGAGGGCGAACTTCCGCTCAGCAAGGTCGCTCTCTCGCTGCACCGCTTCGGGCTGCCCAAGGACCCCAGTGGCACGAGCCTGGAGCTGCTGGGCTACCTCCTCGGGGGGTAGCTGTAGCTCAACCGGCTGATTTGGACGAGACGATATATCAGCGCGCAGGCCCTCTGTGCCGGGGCTGAATAAACCACCGGGCTCACCAGGAGTGAGGTCTTGGCCTGGGATGTTTGGTATATCGACACCGGACGATCTAGCGGCGATCAGTATGCGCTCAGCATTCTGGGGGTTTTGCTGTAGCTGCTGAGCAAAGAACCGCTGTCTATTGGCCTGCTGTAGCTGGCCCCGCTGAGTCTCATTCTTGGCGATCGAGTCCGCGGCTTGCTCTCTTTGGTCCTGCCGGGCCTGTTTTTGCTCTTTGAATTGTTCTCTGCGGAGGTCCATGGCGTCGCGCCTCAGGCGAGCCTGACGTCCCTGGCTAAGCGAGTCTGCGAGAGAGGGGAGAGCGGCGCCCTCGCGGCGCAGTAGCCCAAATAGATCGGTAGCCATTACACCCCTCCTAGGAGAGACAAGCCAAGCGATGCGGCCTGTTTGAGGTCATTCGCTCTGGCCTGCTCTGCCGCCCCCCCAAGATTACCCTGCTGCCCCTGTGGCCCTAGCAACGCCCCTGACAGTCCAGCCTTCTGGCCCGCTATGCCAGTTATTAGCCCGGACAAGTCCTGACCTGTCTGTTGCTGTAGTCCGGCCAGGCTTGACCCGGCCCCGAGCGCGGCTTGGGATTGCTGCCCTGACAGCTGCGCGATTAGGTCCGCCAGGCTTTGACCTCCGGCCTGGAACACTCCTGCCTGCTGACCGCCAAGCTGGCCCGCTGCCCCGCCGAGAGCTTGACCCCCTGCGGCAGATAAGCCCCCAAGTGCCTGCCCGCCGGCCGCTGAGAGCCCGCCGAGAGCTTGACCCCCTTGAGCTGCGAGTTCAGCGGCACGTGCTTGCGCCCCGAAGCCCGTTTGCCCGAGCCCGGCCTGTATCCCTTGAGCCGCAAGTGCGGCTCGGTCTGATCGCCCTGCCTGATTGGCCAGCGCCGAGAGATTCGCCTGGTCGGACGCGCCGGCAAGCCCTGCTTGCGCCTGACGCCTTGCCGCAAAGTTCCCGAACTCCTGTGACGCCAGGCCCTGGTTGAAGCCTGCGAGTTCCTTGAGGGTCTCCCCTGAGAGCCTCCCCCCGCGGGCTGCCGCTGCGCGATTTATCGCCTGCTCTCCTTGCTGTTGCCGGAACTGAAACCCAGGGTCCTGCTCGAACCCTGAAAGGAGGCCCTCGTCAAGGAGCCCTCCTAGTCGATCTTGCTGCTGTCCGGTGACGTCGAATGCCTGTATGCCCTGAGCTGCCTGTTCCCCAAAACGACCCAGCTGACCCAGCTGACCCAGCTCGCCGCGAGCCTCTCCGAATCCTGTACCGACCTGCCCAAGGGCCTGGCCGAATCCGCCGCCAACTTGGCCCTGCGCCTGCTCAAATCCGCCGGCAATATCAGAACGTTGCTGGGCCCCTCCTGCGCCGAGAGCGCCGAGAGCACCTTCTTGCCCTGCGCCGAGAGCGCCTGTGCCTCTCGCCAGGCCTGCACCTAGGATGCCCTGCGCCTGCTCCCCGGCTGCGCCTATGGTGCCCTCAGCCTGTCTTGAGCGCTCGGTTAATATGTCCCTTGCCCGGTTCTCGGCGCCGCCTAGGTCCGCCTGGGCCTGCTTTACGAGTTCCTGCTGGCGCCTGAAGGCCTCCTCTTGGGCCGCCTTGTTTGCCGACGCTGCGGCCTGGCTTCCGAACAAATCCTGCCCACCGATGATGTCCTTGGCCCCCTGTATGCTCGCTATGACCGGGCCCCCGAGTAAGCTTCCTAATCCAAATGCCATTATTCAAACTCCGTTCGCATCAAAGGCACAAGCTCGAAATAAGCCGGCATGTTCTCAGTGGACGACGCGGCGCCGCTGGTGACAGTTATCTCTGGCAAATCTAATGTGTCTGTAGACGATGCGCTAGTAACGGTAATCTCTGGGATGTCGATAGCGTGGGTGTGGGCGTCCGAAGCCACATCCGTGCCGGAGCCGCTGAGCGATGTAGTTGCGCTCGGTGACCCTGTGGTCGCGCTTGGGTGGTCATGAACGACGCTGTGCGTGTGGCCTGCCGTAGCAGTGCTTGGGTGGTCATGGACCACTGGGTGGGTATGAGAACTCGAGTCGGTGCCGCCGGTGCCGCCAGAGCCAGTAACGCTGGCCCGCGGGAACTTCCCGGTCAGATCGGGGGACCCGTTGCTGCCGTTGCATATCTGCCAGCCGTCGTAAGGGCCCGGGGTCTTACCGAGCCCGTCAGTATCGAAGTTATCGGAGACTTCCTGAGCGCTCAGGTGGTGCATCACTATGCCAAAAGGCGGAACTATGCCGAAGTTGACGGCATTCATCATGCGCCCAAGCCAACGGATGAAGTCACGGTGTATTGAGCCACCCTTGTCCGCGGCCTGCTGGGATGCCCTCATGGACTGAAGCTGGCTCATGCCAGCACGTCGATCCTGGCCCGCGCTGCGTTGACCACGAATTTTACCGGTTCGCGTATCCTGAACCTAGGGGCCGGAGACCTGAACATGCCGCACCTATGCCACCTGGGCCGGTAGCTGTAGTCACCAAGCCCCCCTAGCTCTATCTGCCTAGGAGTGTCGAATGTCCTGCCGCCGTCGTCGGAGAATGTCAGAGACACCTCAGGGCTCGCGCCGTAGGCCGAGGAATCGCCGTCTAGCCCAACCCCAGACTCAGCGTCGAGAAGGACCTCATGGACTGAAAGTCGCCTCTCTCCGGCAAACAGCGGAGGGAGGTCTATAAGGCGCTCAGGGACAACGCCGTTATCATCGAAAGTGTCTAGGTCTAGCTCGTACAGGTTGCCGTTAGCATAGTCCCCCACGATCACCTTAAGCTCATAGCTAATGCCGAACTGGCCACGCCACCTTGGCTGCTGCCAGCTTGCGCGTTCCTGCCAGCGACCAGTAGTGGCGTCGAAAGATATACTGAGATGCGAAAAATTAAGGACGTAGAACGAGTGTCCGCCCTGATTGTAAGTAAACGCCTCGCACGTGTTAACGTCATTCTGAGCCCTGACCAGCTCGTCAATGCCCTCGGTGGAGATTGGTATCGGATTGTATCCTTGAGACCTATACACCCTGAGGTCATCCCCAAGCCAGAACACTGAGTGTTGGGTCTTGGCGATAGAGCCCGGAGAGATGCAACCGCGTTCGACGAAGCCGGACGGTGCCCTTCTGTAAGGGAACGCCGCATTGCCTGAGTTGTACCAAATCTCGATTGACTCCCTCCCCATGAGCCACAACTCGCGATGGTCGACGATACAACCCACTAGCTGGTCAGGGAGGGCGTCGGCGCTCGAGAAATCCAGGGCAGATATTGTCGTGAAGTCGTCAAGGGAGGTGATGAAGAACTTCTCGTCGCCCTCGGTCGTGAATATCCCATACCCATCAGCATAGGCCGCACCGTTCAAGTCACTCAGCGTGGCAATGTTCAGCAGTGATGTGCCGTCCCAGACATACAGAAGCGTAGTCGTAGCAATCGCGACCTGACTGAAGTTGGACGTCATCCTGACTGGCTGGCTGCCCTGAATGGACCCCAGGAGCACCGCAGTGCCGGATTTCTCGAACCGCCACAGTTCCTCCCCCTGGACCGCAAACAGGTGTGGCCCCTGCTTCGTAATCCCCCGGCAGGGCCCTGAGCCCCCGGTTCCGAACAGCTTCAGCCCCGGCAGAGGGTAGAGGGAGATCTCTGACTTGCTCTTCGGAGGGTTCTGCACGGCGTACATGTTGACCAGACGCTGAGCGCTGGCTGGGAGGCTGCGGGACTGGTACGAGTGATCGGCTAGCGGTATGTCGATATAGTCGCCAGCCATCAGAAGAACTCTGGCGAGGTTCTGACGTTATGGTTGAAGCCTGCGACCTGCTTAGAGAGAGCCCTCTCCCCGGCGGACTGCCCGCTCTTGAGCTCCACGAAGCGAGCCCCCGTGTAACCAAATGACTGCGCGACATCGCCCGCGACGTAGTCCCGCAAGGGCACCTGCGCCCATTCCGGAACTGCCGAGATCGCGAACGGGACAAGCGCCTGCTTGCTTAGCGTCGAGTGCGCCGCGTCGATGGCCTCGTCGACCAGGGCCGCGTCAGCCGCCTGCGCTGATTGCCCGGAGCCAAGGACGCCCAAGTGCTGCAGGACTCTGTTTCGTAGCTCTGCTTTGGTAAGGGCTGCCATCTGTCATCCTTGCTTCTTGCTTACCTGCTTCTTGGCCTTCTTACGAGATGGTCCCGGGAGGCTCTCGGGAAGCCGTGCCGCCCGGAGCTCAGCCTCTAGTTCGGCTATCCTCCCTGACTGAGCCTCGATTGTCGCAGTAGCATCGCCTCCGTCCGAGGACTCTCCAGTTTCGGAGAAGCAGTCGAGCATTCTCAGGCGGAACGCGATGTCGACGTCACTGACCACGACCTCTTTACCTACGGGGAAATCAAGGGGGCGCCCATTCCTGGATTTCATCTTGAAGACATCCATTGGGGTCATTGTGACCTCTGGTACTCCTCCGAGGATGCGGGCGCCGCTACGGTCTTTAACGAAGGACCCGCTCTGCTCGTGCACCTGGTTTCCGCTAGTGTCAGTAACAGGAAAGCCATCGTCATCAAGGACGGCCACGAGGCGGCCGTTGCGCTTAAAGGTAGGCCTTGAGGCGCTGTCCATGGCCGATCCGTCATAGACGAAAACGCCTGGGCCTCGCTTAATATTGGCCTGACGCTGCTTCCGGTTATCGCCAGCAAAGTCGCTTCGCATATTCGTCCCATTCCTAGCAGGGCATCGTGCACGGCAATACCCTGAGTGTTAAAGCCACCGTGCCGGCTTATCTGTCAGTCGCCAACCGCCGACACGTAATTGGTCGCCTGGCCGTGCATGAAAGAGTTGTAGGTGAGCTTCTCACATCCACGAATCTCTCCAACAGCAACGCCCTTCCGGTTCGAATAGTCAAAACGGTCAGTCTTCACCTGCAGGCGTTGAGCCCAGGCTAAACCTAGGGCCTGAGCGCCGCAGAAGAATGTCGCCGAGACGTCGATGCCTCCGGCCCCAACGCCCGAGATAAGCGCGCCGCCAGCTGCGACAGTACGGTCAAACTCAGGCACCTCGCGGCAGACAACGTTATCAACCATAATGTCTCCACTTGAGAATATCTGGTTCTTTTCGCCGCGGACATCAGCATTCTGAAGCACCGTCTCGAAATTGCCTGCGAGGTCACGGAAAGCAAGACTGCCCATAAGGTGGACGAATCGTTCCTTGCCCGCTCGGTTACCCTGGGTAATGACTGGCTTGATGTGTGGGTCGGCGAGTTGCGCTCGCCGCTTCATGAGGCGCACTATGTCCTGATGCATGTCGTCTGCCGTCCCGTCGACGGTAGCAAGGCCGGCCGAGTGGTCGCCCGTGGAGTTAGCCAGGGCGCCGCCGAACACGATGCGCTGATTCGCGCTGGTTGGATTGTTCTGTACCTCCCAGGCGTCTTTCTCCGCCTCCGTGGCAGAGGCGTAAGTGGTAAGTCCTCCGATAACGGGGGAGAGGAATCGAGCGATGAACAGGTCTCGGAGCTGCTCGTTATTCCAGGTCCGAAGCATCTGCCGAGCTGCGCCGAGGAGGTCAATCTTCGTCTTGATGCCCTCAAAGTTACCGAGGACAACACCGTGGCGCAGCTGATCGACTGTGACCTGGTGCGCATAGTTGCCCTGAACCTCTTCGTTTCCTTCCAGGGTATTATCCCCGGTGACGCCAGCGCCCTTGAGGCGGGTCAGGAAAGGGAAGGACAGGCGGTCGCCCGCTCTCTTGATAAGGTCCTCCTTCACATGGATGATAGAATCCTCATCAGCGCCCATAAGGTCACTGAGTGGGTTCATGCGTACGTACTCGTGAAACTCGTCGTCGGCCCATTGCTCGACTCTGTTCTCGCTGTGAACGGTGGTATCGGCCATCTCTAAACTCCGGCGGCTATTCTCGCTTCAGTATCTCGCTCATAGAGCGAGGGCGGAATGCCTTTTGTGCTCTGGCGCCACTTCCGCGACTGCCTGCGTTTGATTTTGGTGGAGAAGCTCTTCTTCTGGGCTTGACCGGGGCGTCCTCGACGTCCTCGGATTCGCCATTCTCTAGAGCCTCGATTCTGGCCTTTAGGGCCGTGACTTCGTCGCTGTCTGCGCCAGAGGCCCGCTTGGCCTCTTGGTAAACAAGCCCCGCTGGGTCATCAGACTGTCTTACCTGAGCCATGAATAGAGGGTTCGCTTCGGCCGTCTTGATGAATGGTTTAACGGTCTCATCGAAGTCGTCGTGCTTGCCTCTCGCGAGCATGGCCGACACCCTTAGTACCGTATTGAACTCTACATCCTGGACTACCTGCCGCACAGGATCGACCTGGGCCGCTATGTATTCCTCCGGCGTACCGTCGAAAAACTCGGGCTGCTTGACTGGGTCAGGCGTTGGTGCCTGGACCTGTAGCTGCACCCTTAGAGCCGCGTTCTCGGCCTCCATCTCCCGTCGCCGTCGCTTCTCGTCGTCGCGCTCCTTGCGGGTTGCGCGAACCGTACTGAGCAACTTCTCCGGGCCGCCTCCGTCATCCGGGTCATCCCCGTTGACAGCAGACTCATCATCAGGCTCGCTCCTTGCCTCTGCTTTGGCTGACTCAACTACGGTCTCATCGACTGGAGAATCACTCTCTAGTCCTGGATCGCTAATGTCATCATCTGGCTCTATGTCCCCTGCAAGCACTTCTTCTAAGCTTCTCATTCATGTTCTCCGCACCAGCATCTCGCCGGACCTGGACAATGAGCACGTCGCGTGCTTAATTGTCAACAAGTGTTGACAATGTTAACAGTCAGCGACAAAAACGCAAGCGTCGCTTGCAATTCTGAGGAACAGCAATGAAACATGCGATTCGGACAGCCCTCGTGCTGTTTGCAGTAACTACCTCCGCCCAATCACAGGCAGCCCAGGTCGATGCAGGCGACGTTCGGTGCAAGCAGCACGGGCCCTACTACGGACGAACTGACGGGATTTGTCACGAGGTTGGGACCAAGGGTCCAGTGCTCGTCATCAATGGCGGGGTTGAGTCCGCGCTACCTTCCACCACAATGCTGAACGTGCACGGCGAGTTCGTTGGTGACTTTACCATTCCTGATGTCGGCTCGGTCGACGGGCAGCAAGGGCCGTGGGTGTGTATCGACACAGCTCAATCCACCAGCTGCGCGCAAAAGGCTGACTTCGACGATGGTGCCAGTGAGATCATTCTCGATAACGGCAGCGAGGTTGGCGACATGACCCTCTACTGGGGTGACGAGTCAAACATCGACTCCGACAAAGGGGCGGTGTGCGTGTTCCGTCTGCAGTACCAGGTTGCGCCGGCGGCCGCAGATACTCTGTCATGGGGAATAGTGGGCGCACGCAACGCAATCATTCAGAGCAGCGCCAATAACGCGTTCTTTCACGTAGAGGGCGCCAATAATAACCTCTTGATCTCGTCCGATGACACGTCAGCCGACGATGATGATAACGATACCGGCATCGACCTGGTGGCGGGCACCTTCTACGAGTTCATGGTGTCGATGAGCGCCATCCATGACGCTACCGCCATTGACGTGAGGTTCTTCTACCGTACCACCCTGGGTGGTGACTGGACACGACTGCTGTCGACCACTACCTTCGTATACGGCGCCGACATCGCCACTCAGCCATTCGTGCAGGTGGAGAAGACCTCCGGAACCACCGTCCCAGACCTCCTTGTTGACTACATCGATTGCTACTGGGAGCGCAGCTGATGAGATGGGCGGCTACCGCTGCCTTGTTCCTCGCTTTTGCCGGATGCGCAAAGCTCGCGCCTCCTCCTATCGCGACCAGGGTGGCTGAGACCCCGATGGTCATCGAGGATGGTGACGGTTGCCGGTGCCTGGCGGACTCCAAGGGAGAGCACTCATGCGAATGCCCATCTGGGGCTGATTGCAAAACGGACAGCCTGGGCGAATACGCCTGTCAGGAGTGAGATATGACACAGTTGGACCCATCTCGATACAAGAGACTCACCCAGGGCGGCGTCACCTACGGGGTGTCTGACGGCCTTTACTGGGATGGTACAAACTCTCAGATCGTAGTTGTAATCAATGACTCTATCGTCTCTACGGTGGCCACGACCGGCGTCGACGACCTGCTGAGCAGCGAGGCCCAAGGTGACGTCATGAGGCGCGGGGCTTCGAGCTGGGAAAGGCACGCATCAGGTACTTCTGGCCAAATCCTGGTGGGCGACGGCACTGATATAGCGTCCGTAGCCGTCACGGGGGCAACTCTTAGTTCAGCCGGAGCGCTATCTGCGGTACTCAGAGCCACCCTGGGCCAGGACGCCCTGGCCGACTACACCATTCCTCTGACCGGGATGAGGGTTCACGATGCACCGTCGTCGTTCCTCCCCACCAGCGCATCCGCCGATGACATGGGCCTGATCGCTGGCACATTCGGCACCGACTCGGCCAACCTTCAGGGTGTCGACTTTGGAGGGGCTGCAACTGACGAGATGTGTCGGTTCCTGTTCAAGCTGCCGCCTGAATACGATGCCGGTGAGACCATCACCGTGAGAGTGCACGCCGGTATGCTTACAACCGTGGCTGACGCTGCGACGACAGTCGACGCTGAGGTTCACCTGCATGACGGGGAGGGAGCCGTAGGGTCAGACCTGGTGGCTGCCTCCCCTGCCAGCATCAACAGCCTTACTCTCGGCGATAAGGATTTCACGGTAACCCCGACCGGGCTGGTGGCGGGAGATGAGCTAGACATAAGGCTGATCTTTGCAGGCTCAGACACGGGCAACCTGGGGGTCATGATACCAATCATCACAAAAGTCTCGGTACTCCTAGACATTAAGGGCTAGACCATGCCCCACAGGAACGAACCAGAAGACCCGGAAGTCATTGAGGTAGAGGTCAGGACGGTCGAACTGCCCAGCATCTCTACCCGCCAGGGCTGGTTCGAAGACTGGGAGGAAGCAACCGCGCCGGCCCAAAGGGAGGCAATGCTCGACAGGGACTACTATGACGGCAAGCAGTGGTCGCCAGAGGAGATTAAAGCCCTAAAGAAACGCCGTCAGCCTGTGGTCACCAAGAACCGCATAGCCAAGAAGGTCAACACGGTCATAGGCGAAGAGATACGCAAGCGCATAGACCCTCAGGCTCGGGCCCGAACAGACCAGCACATCGACTCCGCGAGGGTTGCGACGGATGCGCTCAGGTACGTAGAGGAGCAGCAGAGATTCGACGACGCCCGCACCTCGGTATTCAAGAACGTTCTAGTGGAGGGCTACGGGGGCGCTTTCAAGAACGTCGAGATTGACGAGGAGGACGAGTCTTCCGACCCGGTCCATACCTTGGACCACGTCCAATGGGACCGGCTGTTCTATGACCCAAAGAGCCGCGCGGCCAACTTCTCCGATGCCAAGTACATGGGGATGGTCTTGTGGATGGATATCGACGACGCGATATCCGAGTACCCGGAAATGGCGAGGGAGCTAAAGGAGAACATAAATTCCGACAGGTCATCAAGCACTACCCGTACTACGGACGATACGCCGCGCAATTGGTCTGACCATAGCGAGCGCCGGAGTCGCGTCAAGATAGTCGAGATGTACTTCAAGAACGGGGACGACTGGTACCGATCAGATTTCACCGACGGGACAGACCTCAGGGATATCGAGCGCACCTATCTTCTGGACGAAAAGGGCCGCAATAGCGTGTGCCCGCTGGTTATGGCCAGCTGCTACGTCGACAAGGAGGGCTTTCGCTACGGCGTAGTGCGGGCCCTCAGGAGTCCGCAGGACATACTGAACAAGTCAGCGTCCAAGGCGATGCACCTGGCGAATGTCTCGCGGGTGATTGCCGAGCGGGATGCTATCCTTGACACGAACAAGTTCCGCACGGAGCTAGCGCGCCCGGACGGCGTGGCCCTTGTCGAGAAAGGGCGCCTGGTGGACGGCACTATAAAAGTGCAGGACGGCGCCCAGCTTGCCCCGGCCCACATCACGATGATGCAGGTTGCGCAACAGGATATTGACGGAATTGGGCCGAGTTCATCCAATATCCCTGGGCTCCCAGAGTCAGCCAGCGGCCGAGCCTTGATCGCCAGACAGCAAGCAGCGAGTCTGGAGATGGGCCCAGCCTTCGACGAGCTAAGGAAGTGGACGCGGCGCATATTTGAGATTGATTGGCTGTGCATTCGCCAGTTCTGGACCGAAGAGATGTGGCTCAGGGTCACCGATGATCGCAACCTCGATGGTTACAGGTTCGTCGGCATTAATCAGAGGATGACCAGAGCCCAGAGACTCCGCGAACTCATGGAGGCCGACCCGAAGCCAGAACTGAACCATGCTCTGGAAACTGCAGCGGGTGAGTTCGCCCCAGTCGTGGCGGCCCAGGCCGGGCAACAGGCCCAAATCATTCAGGCGCAACAGCAACAACAGGCGCAGCTAATGCAGGCACAAGGGCTCCAACCACCGCAGTTCCAGCCACCTGAGCCACTAGAGCTGCTGGCTTCGCAAGAACTCATGCAGGACCAGGTCACGGTAAACCAAGTCGACAGAATGCTGGTGGATATCATTCTTGACGAAGGACCAGAGACTGCGGTCATTGAGCAAGAGGAGTTCGAAAAGATTGCCCAAATCATGCCGGCCATACTGCAGGTCAGGCCTGATATGGCGCCGCTGATAACCGAAACCCTCATACGCTTATCTCAGGTCAGGGACCGACAAGAGATACTCGAGTCGATGAGGAAGCCGCCGGACGAGGAAGCTCAGCAGGCGCAGCAACAGGCGCAGCAACAACAACAAGCGCAGTTCCAGGCGCAGCTAGCCCAAATGCAGGCCCAAGTACAGGCGTTGCAGTCCCAGGCTGCGCTCAACCAGGCGAAAGCGCAACAAGCGCAAGCAGACGCTCAGGCGACTGTCGCTAAGACGCCGAGTGAGATAGAAGAAAACGAAGCCAGCGCCCGCAAGGATGCGGCAGCGGCTGGCGAGAAAATGTGAGGATTCCAATGAGCGGTAGAAGAGAGAGAAAATTAGCAGAGAGAGAGTATGTCCGTGCCCGTAGGGCTGAGAGGCACGCTCGGGCGAAGCGAACCAGGGAGTGCTTATGCTATGCTGCCGGCGAACACAAGGCCTGCGGCGAACATAAGCGTTGCGCGTGTCCTGCGTGCGACCACAAGCGCAGCCTCAAGGCCATTGTTCTGCCAGTAGTCGCTGATACGGTCACCATAGAGCCGTCCGAATGAGGAAGCGAAATCTCTACAAGCCCGAGAGGGCTCCTGCCAGGACTGTCGGTCAGGTCCGATTCTCCCAGCCCCCATCAGGGATGCCTGATGCGTCGTCAAAGGAAGTGTCGAGCGCCCTGCACGCGTGCTGTCTCTGCATGACTGACAGCTCCGGGAACTGGCTGCCGCTGACGGTGGGCCGATGCCTTGGGTACAATCAGCACACGGACAAGTACACGGTGCTGGCCAGGAACGAGGCCACCGGTAAGCCTGGCGAGTATGAGGTCGAAGGCGAGGCCGTGGTCGCGCTGATTCATATCGCGAGAATGGCCGAGGGCGGGAAGCTGGACACGGGGAAGCTCACTAGCTTGTTTGGCTAGACTTCCTTCCGGGGCCGTCATCCATCTCATGGGATGCTGCTTTCGATATGGAAGGAAAGGAAGGACGGCTCCACTGACGAAGGACAGGGACCAAGTTACTGAGGCGCTCGCCGCCGCCGCCGGATTTATCGAGGAATCGGTCCTTGGTGAATCTCCGGAGCAAGTAGGGGAATTGGAGGAGCGCGCGATTTCACTGCTGCCCCAGTCGCCAACAATAGCTTTGTTTATATTGGGGTCTGACTCCACCCTCGCTGCAGACGTCCGCGGGGTGGCTACTCGACTGTTCGCCGAGCACGCAGACTGGGACGACCGTTACGCCTGTGAGTTAGCGATGGAGCTTGCTTCGAGTGGCCAGGCTCTTGTGAGACTCGGTTTAGTGTTGGGGCTTGAGGATGGGGATAATCAGGAGTTATTGGCGCGCCTTAGTCAGGACCCTCACTCTCGTGTCCGGCAGGAAGCGGAGCGACTCAGAGCAAGTGCCGGATTCCTCCATTTCTCAATCATCAAAAACTCCGCATCCGGGTTGTGAGAAATTCTTCTTAGGATCGCGGCCTCGGGGGTCAGCTACCCTCCGTGAGACGTTGCCGCCTTTGTTATGAGTCACGGGGTTGCTCCTCAAGGAATCGTAAGATGGCGCCACTTACGGCCCGCTTAAAGGCACCTGGGTCCCGTCTGAGGTGCGACCACAGGCCGGAAGCGGAGGTGCCGTCGTGGCATTCAGCGACAGCCCTTATGACTCGGTGCGTCAGCTCTGCTATCTGTGCATCAGTCACGCTTATTCCACTCCTTCACTCATAGCAGAATCGCTCCAATAAGCATCAGGATCAGCCCTACAACAACGGCAGTGTCTAGCCGGTCGTTAATCATCACGACCCCTTTCTGAGCTGAATAACATCGGCCTCGCAGGAATCCTCGGCATAATCGACACCATTCGCGGCGTTGATCTCATTCTGCCGCCGGGCGAGAGCCTTGTCTAGTTCGTGAACCCTCCTTGCTCTCGCAATCCGCGGGTGGCCAAGGCCTTCAATGTTGTCCCTCCACGCTCGCGCCGATGCCCCGGCGGATTTAATAGCCTCGGTGGTCCCGTCGACCTTGTAGCAATGGATGATGTGACTGACTGTTTGTTCAAGAGTCATGACTGACCTCCGGCCTAGCCTCGCGCGCTGCTGATTGCACCGTCTCTAGCAGCACGTATGCGGCCGCAATCTCACGCCAGGTAAAAACAGGGTCGACCCTGAGCAGTACATACGCTGCCCATAGGGCAAGCGCCGCAGAGGCTACACTGATCGTGAGAGAGACTACGGCCTTGGCGACTACCCTGGTTGAATCGTTCACGACTTCTCCTTTGTTGCAACTTCATTCATGAATGCCAGGACCTCGCTAGGAGTCATGTGGCCCTTGACTTGATCTTGATCCTCAAGAAAACAGTGCCAGCCCAGAGTCTCGTGCCAGGCAGCGCACTCTGCGGTCGCGCTAGGCGGCACCTCCTTGCCGTCGGTGTCGGTAATGCTCAGATCCCTATTCGCGGCGTAATTGCCCGCACCCCACTGAAGGCTAACGGTCCACCCGTTCTCGAACGTAATATGGACCCCCTTATTCCTCGTCACATCGAACATGCTTTCTCCTTTGTCGTTAGTGATGGACAGGGCCCATAGCCCATGCGGCTGTTTCAGCAGGCAGCGATTCGCGCCTCCCTGCCCATCCCCTATATCTTAACCAATGCAGACAGAAGGTCAAGCTCTTTTCTTAATTAGATCAGACAGTCTTCCATGACTCCTCGGGCTCGATTTCCTCGCCGTAGTCTCGCCGGTAGTCTCGGCGCTTAGGAGGCGGCGCGATAGCCCCGTGAGCCCTGTCTATAGCCTGACAAAGGTGGGAGATTACATCGAAAGCATCGTCTGGCCCCTGAGGGAACCTCACTACCTGTTTCCTGACGCGCTCGGACCACTTGGCGTCGCGGTGGAATATAATCTTGCCCATGTTGGCTCGGGCCTGGAATGGCCTCCCTCGGGCCGCCTTGGCCTGCTTGGACCTGTCCGCGAAACCTTCCTTCGAGGAGCCCCCTAGGCGCCCCGTAGAGGTCGATAGCCACTCCACCCTGGTGTAGGTCCGGGTTTCACGCATGCGCTTCTTGATAGTGGGCTCAACGGCCTTCTGGATGACGCCTCGCTCGCCAAAGGCGGTGATGGGGTCCCATTTCTTAATTAGACGAAGCCATTCCTCAATCCAGACGTCGGACTTGGTCTGGCCGCACCACCAGTCGAGCACGTAGATGTCGTCCTCGGCGTCGATGCCAAAAACACCATGCTCTGTGAAATCAGGCTTCTTGTTCGCTTCTGATGGCTCCGTCACGGCGTAGTCGGAGCATAGGTAGATATTCATAGGGGGCAGGTCGCGAATTGAACCATGCCATCTGCGCTCGAACATATCGTTGCTGACATATGTCCCAGTCTTGTGGCGGATATTCCAGTTTCCCTCCCCAAGCCGGCGCCGCTCAACCACAGGGAGGGCCTCGATTGTGCCCTCGTAACCCGGGTCGCTGTCGGTCAGGGCCTTGTTGTCGGCCAGCTTTGAGCCGATGAACGTGAGTGACTTAGGCTTCTGCCCCTTCCGCGTACAGGCCCTGAGCGCCGACGTCTCGGTGTCGAACCACTGGAGAGTGTCATCGTCATCGCGAATGAACCAGCGCAGCACGCCGCTCCGCTCGGGGACTGGCAGTCCGTGCTCCTCAAGCTCGCACTCGCCAGATGCGCAATCATCGCAATCAGGGTCGCCAATCCACCATGCGATGAGCTTGCGAACAAACGAGTCGGGGTCAGGATTGCAGGTGCCGCGGACACGAGTCATAGCCCCTGATGTGGTCCGGAGACGGGACGTCATGTACCAGAACTGTGACTCTTCGAAGTGGGTCAGCTCGTCAAAGCCGATGTAAGCGTATTGCTTGCCCTGATGGTCTGATACATCGTCTTCGTACTGCAGGTGCAGGAACTGCATCGTCCCGCCGGCCGGGAACGTACACACGAGAGGGTTCTTGACGTGAGTTGCGCCGCGATAGACGACCTTGGAGTCAGACCAAAGAGAGCCAGCGCCGGTGAGTTGCGGTGATGTGCGCCGGAAGATGACGCCGCCGAACTCCGAGTTGTCCCAGTCGTACATGGCTTCGAGGAGTAGCGAGAATGACTTAGAACCGCCCGCTGCGCCACCAAAAATGACGACATCAGCCGAGCTTGAAAGGAAAGCCGACTGTGGGCCCGGCTGGGCCTCTATTCTGAGGGCTTCAGATATCGGGGTCGTCTCACGGCCATTAACCCATCGGCCCTTCTCAGGAGGTAGCGTCTCACGGCTCTGCAATTTTCCGTGTGTTTCATACCATCCCCCAATACCCGATCATGCCGAGAACGAACACCGCCCCGGTCATGTGGACGAAGGCGCCCCTCAGCTCAATAACGGTCACGACAACGCCGCCGAACATCTGGTCGATAGCCATGAGCACCAAAACTAAGGCGAAAGACACGACGACCGAGAGTAGCGCGATTCCTGGGACTCCCTTCAGGAACTCAATCACAATTGCTTCCCCTCTCTATGACTGTAGGATTTCTCGCACGTCGCAACGGAGCCTTGGCCCTACAATGGGCAAGCGCTGACTTACAGTTAGGCGCCCGCAAGTAAGTCCTGCGGCTAAGCACCTTCCACCGGTCGATTATCGCGTCGGGGCTCGGGGCGCATCTCTTGCACGTGCTATAGGGATTCTCAAACCCGCAGCCAAACACGCATTCCCTGCACCCCTGGCCCGTCCCGCTGCAGTGAGGGCACATCCTGGCGCGAACGTAGAGCGCGGCACAGGAAAGGAACCAGAACATGAAGATTGCGAGGTAGATCATAACTCTACCTTAACCAATTAAGCTGTAGTTGTCAACTCCCCATCGTGCGCATCTCGGGCAATCGGTGCTAAGCCTCGGGTCGAAGTCCTCAGAGCAGTCACAGCACTTGATGAAGGACATAGGCTTAGTGCGGGGAACCACTTCGCTTTCGCACTTGAGGCACAGTCGGTCCGTGCCCCTGAAATGGTAGCCACATTCGCAGGTGCGGTTTGATATCTCAGAGTTCACCTGGTTCCCCTTTTGCTGACTCGGCCGAGTCCTTCATGCTGGACTCCTTGATCTGCCTGGCTAGGTTGGCAAAGTGTCTAGACTGCCCCTCACAGAACTCCAGCAGATAGTCCAACGCCTTGGTTTTCGCCTCATTCTCGGTCGTGCCGACAGGGAGGACCACAGCGTTCCTGTGCTGCCTGCGATTTACGCCTACACACCATCGGGGACCAGCCCACCCCTTCGAGCCCCAGCTGAACCGATTAAGCTCCTCGATCATGATGGATACATCGTCGCCGACTTTAGCGGAACGACCCTCCCACTCCAGCTTCATTTCTTCTCCTTGGCAGGTAAAACTATCACCTGCTGCAACGGGGCCCCGTTCGGCCCACTGAGTTCTCGTCTCTCTATGAAAGCACCCTGGGATTTTGCCAGTAGCTCTGAGCCCTTCAGGATGGCCTTGTCGTCGTCGCTGGCTTCACCCCTGGCATACCTAGTCCAAATCTGCTGAAGCTCCTCACGGGACGCCACAAGACTGCAAGAGGCCACTCTTTCAGCCACCGCTGCAATGACCAGGGGTTTTCCGAGGTTCTCCTTGCCAACCGCAGACAGTGTCACGTCATTGCCTTTGTACCCCGCAAGGCGTGCTGCCTGAGTTGCATTTCCTTTTGCCTCGCCCATGTAGGCCTCGACGAATCGCCTTTGCTTTTCAGTGAGCTTAATCGCCACTTGACCACTCCCCGCCCGTCGAGTCGCCGTGCCCCCATATTCCGGAGAACGTGGCGATTTCTCGCACTGGCATCCCACACCTACGGCAGTAAGTCCTAAAGCACAGCCCGTGCCTCCCCCACGGAATCACGACCGGCGTACTCTCATAGAAGCATCTACCCTCTGGCGCTATACGTGGGTATCTGAAATCGCTGAAAAACTTGAACTCCATGCCTGGTACCTCTCGTTCGTTGCGAGCTACATCCGAGTCTTCGCACAAAACTTTTCACGCAGCCCCATTAAGGGGCGAACTCAAGCGGGATATGCGTCCCGAAGAAAATGTTTGTCCCGGATGTAGCTCGCTGCTACCAGCAACCACTATAGTCGCTGAGTCGCCTCATGCTTCCGCCTTGCGAGTCGTAAAACCTGAACTCTTTTTTGGCGGTGCGTCCTGATGCCATCGTGATTTCGACCTGGACAGCGCCAATCCCGGTGACTGTCATCGTCGTGGCGGTGGTTGTGTTGCTGGTCGAACTAGTGGTGACGCCTTGGTCCTCGTACGTCACGCTTGATATGGTATCGCCAACTAAAAAGTTGGACCAATCGAAAATAATTTCGCGTTCGTCCTCCTCTCTCTTGGAGAACGACGTAACGCCGTCTGTATCCTCGAATGAGGTCGTGCGCACGACCGGCGCATGTGTTGTCGAACTACTACTCATCTCTGATTACCTCTGCGCGCTGGCGCGCTGTTTTGAAATCCATCTGGTCTATCTCGCCTAAGGATACGGTCTTCACGCTGCCTGCGCGCTTCGAGTCCACCAACCATTCGCAGCCATGTATATATAGGAAATACGTCGAGTCATCTACGACGCTCTCCCAGCCAGTATTACTCTTGCACCATTTCCAGGTACAGCTTGCTTCGGGTGTCGCTGTCATCTCGTTCTCCAAATCCAATACCTCGTGGCAGCATTCCCGACACGCCCTTGTGATACGTTTTCGATTTTATCGATCATCCTGAGTGCCGTCCCCCTGCTGATGTTAATTCTCAATACTATATCAGATATAGACCAAGGCCCGTCCCTCAGGAGCCTTTCGAGCTTCTTGCGCTTGGCAATCATTTCGGCCCTCATGACTTCCCCAGCAGCTCACGGGCTGCGGCTACATGGCCGCAATACATGCATTTGACTCTATCGGGCCGAATATGGATCCCCTCGCTACAATCCACAGCAGCGCCTCTTTCCTCCGCATCATTCTCCCGGGACTCATTGCAGTACTCGCAGCGGCCGCTGAACTCTGCGGCATGTTCGGCGCTAATGTCGCTATTGCACTCCACGCACTTATCGCAATCACTCATCGCTTTATCCTCTTTGCGTTGGTTCCTAGTACGCGCCCCAGCACGTGGGGCGCCCAGTGGCCCAGCGGAATATCGGCGCGCCACAGCGCAGCACACGCACATTTAGGCAGAAGATGCACCAGCCATGAGCGGGTCGCGTCCATTACAGTAGGTGTAATCATGACTCCTCCAGCAGCTTACGAGCTGCCTATATCCCCGCAGGAGACCTTCCAGGGGCCGGGCGTCGCATCCTCCAGTCGTTGAAGAAGCTCGTCTAGTATTTCGGGTGTAATGGTCATGCCTCACCTTCAGTTATCATCTTAAGTGGCGCCGAAGCGTTCAGTAACTTCACGTCATGGGGTGGCAGCCCAGTCGTGATCATTTTTGGTGCTGGGATCTCGAACCCCAAAGGCACGTTATTGAGTTCGTGCTGGCCCACTAAATGGGCACAAGATTCGACCGTCGCCCCGGACGCGCAGAGCTGGACATAAACCCTCTCAAATTCCTTCCGAGCCCAGACCGAAAAGTCATCCCCTGATTTCTGGCAGAGCTGACGCCAACCCCCTATATTCCGCACTGTAGCGTTGATTAGAGGGTCATCGAAGCAAACGCTCTCCCAGGCGCCGCAGGAGGCCGCTGAGCGGGCGCAGGCATGCCACGCATGTATGGCCCTACATTCCGGCTTAATTTCGCCTGACAGAGCTCTCAGCTCCACTGGGAAGGGGAAAAACTTGCGTTCCCTCCTGGCCCTGGTGCATGCGAGAGCGAAATCTTCGATTGAGAGGTCCTGCAGGGCGTCCCAGTAGCCCTCGAATGTTGGCTCGTCTAGGTCGCGACCGAGGGTCGCTGCGGTCATGCTCAAGACCGCTCTGAATTCTAGTAAATCTCCGCTATTCATTCCCCGTCTCCTGGCGTTCGAGTTCTGCTTGCTTTTTCGCCACCCATGCGGCGCCTGAATCGATAGTCGTTCGAGTCTTCCCCGTCAGAATCGTGCTGGTCGCCGGGTCCTCGGATTGCTCCAGGTACCCGATCCCTGAGACGACGTGTTGCTGGTCGCGGAGTATTAAGCCCAAGGCCTGGTGCTTGCGCCCGTCCCTGCTCTCGGGACTCAGCCCGCAGTGGAACCTCGACACGTGATAACCATCGATCGCCTGCACGAGATCTTTAACCGTGTGCCCGTCGGACAGCCGAGCTGCGATAAGCTTGTAATCCTTCGAGCCAGACTTGAGTCCTTGGGTGCATCTCGAATGATGAGACCGGTAATGGGACCAGACTTCCTGGACCCGTCCTGGAAGGGGATCCTTCACGCCGGGCGGAGCCAGGGCGACAGATATGCTTTCCTGTTCCTGTTCCTGTTCCTGTTCCTGTTCCTGTTCCTGTTCCTGTTCCTGTTCCTGTTCCTGAGTAGCAAGGGGCTTGCAAGGGGCTTGCAAGCGTCTTGCATCAAGGCCCAGGTTGATGGCGTGCTTATCGAAGAACTCCCCTAAAAACGGGTTGTTGGGCAAGTCCCTATAGCTGTTCCTGGCACCTTTGGATCTGTTGTTGTCATGCTTGAGGGGTGCTCCCCCGTCCAGCATCTGCCACGTCGCGGCGTTATGCACCCAGACATACCCTGAAGGGGCATCGAAGGAAGCAAGGCCGGTTCCACAGACCCTTGCAAGCCCCTTGGTAGCCCCTTCTAGGTCGAGCCCGGTGAAGTGCGCAAGGCTCGGGATCGCCAGGTAATAGAGACCCAACATGTTGGACTCAGGGCACGTCATCAGGTACATGGCGATCGCTATATCCCCGGGATTCAGGCTGTTCTGGCGCGCCCAAATCCAGAAATGAGGCGTGATCTTACAGTAGCCCCTCACCCGCTCACCTCACGCCCTTGAGCAGTCTAGCGACTGGCACGCCGAGAACGTCGGCAATCATCTCTAGCGTAGAGAATTGAACTGACTTCATCTTACCGGTTTCAAGCCAGCATACCGTGTTCTTATTGAGCCCGGCCTTATCGGCCAGCTCGGCCTGCGTTAGTCCGGATTTCTTCCGGAGCCGCAGAACATGGGTGCCGATCACTTTTGTGTTCTTTCGCATTTCTCAAGCCTAATACATATAGACCAATCACGCAAGATGAATATACATAGATGAATAAATGCCCTTGACTGCCGAGTCTTAATGTATCAATATCTATGCATGGCAACAACAGGGGGAGAAAGTCGTGGGTAATTCAGAGCTAGACGGCTACGGCTACGGCAGAGGCAGCGGATGCAGCTACGGCTACGGCGACGGCGGCTACGGCTACGGCTACCCCGGCGGCTACGGCGGCGGCGGCTACGGCTACGGCTACGGCAGCGGCTCCAGGTTCAAGATCGAATTCAGCGGCCAGTACGTGACCATAGGGTGCGAAACCATGCCGGCCGCCGAGTGGATGGGCGGTGCCGGCAT
>Ga0255052_10000442_pt1 | contig 33644 bp, 23 predicted proteins | sample JV7_2_21_MG_FD_188632 | JGI IMG/M metagenome (GOLD analysis project Ga0255052, IMG submission 188632) | Seawater microbial communities from Jervis Inlet, British Columbia, Canada - JV7_2_21 | ecosystem: Environmental > Aquatic > Marine > Inlet | place: Canada: British Columbia | collected...
ATACCCGGCCCACCGCGCGGTCCCTCATAACGGATAACGACGATGTCACCCGGTTTGATCCCACCGGCAAGGATGGTTTCCTGGGCGAATTCCATCTCTTCAAAAATTCGGGCTTTGCCGCAGAACCGGTACATCTCCCTGGCGACTGCAGCGGTCTTTACAATACAGCCTTTTTCGGCAAGGTTGCCGTACAGGACCGCGAGACCGCCCTCGGCGCTGTAGGCGTTTTCCAGGTCACGGATGCAACCGCCGCTACGATCCAGGTCCAGTTCCCAGCGCTTGTCCTGGCTAAACGCCCTGGTGGTGCGCACCCCCCCGGGTGCGGCGGAATAAAGCCGGGCGGCGTCTTCTTCAGTGCTCCTGCCGATATCCCACTTCCCGAGTGCTTCACCGAGGTCGGTGCTGTGTACCATGGATACATTGCGATTGACCAGGCCGGCCTTGTCCAGCTCACCCATGATGGACATGATGCCGCCTGCCCGGTGCACATCCTCCATGAAGTATTCATGCGTTGAAGGTGAAACCTTGCACAGGTGGGGGACACGCTTTGACATCGCATCGATATGTGACAGATTAAAATCCACACCGGCTTCCTGGGCGGCGGCCAGCAGGTGCAAAATGGTATTGGTAGAGCCACCCATCGCGATATCTACCGCCATCGCGTTGCTGAAGGCAGCAAAGTTGGCGATGGATCTCGGCAGTACCGAATCATCGTCTTCGTGGTAATAGCGTTTGGCCAGGTCAACCACCAGGCGGCCTGCCTCGAGGAACAGCGAGGCGCGGTCGCGATGGGTGGCCAGCAATGAGCCGTTACCCGGTAACGACAAACCAAGTGCCTCGGTCAGGCAGTTCATCGAGTTGGCGGTGAACATACCGGAACAACTGCCACAGGTCGGGCAGGCGCTGTCTTCCACATCGTCGATACTGTTACCCGGATAGGCATCCATATTGACCGAACCGGTAAACGCATCGGCGAGGTCGACCCGTTGAACCGTTTCGCCGTTTTGTTGCAGCCGTCCGGCTTCCATTGGCCCGCCGGAGACAAACACGGCGGGAACATTGAGTCGCAGGGCCGCCATCAGCATTCCGGGGGTGATCTTGTCGCAATTGGAAATACACACCAACGCATCCGCGCAATGCGCGTTGACCATGTACTCCACGCTGTCGGCGATCAGGTCACGGCTCGGTAGCGAATAAAGCATACCGTCGTGGCCCATGGCGATACCGTCGTCCACGGCAATCGTGTTGAACTCTTTGGAAACCCCACCGGTCGCGTCAATTTCACTGGCGACCAGGCTGCTGACGCCTTGCAGGTGCACGTGGCCCGGTACAAACTGGGTGTAGGAATTGGCGATGGCAACGATGGGTTTGCCAAAGTCACTACCGCGCATGCCGGTCGCGCGCCACAATGAACGGGACGCGGCGGCCATGGGGCCATTGGTTGTGGTATCGGATCTCAGTGGTTTCATGTTACAGGTTTCAAATATCGGTAAAAAGCCAAACAGAATCGTAACACTCATTACCAATAAAAGGGGTTCCGCAAACGCTTAAAAAGTGACCTTAAACCACTTTCCAACAAATACCAGTATGCATACTGCACAACCCGAAGCTGGTCTATGGACGTATGACTGGTTGGGGACAGGACGGCCCGTTGGCGTGTGCGGTTGGCCACGATCCGAATTACATTGCATTGTCAGGGATTTACTCGGCGATCGGCGAACAAGGCGGTGACCCGGTTTACCCCTTGAACCTGGTTGGGGATATGGGCGGTGGTGGCGCTTACCTGGTGATGCCCAGATACATTATTCTTGATGTCTTGTCATGAATTTGGGTCTTTTGCCTGAATGATAGAAGATTCGATTACAATACCCGGCTACCGGCCGCGATGTTGTTCGCGGACGTGTTGGCCAGTCATGTCGGGAAAGCCAACAGAGCATGAATCCTGTGAATAATATTAATATAATGGATCAGACGACTATCCAGCCCCAGGGCTAATCTGATCAACACATCAAAACCCAGGCATTGCTAACCATGTCCGAATTATTTCTGGTCCGCCACGCACAGGCATCCTATGGAGAAAGCGACTACGACCGCTTGTCGGAACTCGGCCATCAACAGTCGCGTTGGCTGGGTGAATATTTTGAATACCGGAAGTTGCGCTTCGACCGGGTCATATGTGGAGAAATGGTCCGGCACGGCGAGACACTGGACAATATCTCGGCAGCCATGGGCAAGGTGATTCCCAACCCTGCGGTCCACACCCAGTGGAACGAGTTTGACTTTGAAGCCCTTATCAACGCCTATCTGTGCAAATTCCCGGATCAAAAACCAGCTGAAAACGCCCCACCGGAAGCGTTCTCCTGCCTGTTGACAAACACACTGCAAGCCTGGGCCGACGACGTGCTGGCGCGGGACATTCCGGAATCCTTCGCCGAATTCGAACAGCGTGTTGGCGCGGCCTTGTCGCTGGCTACGGAACAAACTGAACGAGGCGGAAAAGTGCTGGTAGTGAGCTCCGGAGGGCCCATTTCAATGGCCTTGAAAATGGTCCTGATGGCACCACCCGGCAGCATGATCCGGATGAACATGCAGACCCGGAATTCCAGTTACAGTCGGCTGTTCTTCAATCACGAAAGTATCCACCTCGCGGGTTTTAATCATACCCCGCATCTCGACCATCCCGGGCGCGGCCACGCGCTGACCTATTACTGAGTAGCGGAGCCTGTTCATATGAATTTCGAATACAGCGAAAAAGTCACGGACCTGGTGCAACGGGTTCGAGGTTTCATGGATATGCATATCCTCCCCAACGAAGCACTTTTTGAAGAGCAACTCGAAGCGAAACCGTGGGAGACTACCGCGATCGTTTCAGAACTCAAGCAAAAGGCCAGGTCAGCAGGTCTGTGGAATCTGTTTCTGCCACTTGAGCATGGCAAATACGGCGCCGGCCTGACCAATACGGAATACGCACCCCTGGCCGAAGAGATGGGCCGGGTTATCTGGGCTTCGGAGGTATTTAACTGTGCCGCGCCCGATAGCGGCAACATGGAAGTGCTGGCGAAGTACGGCAACGAGGAGCAGAAGAAACGCTGGCTCGAACCGCTTCTGGCCGGTGAAATCCGCTCGGCGTTTGCCATGACCGAACCCGCGGTTGCGTCAAGCGACGCCACAAATATCGAGACTTCCATGGTCCGTGAGGGTGACCACTACGTGATCAATGGTAAAAAATTCTACGCCTCCGGTGCCTGCCGCAAACAATGCGAAATCCTGATCGTGATGGGAAAAACGGACGCGGACAATCCCAACCGCCATCAACAGCAATCCCAGATACTGGTTCCCGTGGCCACGTCCGGGGTCACCGTGACCCGGCCCATGAATGTGCTGGGTTACGACGATGGTCCGGAAGGACACGCCGAAATCGTCCTGGACAATGTCCGTGTACCGGTTACCAACCTGATACTCGGTGAGGGGCGTGGCTTTGAAATTGCCCAGGGGCGCCTGGGGCCGGGCCGGATTCACCATTGTATGCGTCTGATCGGTGGTGCCCAGCGTGCGCTCGAGTTGATGATGGCGCGTGCAAATACACGTATTGCGTTTGGCCGCCCCCTGATCAAGCAGCAATCGGTGCGTGAGGACATCGCAAAATCCGTCTGCCAGATAGAGCAAGCACGTCTGCTGACACTCAAGGCCGCGCAGAAGATGGATGTTGAGGGTAACAAGGGCGCGAGGGACCTGATCGCGATGATCAAGATAGTGGCGCCGAACATGGCGCTGGATGTCATCGACCGTGCGATGCAGATGCACGGCGCGGTGGGTCTCAGCCAGGATACACCGCTGGCCCATATGTATGCCTACGCGCGCACCTTACGCCTTGCGGATGGCCCGGACCAGGTGCACATGATGCAACTGGGGCGCAACCTGGCTCGGCGGCATGCAGAGAAAACGTGAGGCATGGTCTGAGTGACGGACACCGAACTGGTCCCTGAAAAGCTGCTGGCCTATCTCGAGCAGAACCTGGCCGGTTTTCACGGGCCGGCACGGCTGGAAAAATTTGCCGGTGGTCAGTCCAACCCGAGTTACAAGCTGACTGCCGGGTCCGGCACCTACGTCATCCGCCGGCAGCCATTTGGCAAACTGTTGAAGTCGGCGCATGCGGTTGACCGGGAGTTTCGGGTGCTTGACTCGCTCGCGGACAGCATGGTTCCGGTACCCCGCGTTTTTCACCTGTGCAAATCTCCGGATGTTATGGGATCCATGTTTTATGTAATGGAATTCTGTGACGGACGCATTTTTTGGGACGCGACAATCCCGGAGGCGGCGGACAATACTGAACGCCAATCCATTTACGCTGAAATGAACCGGGTGTTGTCCGAACTGCACCGCGTGGATATCGGCGCCACGGGGCTGTCTGACTATGGCAAACCCGGCAATTATTTCGCCCGGCAACTGTTCCGCTGGACCGATCAGTATCACGCCTCGGAACTTGAACCGATCCAGCCTATGGACGAATTGATTGCCTGGCTGGAAGAAAACCAACCCGGAGACGATGGACGCGTAGCCCTGGTGCATGGTGATTATCGTCTCGACAATATGGTGTTTTATCACGACCGTCCGGAAATCATGGCCGTACTGGACTGGGAACTATCGACCCTGGGCCATCCACTGGCGGACCTGGCCTATCAGTGTATGCAACTGAGACTACCCTACGGAAACAGCTCCGTTCCGGGTCTCGGCGGCGTCAATCGTGCCGGCCTGGGCATTCCCCAGGAGCCGGAATATATTGCCAGCTATTGCGAGCGCATGAACATAGACCATATTGAGAACTGGGTGTTTTACCTGGCGTTCAACTTTTTCCGCCTGGCGGCTATTGTCCAGGGCGTTGCAAAGCGTGCGGTTGGCGGCAACGCTTCCGGTGACCAGGCAGCAAGCCTGGGCAAATGGGTCGAGCCGCTGGCTCGGATGGCGTTGTCCGTTGTCGACGGGGACAAACTGTAACCGGCGGATATTGTAAAAAAAGATCGGTAAGTCCTTGAATTAATATTGATAATGTCATTTGAACGTCCGCCTTCATGAAATATGCGGGCTAATCGGCCACTTGGGCCAAAGTCCCCTGGAAAGTTTTTTGCAGCAAGGTGCTACCCGATTTCCGGGGCTTTGGGTTTGCTGAAAATAATGATCAAAGCCATACCAACGATAAAGCCGGGAATGATTTCCAGCAGATCATAGGTATACGGTTTCATGAACAACACCCAGAAAACGGTTGTCAGGAAGCCGCCCAGCATACCGATGATCGCGCCCCGGAGGGTGGTTTTTGGGTACCACAGGGCACACACCAGGGGAGGTCCAAAGGCGGCGCCCAGGCCATTCCAGGCGAAAATGACAAACCAGAAGATCAGCGGCGATTCGTTCAGTGCAAATACGACACCAATAACCCCGATGATCAGGGTGACTGTTTTTCCGTAGCGCGCCAGTTGCGCATCCGTTTTCGTGGATGAACGGATTTTTTGCATAAAATCCCGCACCACCGCTGAAGACGCCATGATCAACAGGCTGTCGGCAGTGGACATGATGGCCGCCAGGACAACGACCATCAGGATACCCGCAAACACGGGTGAAAAAAGTTCGGTGGCCAGCAGGGGCAATATTCCTTCAGGGTCTTCAAGACCCGGGAACAGGGCGCGTCCGGCGAGACCGGCAGTAACTGCGCCAAGATCGAATAGTAATAACACGGTGACGGAAATAATCATCGCAGGTACCAGGCTCTGTTCAGAACGGGCCGACATAAAGCGCACCATCAATTGCGGCACGCCGATAAACCCGACCCCAATGGCCAGGAAACTGGCAACAGCAATAAAGGCCTTGACGCCTTTGCCATCGGGGCCCCAGGGACTCAACAGACCGGGGTCTTCCGCCGCCAGGGTGCTCAGCACCGCATCCCAGCCACCCGCTGCAGTGACGGCGACCAGCGGCACAACGATCAAACCGGTCAGCATCAACAGGCCCTGGATCAAGTCAGTCCAGGCGACGGCCTTGTATCCCCCGACCAGGGTGTAAATGATGATGACCGTTGCGCCCAGCACCACGCCGCTCGCATAACTCAGATCGGTAAAGCCACTGAAAGCCTTGCCCGTCGCGACCATTTGTGCGGCCACGTAGGTACCTACCATTGACAGTATGATCAGGGTGCTGATGATGCGAAGCACATGATTGCTGTCTTTGAAACGTGACGCGAGCACATCCGGCACGGTGATTGAGCCGTGCTGGTCAGCCATACGTTTAAGCCTTCGTGACATCAATAACCAGGCTGCTGCAATACCGGTGACTTCCCCGGCCACCACCCAGTATGCGTGTACCCCGACCGCATAACCCATGCCGGTCAGACCGAGTAACAGCCAGCCACTTTCGCCGGTGGCATTGGTGCTGAATGCGACCACCCACGGCGGTAGCTTCTTGCCGGCAATAAAATAGCCGGACATGGTCTGTGCCTCTTTCCGGCTCCACAGTGCCAGCGCGGCGAGGATGAGCAGGTAAACCACGAAAACTACGGCGATCACCGACATGTTTCTTGTTCCTTGTTATCAGCTGGTGGCTTGCCAGCATGTAAACGAGTAATGGATCCAGCCCTTGGTTTTGTTCTTATTAAAAGGGCAACGGGAATAACGGCGACAGCAAAAACCATGGCGGCATGATCATGCCCTCCCAGGGTAGTGTCAAGTCAAGCCAGGAATCGGAAACGGCCTGTGTGGACTTGCGCCATGTGCACGCGTATCGTTGCCGGTAAACCACTGGAGATGGGAGCGACAAATGAAAAAAGCCGGGATTTCAACATTAGATAAGTGTTTCGGCACTACGTTACTGGTTATCCTGGTATTAGGCCTGCCCACAGTTCCGTCGTTTGCTGTCGAGTCACCCTTCAGCGATCTTCCCGCACACCAGCAGTTGTCCGAGGATATCCTTCGTGAACTGGTGGGTTTTGAAAGTACCGTCGAGCGTCCGGAGCAAACCAGCAAGGCACTGCAAGCCATGGCTGCACGCTTGCGTGACGCCGGCTTTCCAAAAGAAGATGTCCAACTGGTCAGACCCGCCGAAGGCCATTACGGACTGGTGGTGCGGTACCGCGGAATCGCCGAAAAGCAACCGTTGCTTTTCCTTGCGCACATCGATGTGGTAACGGCCACACCGGACGCGTGGGCGTTCCCGCCTTTCAGTCTTGGCAAGAAGGATGGCTATTATGTCGGTCGGGGTACTGAGGACAACAAGGCCGGTGTTACCCAGATCGTCAGCAATTTCATCCGGCTGAAAAAAGAAGGTTGGGTCCCCAACCGTGATCTGATTGCGGCCATTTCCGGTGACGAGGAAACCACCGGCACTGTGGCGGCATGGTTCGCCAATGAAGGCCGGGACCTGGTGGATGCACAGTACGCGATCAATTCGGATGCAGGTGGTGGTGAATACACTGACACGGGTGAACGCAGGGCTTTCTGGATACAGACCAGTGAAAAGCTCTACCAAACCTATGAACTGACCGCCACGAATGAGGGGGGCCACAGTTCGCTGCCACGGCCGGATAACGCCATCCAGGAACTGGCAATTGCCATTACCCGGCTTGCTGGGCATCAATTCCCGGTGATCCTGAACGACAGTACAAGGATGCAGTTGCGTCGCTCGGCTTCCCTGTACCCCGATAACACCGCGCGTGATATGCGGGCCCTGGCAGACAATGAAAATGATCAGGCCGCGGCACAACGATTGTCGACCGGGGATGCCGCGTTCAACGCGACCTTGCGCACCACCTGCATCCCGACCATGCTCAGGGGTGGTCACGCAGAGAACGCGCTGCCGCGCGACGCCACCGTAACCATCAATTGTCGAATTCTGCCAGGTACCGAGGCGATCGACATTGAAAATGAAATAGCCCGTTTAATCGGCGATCTTGATATTGATATCAATATCATCTACCAGGGTCTGGCCAGCGGTCCCTCTGATTTACCGGATGCTTTTCTTGAAAGCATCGAATCACTGGTTGAAGAAAACTGGGGAGATGTCGTGGTGATCCCCAGTATGTCCACCGGTGCGACCGATGGCTTGTTCTACCGTAACGCAGGGATACCGGTCTATGGAGTTAGTGCAATGTTCAGCAAACCCGATGACTGGCGTGCCCATGGGCTTGACGAGAGGATCGGCGTTCGCGATTTCCACGAGTCGGTGGCGTTCTGGTACCAAATGCTAAAGACCCTGTCGCATTGAGCGCGGGCAGATTTGATTTTCATTAACTGCAATACGATCCTATCGGGGAACCGACATGTGCTTAAACAATAAAATGCTCTCCAGGCTGCCTATTTTGGTTGTTTTATTTTTACTCCCATTTGATATTTTCAGTGCAGATGATCTCGTGTACGTCAGAGCCGGCACATTGATCGATGTCCAGTCTGGTGTGGTCCGCCGGGACCAGCTTATCAGCATCCGTGGAGATCGCATCGAGGCTGTTGATGATGCCGATGACGTCAATATTGAACCGAACGCAACCTTGATTGATCTTGGTGACGCCTACGTCATGCCGGGTCTGATTGAACTGCATGACCATCTGACCGGTGATCATCGCTACCACGGCTACGAGGGCCTGCAGTTTTCAGTGGCGCGGGAAACCCTGTTCGGCGTCACCAATGGTCTCAAAACACTGGATGCAGGATTCACAACCGTACGTAACGTGGGGGCAGCGGGTTATTCAGATGTTGCCCTGCGTGATGCCATCAATGCCGGCGAGATCGTTGGACCGCGTTTGCGTGTGTCTGGCCCGGCCCTTGGTATCACCGGAGGTCATTGTGACAACAACCTGTTACCCGTCGAGTCGGGTGTTCGTGCAGAAGGTGTCGCCGATGGACCCTGGGCCATACGCGCCAAGGTACGTGAAATCATCAAGTACGGGGCCGATCTGATCAAGTTTTGCGCAACCGGCGGCGTGTTATCCAAGGGGGACAGCGTGGGTGGTCAGCAGTACACCTTTGAAGAAATGCAGGCACTTGTTGATGAAGCGCATATGCATGACCGTAAGGTCGCGGCGCATGCCCACGGGGCGGCAGGTATCAAAACGGCCATCAGGGCGGGTGTGGATTCAATTGAGCACGCCAGCCTGATCGATGACGAGGGTATCAGGCTTGCCAAGGAACACGGGACCTACCTGGTGATGGATGTCTACAACGACACCTTTATTCTGGAACACGGCGCATCCGTGGGAATGTTGCCGGAGTCACTGGAAAAAGAACGCATGATCGGTCAATTGCAGCGTGACAATCATAAAAAGGCGTTCAAAGCGGGTGTAAAAATGGCTTTTGGCAGCGATGGTGCAGTCTACCCGCACGGTGATAACGGCAAACAGTTTTTTTACATGGTCGAATACGGTATGAAGCCGATGCAGGCGCTGCAGGCGGCGACCATTCATGCCGCCGATCTGATCGGCTGGCCGGATGATGTTGGCGCAATTGCGCCGGGTTTTTACGCCGACCTCATCGCCGTAGACCAGAATCCGCTGGACGATATATCGGTGATGGAAAATGTCAACTTTGTCATGAAGGGTGGCAAAATACACAAACAGTGATCTGAACAGATCGGGCTCAATCGCCTGCCTTACACCAGAAAGCGGATTTACGCCAGGTGCAGGTATCGGCGATACGACCTTCCGTAGTCGGCCAAATGCAGACACGGGTCTCTCAACTGCTTTGCAAACACCTCCGGACTACCTATGCGTTCACTCAATGGTGATCCTTTGCTTTGGGTCGGTGTATTGTTGCAAGATATGACCTATGCAGAAAATCCCTGATTTTGTTCGCCAATTCTATTTACATAAGCCACGCAAAAGTTTGGCCATGACCCGTTATCCGCGGCTGCACCGAGCCCTGGTGGGTTTGGGGGCAGTGCAGAGCCTGCTTTTGGGTTTCGTGCTGATTGTATCCCCGTCCCTGGCTCTGGCACTTTTCCTCTCGCCCAATGCGGTAGTTGAAATTGCAACTGAGTCTGGTCTGTCGATCGGGTCAATTATTGATCTCTTATTGTCGTTCACAGGTAGTCTTTTGGTTTTCTATGCGTTTGTGATGGGGGCAGTTGCGGTGTGTTTTGATCGGCACTCAATCCGTATTAAAGGGTACGGTGAATTACTTTCAGGAGGGCTGTTCCTGTGGGTAGCAGTTACGTACCGAGAATATCTTGTCGTTACACTGATACTGCTTGCGGTTCAGCACTTCGTGGTTGGCATCACCTATTTGATCACTACAAATGAGAGACCTGGCATCGAAAACGGGTAAGCTTTCTCGACGGTGCCGAGGTATTGCAGGATTCAAACCCGGGAAACGCAACCAGTCCCTGAACCCTGTTACGCACAAGACTCCTGCTAACTTCCGCAGTCCGAATTAAGTCGATTGTTGAATTTCATTCCATTCGTCGCGAGTGATCCGCTAAATCGGACTGTCTTCGCCATAGCACCGCATGCGGCCCCTGTCGATGAAACCTGATTTTTTGAGCACATTCTTTGATGCAACATTATCCTCGTTGACCGACGCCCTCACCTGCGCACGAGATACCAGTACACGGGCCAGGACACGGCCACCATTGCCAGCGCATACACTGCGGTCTCGATCTCTGCGTATGCCTGAAACAATGTAACCAAAGTCCATCCGATCAGGCACACGATCGTACTGTAAGGATGGCCCCACGCACGGTATGGGCGCTCGCCATCAGGCTCGCGCTTGCGCAGGATAAGCACGCCGACAATCAGTGAGAGGTAAAGAGGTACAAAGAAAAACACAGAAAGGAGCAACAGGAATTCAAACCCACCGAGAAAAATAAGGCCAACAGAAAGCAACCAGGTGACCAACACGGCGAATACCGGATTGCCGCCCTTCCCGACCTTTTGTGCCCGCTTCGCCGCAAAACCATCCACCGCGAGGGCGTGAAGAATTCGCGGTGCTCCCATATATGACAGGTTTTGATGGCTCAGTAGAATCAGGATGGCGGCGACGACAACTGCGCTGCCAACTGCGGGTGAGGTAGCAAGTTCAAGAGCATGTGCCAGAGCTAAATCACTGCCTGCCAGAGCTGTTAATCCAACGCTTTTCACCAATGCGACGTTCAGCAACATATACAATGCGATGACGATTACGACGCCCTTGATGCTCGAGCGGGCTACGGCTCCGGCGCCACCCTTGATTTCGCCGCTAAAGTAACACGCATAAAGCCAACCGTCGTAGGTGAAAATGATAGTTGCGATCACCAGGCTCCAGTCGCTGAGCCCAGTATTCGGGGTCGTCAGTACCGTGGTACTGGCAGCCGGTGCTTCCACAAAAAGCAGCAGCAGCGCCAGCCCGACGATGACCAGTCCTATCGCCGCCGTCGCAAACTCCTGCATAAGGGCACACAAGGCAATCCCGCGCAGTTGAAAGGCGGCGAATACCGTTGTCACGATGATAGACAGCACCGTGCGCCATGCCGCTGTTTCAGGAAAGAGAATCGCAACGAACTCGAGTATTACAACCGCTTTGAGGGCGATGTCTGCAACAAAGCTCAGCCAGTCGACCCAGCCAATTACGAATCCAGGATACGGTCCGAATGCCCGGCGAATGAGCGAGTAGGTGCCGCCGGAGCGCGGCGTCATGCCAACCAATTCGGCGCATACAGCGGTACTCAATAAAACGAACAAGCCGCCAAGCAACCAAAGTGCAAGGTAGAAAAAAGGGTCAGGAATAACCTCGGCGATTTCTCCAGGGCCGCGCAAGATGCCGAGACCAATGACACCGCCAATGGTAACGGCCAGCACAAATTTACTGGGCAGTGCCCGCGTTAGACCTTGCTCTGACATGTCAGATAGTGTCCTGTCGATGGTTAATCGTGCATCGAACGAAGCACGACTTCATCGAGTTCAATGACTACATCCTCAGGCAATACGGACGATACTGAATTTAGAGGCATCCCAGTTCCGCCGCTGAGAGACCATCAATCCCAAGTGTCTCTGGGGTACGTAATGCCTCGCCGGCATAGTCGCGATTCATCAGCACGGAAGTGAGCTGGATCATGGCGTCCATGGTGGGCGTCTCAACATCGACTTGCCGTGCAAGCCGGGACATAAACACCAGACCGTAGCCAACATCCTCGTTCAAATAGCGGTGATCCAGTTGCGGTTGGGCACCAATGCCGAGAAAGCCCGGTGCCGTGCGATAAGCTGTGTCGTAATTGTCTTCCAGCATGTAACCCTGCCGCATTCCCATTAGTGGATCGGGCGATACGATTATTCCCAGTTTCGCACCAATGGCAATCCGTTCCTGATCGAGAGCCTCGATCATACGTCCGGTCGAATCACTGACGCCCTCCTCGTAAAACAGGAAACTCCCGCCGGTACCTTCAATGCGAGCCGAATTGGCCAGCGTTACCGCCGGGTGAATAATCGGATTGGCGTTTTGCAGGCTGGTTTGCAGAACGCTCTGTGCAGGCTCCATGCTTGGATATACATCAGAGATGAGCCGCAAAATGTCGGCGGTATGCTCACTGGGCAAAGCGGCCAGCAGGTTACCCGCCTTGAGCTTCAGAAATACGCGAACATGGCCGGGCCTCGTCAGACGAACGGCGTAGTGCAGCGTCGATGTCTCCGCAACCCGTACCGAGTCGTCTTCCAGCGCCAGTCCCGCAGCTTGTTTAAAAGCCAACGCCCCGCCACAAGAACTGGGGCTGACGATTACGGTCTGCCCGGGTCGCAGCATTCCAGCCACGGCCCTGCCGAATGGCTCAGTGCTGTACGCAGGTCCAACCACATAGATCAGTTCCGCGTCCTTCAGTGCCTCGTCAATGTCATGACCCGCATACGTTACATTTGCGGAACCCGAGATATCACCTTCGGCGTTAATGCATTTCTTTTCGGCGATAGCCTCGACGTTTTCTGGAAATTGCGTGAAGTCGAAAAGCCTGACCTCGTGACCGTGAAATGCGCAATCAAACGCGATGGATGTGCCGCCCGCTCCTGCTCCCAATACCGCGATTTTCATTATTAGCCTCCATAGCGATGAATGAATCTTGCTACTGGTGGAACCTTATGGTGTATAGAAGTTATAAACCACCCTTTTCGCGTTTCAGACCAGCATCCGTTTTTGCACAGCATCTGGCTTCACATTTCGCCCTGCAAAGGACCTGGTTCCGCTTTGCGCTTTCTACGGGTCTATGGAATACCGTTGGCGGACTTCCGGGCCCAATGCCTCCTTGAGCGGATCGAGGTGCGTTTCGTAATTACGCCACTGCTCCAGGGCCTCTTTGTAGATCGGTTTGCGGACCTGTTCCGAACTGGGTGTACGCACCGCCCGGTCGGTCTCGTAAAACCGCAGGCACTGTTCCTCAAACTCCAGTCCACAGTAGTCCAGTAGCGCGTGGATTTGGGTGTCGGTGTCGGCCACCATCTCCTCGTACTGCACGCGGTGCACACGGCCGGGTAATACCGCGTCCCAGTGGTCCATCAGCCTGACGTAGTCCCGGTAGTACTTGCCGATATCCTCGAGACCGTAGGTAAAGGTCTGGCCATTGGCAAATAACTGCTTGAACCCCGAAAAACAACCACCCATCGGGTGGCGTCTCGCGTCAATGATCTTGCTGTTGGGTAATAGCAGGTGGATCAATCCGATGTGCCGGAAATTATTCGGCATCTTGTCGATAAAAAACGGCGTATCGCTGCGATGGATACGGGTGGTCTGCATGTAACTCTCACCCAGTTCGCGGAATTGTTCCGCGCTCATTCCGACAAGGTTTTCCGGGTATTTCCCCGATGGGTTTTCGCGGCATTTACCAGCGAGTTTACGGGAAATCCTGATGATATCCTGCAGTTCCGAGGTCCCTTCGACCTGTGAATGGCTGGCCAGTATCTGTTCCAGCAAGGTTGAGCCAGCGCGTGGCAGACCCACGATGAAAACCGGATCAACCGCCTGGCAACCCCAGCCCTTGCGCTGCTCAAAAAATGTCTTGCCCAGCGTCCTGACCTGCCGTACCGACTCCAGGACATTGATTTTGGGATCATGCCGGTGTTCGATCCGGCGGATGGCGTTACCACGCCGGTAAAATTTGAAAGAATCGTCATATTCAGCGCGGTCTTCCAGCGCTTTGCCGAGGGCAAACGCCAGGTGCGACTGATCGTCGGCATCGCCACCCTTGACGGTGACCTGCTTGTGCATGTCCTCGATATCCTCGTCACTGAAGCGAAAGGTCTTCAGATTGGCCAGGCTCCAATAGGCTTCGCCCACCTCGGGACTCAGGTGGATGCATTTATTGTAGGCCTCGATGGATTCATCCAGCCTTCCCACCGTTTTCAACGTGTGGCCGTAACTCATTTGAGCCCTTGCCTGGTTGGGGTAGTGCTTCAGGACCTTTTCGTAGATGCCAAGCGCCTCCTTGTTGTCACCGATTCGAACCAGGATGGAAGCTTTCAGGGTAAGGAAATTGGGATTGGTGGGCTCAAAGGCCAGTAATTTTTCAGCCTCGCGCATCGCCCTTTCCGGCTCTTGCGTGCGCATCAAAACCCTCACGTAGCTGTGTCTTGCCTGGTGAAAATCGGGGGCCAGTTCCAGGCATCGCTCCAGCAGGTGGGTGGCGTCCTTGACCTGTCCGAGATGGATGCCGATATCGGCAAGTATCCGGATTGCTGACACGTCTGTGGGGTATTTTTTAAGCAACTCGCGGACGATACGCTCCGCTTTACCCAATTTACCATCTCGGAACAGCTTGACGGCCTCGACCAGTTCCGGGTGACGGGTCGAGAGTTCAAAATGCCGTTGAAATGCCTGGCGGCTGCCCTCTTCGTCGCCGGCCACCGCCAACTGGTGGCCAAGGCTCTGCCAGGAAGGGGCGTGCTTCGGATTTACCTTGATGGCCCTGTGGAGGGTGCTGATCGCTTCATCACCCCGCCCCACTGCACCAAGGCATTGTGCGAACTCATGCAAAAAGCCGGGAGAATCACGGTGTTCGGCAAGCAGTGGCGCTAATACGTCAAGCCCTTTTTTTGGCATTGTTTGCAGACGATAAGCGCTGGCCAATATCCGTTTTGCCTTGGGTGATTCGGGATATACCTTCAGAATTTCATGTGCCTGCTCTTGAGCCAGTCGAGGATCGTGAGCGAGCAGATCGGCCGCATTCTTGAGGGCGGTTTGAAGGTCACCGTTGGCGGTTTTATTTACCACTGACATGAGCGATATTATCCACGATTAAAGCCCGGATGGGTGTAATTCCGGAAGGCCGGGCGCTTAACGCTTTGTCGCAATCCTGCATCGTCTGATCGGATCAACATATTTCGTAGGAAATTACGTGAATTTACTGTTAGTATACTGTTATATATGCGTTAAAAATAATAAGAAATACGGGCTTCTATCCTTGGTGGAAACAAACAGTCGTGTAAGCAGGAGAGTCAAATGAGGAAATTCAACCGAAAACAATTAACCAAGTCAATTTCCATGGCCCTGGCGGGTTCATTCGTTGCCGTTGCGGGTGTGGCGCCGGCGCAGGATCAGGACGATAGTTCAGGCTTGCTTGAAGAAGTTATCGTCACCGCGACGAAACGCGAACAGAATATGCAGGATATTGCCGTTTCACTCCAGGTGCTGGGTAACGAGCAACTGGAAAACCTGAACGTGCGGTCGTTCGAAGACTTTATCAATTTCCTGCCTACCGTTTCTTTTACCGGGGCCGGCCCTGGATTTGCCCAGATCTATATGCGCGGCATTGCCAGTGGCGGTGACGGTAACCACTCCACTTCGATGCCCAGTGTTGGCTATTACCTGGACGAGCAGCCAGTAACCACGATCAACCAGGTCCTGGATATCCACATGTACGACATCGCCCGGGTTGAAACACTGGCCGGCCCGCAAGGCACGCTGTATGGCCAGGGCAGCCAGTCGGGCACCATCCGCATCATCACCAACAAGCCGGTCATCGGTGAAACCGAAGGTGGCTATGACCTCGAACTCAATACGACCAAGAGCGGTGGTACGGGTTATAACCTGAACGGTTTCTGGAACTTCCCGCTGGGCGAGCGTGCCGCGATCAGACTGGTAGCCTGGCACAAGGACGTGGGTGGTTATATCGACCAGGTGCCGACCACCATGCACTTCCCCGGGCCGCAGCCCCAAACGGCTGATAACTCCTATTTTGTCAATAAGAACGACAACGCATTAAAGACCACGGGTTTCCGTGGCTTGCTGAAAATTGACCTGAGCGACAACTGGTCAATCACGCCGGGCCTCATGTACCAGAAATCAGATAACGAAGGCTATTGGGAGCACAATCCGGAATTTTTTGATGATCTGGAAACCGGCCGGCTCTGGCCTGCCTCTGGCGAAGATGACTGGTACCAGGCTTCATTAACACTGGAGGGCAGTATTGGAGACGTCGACATGGTCTACGCAGGTGCCTACCTGGATCGGGATCAAAACTACGAGTACGACTACAGTGACTATACCGAGTACTGGGCTTATTACCTTACCAACCCGGATTACTATGACGCTCCGGGCTACTGCGTTTACTACGCCGCAAGCGGTGACTGCGCCATCGGAACGCAATACGTAGGTTCCAAGAATGTATTTACGCGCCAGAGCCATGAACTGCGCTTCCAGTCCTCGCAGGACCAGCGCTTTCGTTGGATTGCCGGCCTGTTCTATCAGAAACAGGAACACAACTTTGATCTGCAGTGGATCGTTCCTGATCTGGATCCCGCGCTCACGGTCGTTCTGCCCCCCACCGGCGATCGTCTCTATGGAGGCACCACGGTGTGGCAAACCTACCAGATTCGTACCGATGAGGACTCGGCGGTTTTCGGCGAAATATCCTTTGACTTCAACGACAAGTTCACCGGCACCGTTGGCGCCAGGTACTTCGAGTTCGATAATGCACTATACGGTTTCAACGGTTTTGCCCGGCATTGCACCGGCCAATTCATTGACGGTAAATTTGTCCAGATCCCTGCCGATGAAGGTGGCGAAATGCAGTTCCCCTGCTTCGAAACCAGGATTCTCGATGACGTGGCCAAAGGCGATGACATCGCCTACAAGCTCAATCTCGAATATCGCCACAGTGACGACACGTTGTTTTATGTCACCTGGTCCGAAGGGTTCCGGGCGGGTGGTGTAAACCGTGCGCGCGTACCCGACATTCCCACGTACGATCCTGACTTCGTCACCAACTACGAGTTTGGCTGGAAGACGACCCTGGCCGATGGCGCGGTCCGGTTCAACGGTGCGGCCTATATCATTGACTGGGACAATTTCCAGTTTGGCTTCCTCGACTTCACCGTTTCCAACCTGACCATAGTGCAGAATGTCGGTAACTCCCAGACCAGGGGCGTGGAGTGGGATCTGGCCTGGGCGGTGAGCGACGCCAATACCGTGACCTTCGCCGGTTCCTACAACGATGCCGAGCTCAAGACGGATTTCTGGCGTCGGCAAAGCGAGCAGGAAGAAGGTCTCCCGGCAAACGCGCCGAAGGGTACACCCATGCCCTATGTTCCAAAGTTACAGTTGACCGGTATCTGGCGGAGTAATTTTGACCTTGGCTCCCAGCCCGGCTTTTTCCAGGCCGCGGCATCCTACACCGGTGGACGCTGGAACGACCTGGATACACTCAATGTCCCAGCCAGACAGAAAATGGGTTCTTACATCCTCGTCAACCTCTCAGGGGGCATTGAAAAGGACAACTGGACGCTGTCCTTGTACGTCAACAACTTGTTTGATGAACGAGCGGAGATCGATATCTCTGACCCGGGCTATGGCGGGATATCGAACCTGCAGCGGCCACCGGGGCATGTCTGGACCACCCTGACCAACCGGCCCCGGTCGTTTGGTATCCGCTTTGGCCAGAGGTTCTGATAACAGCACCGCAACTGGCCTGAAAGCCAGCTGAGCAATAGAAATAAAGGCCCCGATTTCAGGGGCCTTTACTTTTACTGCACTTAATCCCTGTCAATTGGTCAGACCGGCTAGCCCGCATAATTCACCAGGGATCCGGAGTTTGCAGTGTAGCTGGCGAAGCAGTTTGGTAAATCGTTCGAGATATCATAGCCATAGCTATGATTCGAGAAGGATTTGCAGAAATGCGAAGGCAGATACGGTGCAAAACCGGATAGGACAAAGTGTACCCGGAGAATATTGACAAAATAGCTCATATACTGTTGATTAATAGACATTATTCTGAAAATCACGTCAGCCCTGGTGAAATATGCGGGCTAGTGCCAACCTGAAAATCAGCCTTTCTGAACAAAGCTGTGACCGGTGATGGGTGAAGCGACAGTTACACTTCAATGGAAGTCTTGTACCTCACAGTCTGGCACAAGCCGGAAAGAGTGACCGTACGCGTTCCAGGACCGTATGCGTCAGGGAAGACGCATCCGAGCATACACGGACGTACTTGCTGCGTGTCCTGGAACGCGTACGGTCGCTCTCAGCCGGCGCGCCGGATCGAAAGACTGAACAAAAGTCCCAAACCCGGAACCACACGCGTATACAGCGCTGCCGGAATACGCAGTTAAGCCGTGGTCGTTTGATGGTATCCAAAATGCTCTACCCAAGGTTGCAGGACCGGTAGGACAGGCTCCAATTGTCTTGAGTAATGCCGCCACCTTCCGATCGAACGCGTATACAACGGTTGTGATACCTGCTGATAGCTGGGTGTATCGCTCGTTGCGCCGCCACCGCGCTGCCTGTAATCCAGCACGGCGTCGTCCCAGTCAAGACCGAGAAAGTCAACCAAAGCTCCGAGCTGGTCCTTCGGTGCGGCCACCAGATCCTCGTAGCGCAACGGGTGTAGCGGATTGCTCACCTGATCAATGGACAGTGCCGCCACTTGCATGACAGCATCGTAGTACCGCGCCGTGTCGCCGATATCGAGAAAGTGGGCCATCGATGCTTCGAGTTCAAACGCCTGAAAAAAACAGCTGATGCAGACATCCAGCGGGTGGCGCTGCAGAAATATGACCGGTGCTTTGGGAAATAGCCGGTAAATCAGGAAAAGGTAGGCCAAATTTAGCGGCAGTTTGTCAATGACAAGTGAACGCTGCGGTTGACGGCGGTGGCGTGACATTTCCCGCTGGTAGATTTCACGGGCATCGGTAATCTGTGCCTCGTTGACGTCGGCCAGCGCCTCCAGCGTACCGGGTTCTGACCAGTCTTGGTGAAGGCTGGAAAACAGGCTTTTTTCCTCCAATACCTCGATGGCGGGATGGGCCGAGAGCATACGGTCCAGCAGCGTGGTGCCGGACCTTGGAAAGCCGACGAGGAATGCAATACCGCCCATGTCCCGGTCAGCCGGCTCTTTCCAGCCCGCCATTGGGTTTCTCTTCAGCCATGCCTGGATTCTGGCCAGGGTTTGCAGACCGTGCGGGCCTCGCGGATCGGGCTGGGAGCCAGGATGATGAGTTTTTAGTAAACGGTTGGATTCTTTGAAAGCATTGAACGCCTCATCCCGGTCACCTTGGTCTTCCAGACACTGGCCCAACTGGTTCCAGGCGATACTGCGGTTGATGGGGTTGTCAATTCCGGTGATCAAACTCCGTAGCCGTTGCGATGCCTGCTGGTATTTTCCGCTACGCCGATCCAGCGTGGCACGCGCCATTTGCGCGGTCTCGTTGGCCGGATCCATCAACAGTGCCTTGTCTGTCCAGTTCGCGGCTTCATCCAGTCGGTTTTCGCGTTCCAGCAATGAGGCAAGATTGGCGGCCACTTGAACATGGCCTGGTTGTAGCCTAAGGATCGCCCGGTAGTGATCGATGGCCTCGGCTCTGTACCGCAACCGGGCCAGACAGGTGGCGAGTTCGTAGCGGCTAACCACTTCGAGTTCGTTCTCGCCCAGGGCGGCCCGCAGAGGCGCCAGAGCCTCTTCAAACCTGCCCGCTGCTCGCAGGGAACGTCCGAAATAGTAGGCGGCGTGCAGATGCTCCGGATGGTTTCGATGTGCGATTTCGAGATCACTGAGTGACTGGGAGATGTCATCGGTCTGAAAGGCAGCGCAACCACGCAGGTATAGTGCCTGTATCAACCCGGGGCTCTCGGCCAGGATTTTGTTGCACACCGACACACACTTTTCCGGCGGACCGGATTGCAGGTAGTGCAGTGCCTGCTGCAGTGCTTTTGACAAGTCCATGCTCATGCTTGTTATGAATCTCAGGCCTGCATTCTCAATGACAATATTTTGATTGGGTATTCTACTTGTATTGGAGATAAGGGGGGCGCCTCCCACAAGCCATTTCGAGCCATTTCGAGCCATTTCAGGTTATTTCAAGCCAACCAGCGCAGGACGACACGTATGGCCTGTGCCGCCACACATTGGGTGTGTGGATGCTATTTAAGATGAATTTCGCTGCCGATTCACGCAAAATGAACAGACCCTCATTCCCGGAACTGGTGCAATCAATCCATGGGCAAACTCAAGCCAAGCACACTTCGAATAGGCTACCGCTACCGGCCGAAACGCCTGGCCGAGAACTATGACGCGATCGTAATCGGTTCAGGCATTGGCGGCCTGACCACGGCCGCCCTGCTCAGTGATCTTGGCTGGAAAATCTGCGTGCTCGAGCAGCACTATACCGCGGGCGGCTACACCCATTCCTATGATCGCAATGGTTACGAGTGGGATGTCGGCGTGCACTACATCGGCGATGTTGGCGTCCGCACCCGGACCCGCATGATGTTTGATTTCATTTCCGGCGGCAAGCTCAAATGGGCGCCGATGGATGACGAGTACGACCGCTTTTTTGTTGGCGACAAGGTGTTTTCCGCGGTCGCCGGGAAGCAGCGGTTCCGCGATAACCTGGTGACCCAGTTCCCCGGGGAAGAACAGGCGATAGACCGCTATATGGGTTTGTTGAAGGTGGTGGGCAAGGGGATGTCGGTGTATAGCATGAGTCGGCTCCTGAAACCCTGGCAGCGGCGCCTGGCGTGGCCGTATCTGAAATTGAAAACACCGTCGTTGCTGTTCAGGAACACCTACGAGGTACTCAGTGAACTGACTGCCAATCAGGACCTGATCGCCGTGCTTTGCGGCCAGTGGGGTGATATGGGTCTGCCACCCAGGCGTTCGGCTTTTATGGTGCATGCGATGATTGCACGCCACTATATGCATGGCGGCTATTACCCGGTCGGCGGAAGCTGGAAGATCGCCGAATCCGTTATCCCGCAAATTCAGAAAACAGGTGGTGAGGTATTTACTTACGCCCGCGTCAGGCACATTTTGCTGAGTGGCGGCAAGGTAAGTGGTGTGGAGATGGCCGATGGCCACTGCATCGATTGTGCCTGCGTGATCTCTTCGGCCGGTGTTGTAAATACCTTCACCCACCTGTTGCCGTCCGCATCGGTCAACAAAGCAGGTTATGGCCGATTATTGGATCGGGTCAGGCCAAGCACGGCTCACCTGGGTGTTTATATTGGTCTGAAAGAAACCGCCGAACAGCTGGGGCTGCCCAGGACCAATTTCTGGATTTATCCGGACAATGATTTTGATCAGGCCGTGGATCGCTTCCATGCTGATCCGCAGGCACGATTCCCGGTGGTCTATATCTCTTTTCCCTCCGCCAAGGACCCGGATTATGAACGCAGGCGACCCGGTACGGCGACGATCGAAATCGTTGCCCCGGCCCCATTTGAGTGGTTCAGTCAATGGCAGGGTACGACCTGGGGCAAGCGCGGTGATGATTACGATGCGTTCAAGGCACAACTCGGTGAGCGCCTGATGCGGCACCTGTATGCAAAGCTGCCGCAACTAAAAGGCAAAGTGGACTATTACGAAGTGTCCACACCACTTTCTACCGACCACTTTTGCGCCTACTCACAGGGTGAGCTTTACGGTCTCGATCACGATCCTGTGCGTCTCAGGCAGACCTGGCTCGGACCCCACACACGCTTTAAAGGGCTGTGGCTGACAGGTCAGGATGTACTGACCTGTGGTGTGACCGGGGCAATGATGGCTGGTTTGCTGACAACTTCGGCGATCGTTGGTATGCGTAAATCAGTGCCCCTGTTGAAGCGTATTTTTAAAACCGGTAAGAGTTAGCCTGCATATTGCACCAGTCGGCCTCGGGCCACCAAGTAATCAACTGGATTACAAGAATGATATGACGATGTTTGTTCAGCACTTAAAGTCACAGTTTGTCGCTGGCCCGAGGCCTATCCCGATCCTGGCTTGTTCATGCACGACTGGACTTGAGCTTCCCTCCACCCATAGCTACGGCTATGGGTGGAGGGAAGCTCAAGTCCAGTCGCACCTGTCCCGCGCCAGCCTTCGCGATACTGGTGCAATATGCAGGCTAAACTGCTTCCGGTTTTTCCTGTTCACACCAAGCGGAAACCACCGACACCCAGGCGTCATGATCATTCAGGCACGGGATAAGCTTCAAAGATTCACCGCCAGCCTGCCTGAATACTTCGGTGCCTTGCAGTTCGATCTCTTCAAGCGTCTCGAGGCAGTCCGTGACAAACGCCGGACACATGACAAGTAGTTTTTTAACACCGCTTTGGGCCAACCTAACAAGCGTGTTGACGGTGCTGGGCTCCAGCCATTTGGCTTTGCCAAGCCTGGACTGAAAGGCAACGGTGTATTGCTCCGGCTTCAAACCCGCCTGTTTAACAAAACACTGAGTCGTTCGTAACACCTGGTGCCGGTAACAGGTGGCATGGGCGGGCGAGGGTCGCTGGCAGCAATCATCCGACTGCAAACAATGCTTGCCGGTAGGGTCGGCCCGGGTCAGATGCAGCTCGGGCAAGCCATGATAGCTGAACAGCACATGCTCAAAACCATTGTCCTGGCTAATCCACGGGGCCGTGCTCGCGACCAGCGCTTCTATATAATCCTGCTGCTGGTAAAAGCACGGCAGCACGATCAGCCTGAGCGCCAGCTTATGGTGGGCAATGACCCGTTCGGCCTCGTCCACAGTGGTTTTCACCGTGCTGTCGGCATAGTGTGGATACAGCGGTATTAACAGGACCTCCTCGATGCCATCCTGTTTTGCCAGGCGTAACAGTTCCGCTTCGATGGAGGGCTTGCCGTAACGCATGGCCATGGTTACTGGCACCTTGGTTTTTTTCCTGACTGATTCCAGCAATCGTTGCGACAGGACGATCAGCGGTGAGCCCTCGTCCCACCAGATGCTTTGATACGCATGCGCGGAAGCCTTCGGACGGAATGGCAATACAAAGACACTGACGATCAAGCGCCGCAGCAACCAGGGCAACTGGATGACATAGGGGTCCATCAGGAATTGGTTCAGATACCGCCTGACGGATGCAATATCCGGCTCATCCGGCGAACCCAGGTTGGTCAAAAGTACAGCGCGATTATTCATGGGATACGTTTAATCCGAACATTTCACCAAGGATCCGGAATTTACGCTGTAGCTGGCGAAACAGTTTGGTTGATCGTTCGATGAAGCATAGCGCCAGCTATGGTTTGAGGAGGATCGGCCGAAATGTGAAGCCAGATACTGTGTAAAACCGGATAGGACAAACTGTAACCGACAGAAACAAGCTAAAACACACCTAATTCGTTGATTAAATATTAAATATTTCATTTTATAGTCCGCCTTGGTGAAATGTTCGGGTTAATATTCTCTGCTTCACGCGCTGCGACACGGCTGCGATATACGGCTTGGTGCTGATCTGTTCTAATATAAATTGTGTCACTACCCAATATTCCAATTCTTCAAATAAAAAGGCCATATTAATGCAACAGAAAACCCGCCCACTCGATGGCATCCGAGTACTGGAAGTCGGTCAACTTTTAGCCGGGCCTTTTACCGGCAGTATTCTCGCATATTACGGTGCCGAAGTGATCAAGGTAGAGCCGCCAGGCCGAGGAGACCCGATCCGTCACTGGCGTCTGCTGGACGAAGACGGCACCTCGTTTTGGTGGCGCAGCCTGGGGCGTAACAAGAAATGTATCACCGCTAACCTGCGCACTGAAGAGGGCCGGGAACTGGTGGGGCGCCTGGCCGGAGAATGCGATGTGCTGGTCGAGAACTTCAGGCCGGGCGTGATGGAGAAATGGGGTCTCGGGCCGGCGGATCTGTGGCGTGACAACCCGGGTCTGATCTATGCCCGCATTTCCGGTTACGGGCAGGACGGACCCTATGCCTCAAAGCCGGGTTTTGCCTCGGTCTGCGAGGGCATCGGCGGACTGCGCTATGTTAACGGTAAGCCGGGCAAGGCGCCGATGCGCCCAAACCTGAGCCTCGGGGACAGCCTGGCCGGTTTACACACCGCATTAGGTATCGTAATGGCCTGTCTGCACCAGGCCAACAATCCCGGCAGCAAGGGGCAGGTGATCGACACGGCACTGTACGAAGCCGTCTTCAACCTGCTGGAGGGCGTGGTGCCGGAATACGATGGCGCCGGCGTGGTGCGTGAGCCCTCCGGCTCCACCATTACCGGGATCGTGCCCACCAATACCTACCAGTGTTCGGACGGCAAGTTCATCATCATTGGCGCCAATGGAGACTCCATTTTCAAACGTCTGTGTGAAAAGATGGGCCGGGGGGATATGGCCGAAGATAACAGGTTTGCGGACAATTCCGGCCGTGTACAACATGAACAGGAAATCGATGAGGCCATCACCACATGGACGAATTCGCTGGACTCGTCCAGCGCGCTTTCCCTGCTCGATGATGCCCGCGTACCCTCCGGCCCGATTTACAGCGTGGCGGATATGATGGTGAACGAACATTTCATTGCCCGTGGATTGTTCGAGGAGGTCGAAGTAAACAACAAGTCCCTGAAAATTCCGGCAATGGTGCCCAGACTCAGTGAAACACCGGGACGCACCGACTGGCCCGGAACCGGGGTCGGCGCCTTCAATCAGGCGGTCTATGGTGGCCTGCTCGGGTTATCGAAACAGGAGATCGTGGAACTGGAGGAACAGGGGGTCCTGTAAGCGTTGCGACTACCCCTGCTCCTTCCGATCCTGTACTTCGGTTAGATGCGTATTCGACCGCGTCTTATATTGACCAGCCCGATCAAAAAGGCCGGCATTTTGAGGTTTGTGGTTTAATCAATATAGATCAGAGCGGTATATAGTTCACTGGCAGTGTCAGCCAAAAAGACATTCTTACGTTTTTTGGACAGGGAATTACTCGTATGGACAAATTTCGCCAGGGGTCTGGCCTTAGACTGATGACACAAACTCAGGGAAGTATTAACCAATGGGTCCACTTGAAGATTTCAAAATAATAGAAATTGCCGGGATCGGCCCCGGCCAGTTTGCCGGTATGTTGCTGGCGGATATGGGCGCAAGCCTGGTACGTATTGACCGGCCGTTTGATGCCGATATCGGTTTTGATATGGACCCCCGCTTTAACATCATGAACCGTAGCCGGCCGGCCATCGGCATGGATCTGAAAACAAAAGCCGGCGTGGAACTGGTACTGGACCTGTGTGAGGATGCCGATGCCATTTTTGAAGGATTCCGGCCAGGTGTCATGGAGCGTCTGGGCCTGGGGCCGGATGAATGCCTGGAGCGGAACCCGAAACTGGTCTATGGCCGCATGACGGGCTGGGGTCAGGACGGGCCGCTGGCAGATGCCGTTGGCCACGATCCAAATTATATCGCCCTGACGGGGGTTTATTCAGCCATCGGCGAAAAAGGCGGTGATCCGGTGTACCCGTTGAACCTGGTAGGTGACATGGGCGGTGGTGGTGTTTACCTGGTCATGGGTATGCTCGCCGCTCTTCTGGAAGCCGGCAAGTCCGGTAAAGGGCAGGTTGTCGATGCGGCCATGGTGGATGGCTCGGCATCGATGATGACCGTGATACATGGCTTGCTGGCCGGTGGTATGTGGAATGAGGAGCGGGGCAGCAATGTCCTTGATGGCGGAGCGCCATTCGCCAGAGCGTACCGTACCCTTGATGACAAACATATTGTCATCGCACCGCTTGAGAACAGGTTTTTCAGAGTGCTGCTAAAAGAACTCGGACTGGATGATATCGATCCGGCGGACCAGTACATACGCTCACAATGGGGCATGCTTCAACGGCGTTTTGAAGCGGTCTTCAAAACCCGGACCCGCGCTGACTGGTGCGACATCCTGGAAGGCACAGACGCCTGTTTTGCACCCATCCTGGGGATGCGCGAATCCATGGAGCACCCGCATAACAGGGCCCATGGAACGTTCGTTACGGTTAACGGAATAACACAAGCCGCACCCGCACCCCGGTTTTCACGCACCCGATCTGAAATCAGCAGCGCCGCAGGTCCGGCGCGAACCGATCTTCGAGAGGTATTAAAGCGGTGGGGAGCATCCAGGGCTTTGTTGAAACGGTTGTAGACTGTTTTTCTCATAGTGCTGTTTGATGGGTTTTATGGTTCGGGGCGGGAAATTACCCAATATATTAATGCTAATGGTCCCCGCGGCGATTCTGCCAGACAGGCCGGATACTCGCCTCGAAATCGTGTTCTTCTCCTTTGATGCTTGACCTGTTTGCTCGTGTTTGACATGCTCGTTTGGAATTGCCTCCGCTTTGGTTTGAAAACGGCAGGCGTGACTTTTCGGAATGGGACGTGTGGTGTCACATCGGCCGACACTATACTTTGGAGAATTGCAATGAACAGAGCCTGGGACAATGACAAATTGATACGCGTGAATATGACTACCCTGTCGGTGTCCATTGAACCATTTCCACAGGCCTGGAAATATCTGGGTGGCCGGGCGTTGTCTGCAAAGATACTGTTAGCGGATTGTGATCCGTTGTGCGATCCGCTGGGATCGGAAAATGTATTGGTCTTTGCTCCAGGAACCCTCTCCGGCACGGTCGCACCAACTTCGGGGCGGCTGTCCGTCGGCTGTAAAAGCCCTCTAACGGGCGGTATAAAGGAAGCCAATGTCGGTGGCGATCCCGGGCAGGACCTGATGAAACTCGGCTACCGGGCAATCATTGTCGAAGGCCAGCCTCCAAGCCCCCAAAATCGCTGGGGTCTCACGGTGGATTCGAGTGGTGTAAAACTGGTCGGGGCAGACGAATACAACGGTATGTGGAACTATGCGTGTTGCGAGAAACTCCTTGCAGACTATCCAAAGAGCGCTTCCGCAATCTCTATAGGTCCGGCCGGCGAACTGAAGTTAAAGGGTGCCTCGGTCGCATGTACGGACAGTGACAAGGAACGCAGACCGGCGCGTCACGCGGCGCGGGGTGGTGTTGGCGCGGTCATGGGATCCAAATGCCTGAAGTGGATCCTGGTCGATCCTGGAAAAGCGCCAAAACGACGGCCTGAGAATCGAAAAGCCTTCACGTCTTTCATAAAACACTTCAGCAAGGATTACCTAAGTAGTCGACATGCTTCATTTAAATACGGCACCAGTGCAACGGTTCCGGTCGCAAACATGCTCTACACCTTCCCCTATAAAAACCGTACTGAAGGCCGGAACCCGGAAGTTGAGAAACTGGATGGCGCCCGCATCCTGGAATCGTTTAAAACCCGTGGTGGAAAAATGCACAACTGCATGAACGGTTGTATCGTTAAATGCTCAAACATCGTGCACGACAAAGACGGCAATTATCTGACGTCGGCACTCGAGTTCGAAACACTCACCCTGCTGGGTTCCTGTTGCGCAATCAATAACTGGGAAGACGTCGCCGATCTCGACCGCTTGTGTGATGAATTGGGCCTCGACACGATCGAAACCGGTGCAGCGATCGCGGTGTACATGGATTCCGGCGGCATGGCGTGGGGCGATGCTGAGGGTGCGAAGAGACTGCTCAGCGAGGAAATCGACAGCGGCAGTGAGATCGGCCGCCTGATCGGCGACGGTGCGCTGGCGATCGGCACTTCCCGTGGTCACGCGAGAATACCTATCGCCAAGGGGCAGGCCATGCCGGCCTGGGACCCGCGACCCCTCAAGGCCACCGGTATTACCTATGCCAGCAGTGCAATGGGTGCCGACCATACCGCGGGTCTGGTCATCGACACAGAAATTGACGGTGATGCGGCAGTGGTTGCCTCGCAGGAGATACAAATCGTCAACGCAATCTGCGACAGCGCCGGGTTTTGCATGTTTCTTGGCCCGACTATTGACGAGACGCGACAATTTTTTACGGCGTTTTTTGACGAGGATTTTACCTGTGAACAGATCGCCGACATCGGTTGGAATTGCATGGTCGATGAATGGGCGTTTAACGACCGGGCCGGCTTGACCGCGGCGGACGACGATATCGCGGTGTGTCTGCGCGAAGAGGGCATCGGGCCCGACAATTCGTACAAGTTTGACGTGCCGATGGACATTATCGCCAAAGTAAGAACAAGGCAACCCGCGACCGAAACGTTTTTCTCGAAATCACCAGCGGGCTAACTGTGAATTCCAGCAACGTTGTATACACCTGGCATCAGTGAACCGGATTCAGGTGGGGGTGGGGGCATCCCGAAACACCGCTCAACTTGAAGTATCCACAAACGTTCAACCACACGGTGGTCTGCATGGTTGGGTGACCTTTAAGCGCCGAACAGGCGATCCGTCAGGGGAGAAATGGGCGGGATACCCATTTCAGGCCGCCCAGGGCAGGATGCCCTGTGAGGCCGGCCCCGTTAAGACGGTTCGAATGTGAGCGTAGCCCGAAGGGCCGCTGATCCGGGAGCCAAACCATGCAGACCACCGTGTGACCTCCCCGGTTTTTCAGGTTGCTGAACGCAACTTTATGTAGAAAACGTTGCTGGAATTCACAGCTAACCCGGACATTTCACCAAGGATCCGGGATTTGCGCTGTAGCTGGCGAAACAGTTGGGTCGATCGTTCGAAAAAGCATAGCGGTAGCTATGGTTTGAGAGGGATCGGCCGAAATGTGAAGCCAGATGCTGTGCAAAACCGGATAGGACAAACTGTAACTGCCAGAAAATGCCCAAAACCACGCTCACTTTCTTGATGATACGACAGATATATCATTTTATGGTCCGCCTTGGTGAAATGTTCGGGCTAAGCCACTTTAATTCTGGCTTCATTTGCGATCCTGTCAATTCGGCTTGGCAACAGCCTGTTTCGCCGCAGTGCGCAATTCCTGCATTTCTCTGCGAGGGCGTGCCTCCTTCGGCTGCCACCAAACCCGGTTGAGGGAAAACGGCGCCTGTTCGAAGCTATCGCCACCACCGGCAATTTAATCAGCCAACGCTTTGCCCGAACCTGCCGACAGACCGTGTATACATGGTTTATAGTCTTTGACCAAGGATGCCGGATACGGATATGCCCATGCTAAAGAAAACGATCCTGGTTGCCAGTCTGGCGGTGATGTTTTTCGCTTCGGTCACTAACCCGGCCGTGGCAGAGCCCCGCTTGCGTCTGGCCACCACGACCTCTACAGAAAACTCCGGTTTGCTGCAGGTGCTCATCCCGCCCTTTGAAGCCGCGAACCACTGTATTGTGGACGTTATCGCGGTGGGTACAGGCAAGGCTTTGAAGCTCGGTGAACGCGGTGATGTGGATGTGGTCATGATTCATGCCCGCCAGTTGGAAGAAGAGTTTGTGGCCAGCGGTTTTGGTATTGAACGTCATGATGTCATGTACAACGACTTCGTGATCATAGGTCCCGCCGAAGATCCTGCAGGCATCACCGGCATGACCGACGTTACCGCAGCTTTGCGGAGAATCGCAACGGGCGGCTTTATTTTCATATCCCGCAGTGATCGCTCCGGCACCCACTTCAAGGAGACTGCGCTGTGGAAGGCAGCCAATATTGAAACTGGCGGGACGTGGTACCGGGAAGCGGGCCGGGGTATGGGGGAGGTGATTATCATGACCAACGAGCAACAGGGCTACACGCTGGCCGATCGCGGCACCTATATCGCATTTCAGGATCGCATTGAGCTAAAAGTCCTGTCTGCAGGGGACAGGCGTCTGTATAACCCGTATGGCGTGATCGCCGTAAACCCCGACAGGCATAGCCATGTGAATTCTGAGCTAGCCTCGGCATTTATCGAGTACCTGACTTCTGCCCCTGGTCAGCGGCGTATTGCTGACTTTCGCAGTGGCGGTGAAGCGTTTTTTTTCCCGGTAGCAGACGGGACTTCAAGCAGATAGGGGTATGGATTTTTTTGCGGAGTCATTCGGGATCGCACTGACCTTGATCCGTGATCTTGATGTGGACATGTTGCAGATCGTGTGGGTCTCGGTCTACACGACGACGATATCTGTTTTACTCGCATCGATGATCGGTATTCCCATTGGCGTTGCCGTCGGTATCGGACGATTTTTTGGCAGACGTGTGTTGATTACCCTGCTCAACACACTAATGGCGATGCCCACCGTGGTTATCGGTTTGCTGGTATACGGCATGCTTAGCCGGCAGGGCCCGCTCGGTGATTGGGGTATGTTATTCTCCCCGGCCGCCATCATTATCGGGCAGACCGTACTGGCGATTCCGATTGTTGCAAACTACACCATGGCGGCAATCAATGGGGCCGACAAACGCATTGTGCCGACGGTGCTGACACTCGGCGGGGGACGCAGGCAGGCATTCTGGCAATTATTACTGGAGGTTCGCTTCGGGGTTATGGCGGCCGTGATCGCGGGCTTTGGACGGGTGATCGCAGAAGTGGGTGTGGCGATGATGCTCGGTGGCAATATCCGCGCCTATACGCGTACCATGACCACGGCAATTGCTCTCGATACCAGCATGGGTGAGTTCTCCTTTGCACTGGCGTTGGGGATCGTTCTGATGACCGTTGCGCTTATGGTCAACCTGTTACTTAATTTGCTTCAACACCGGTGATCGCGTGAGTGTTAACTACCTGCTAAAGGACATTGAAGTACCCCAGGGCAATGGGTTTTGTTTGTCGATCGACAACCTTGAACTCAATTCCGGGAAAATTTACACGTTGGTGGGTCCCAACGGGGCAGGCAAAAGCACGTTGCTCAGTACCCTGGCGCTATTGACGCTACCTCAACGGGGTGAAATTTTTTTGAACGGGCGGCCGGTTTTGATGAAGAAATCCCGGCGCAGGCAAGGCCGCCGGCAGATCACATTGGTGGAACAATTTCCGTACCTGTTTGACCGCAGTGTGTATGACAACCTCGTGTTCGGCCTTGGGGTCAGGGGAATTGAGCGAACGAACGCCGCGGTGCGCATCGCCGCTGCATTGGAAAGTGTCGGATTGGCGGGTTTTGAACAGCGCGGCGCCAGGCAACTCTCGGTGGGAGAGGTCCAGCGGGTGGCATTGGCGAGGGCATTGGTTTTGCAGCCAGCAGTACTGCTTCTTGATGAACCGACTTCAAATATTGATGCGGAGAACTTGCAGGTTTTTGAGCAATTGCTATGCTCGTTGGCGGCACAGGATGTAACCATTGTGTTCTCCACCCACAACACCCTGCCGCCACGGCGCCTTGGGGCCGAACTGATAAGCTTGCGGGATGGAAAAATCCAGCGGCCTTCAGGCGCATATACCGGTTACGGTGAAACGGTGACAGACAATGAGTAAAACCTTTGAGCAGGCCCGCGCCATAATTCTCGAGCGTGTTGAGCCATTGGAGATTGAGCGTGTAGTCCTGGCCGCTGCGATTGGGCGCATATTGGCCGCCGAAATCAAGGCGCCCTGGGGAATGCCGCTGTGGGACAACTCGGCCATGGATGGTTTTGCGGTTGGCAGCGAAGCCTGTGAGCAGGAAGGCGAGGTACGTCTTGTCATCAGCGCTTATATCCCGGCCGGCCAGTCCGCCGAGGGGATTGAACTTGCCCCGGGTTGCGCGGTGAAGGTCATGACCGGCGCGCCGGTGCCAGTAGGCAGTGCGGCGGTGGTTCCGGTCGAGCACACCGAAGAAGTTGGCGATGTCGTCGTTATAAAGGATCGTATAAAGACAGGCAACCATATCCGTTACCGGCAGGAAGATATCGCCGAGGGTGAAATAGTGCTGCGACCGGGTACCCTGCTGCGGCCGCCGGAATCCAGCCTGCTGGCTTCGTTTGGTCTGCTCTCGGTACCGGTCTACAGGAGACCGGCCGTCGCCATCCTGTCTACCGGCGATGAGTTGGTGGCGCCCGGAGAGCCTCCGGGGCCCGGACAAATTGTCGACAGTAACTCGCATTCACTGGCCGCGGCTGTCATCGAAATGGGTGCTGAGCCTGTCATGTTGGGAATCGCCCGCGATGACCGTGATGACCTGCGGGAAAAACTCACGCGGGGCTTGCAGGCCGACGTGCTGGTAAGTTCTGCGGGCATCTCCGTTGGTGATCGTGATTTTGTCCAGGAAATATTGCTCGAGCTGGGGGTTGAGACCATCTTCACGAAGGTCCGGGTAAAACCGGGTAGACCCACGACTTTCGGCGTTTGCAATGGCAAACCGGTGTTTGCTTTACCGGGCAACCCGGTTTCCGGCTTGTTGACCTTTGAACAATTTGTCAGACCGGCATTGTTAAGGATGATGGGTCATCGAGAAGTCATCAAACCGTTGGTTAAAGCACAATTGACACACACGATAAGGAAGAAATCCGGCAGCGTGCAGCTTTACCGTGTCCGCTTATACCGGCAGGGCGACGGGTGGATGGCAGCCAGCGCCGGTGACCAGAATACCGGCATCCTAAAGACCCTGGTAAACGCCAATGGGATTGCGATTTTGCCGTCTGACAAGGAAATATTTACGGCCGGTGAGGAAATAGAGGTTCATTTGTTACCGGGCTCTTTCCAGCAGGGGCCAGGATAGTCTTTACCCTTTATGGTCAAGTGCATTTCCCAAAATAACGCCATTTACATCCTCATCCGGGCGATAATATTGAGTTCCCAATAAGAATTAATAATCAGGATTGCGGTCTTGAAAAAGGGAATGATTAGTCGTCGCTATCTCAAAAGGACACCACAAATGAGCAAGCCCATCAGTTACGTCTGCGGCACCGGTGACCAACCGCTGATTTATCAGACGATCGGTGATGCCTTTGACCAGGCGGTTGAACAATGGGCGGATAAAGAGGCCATCGTTGTACGCCACCAGGGCATCCGCTGGTCATACCGGCAGCTGGGTGACGCGGTCGACGCTTTTGCAGCTGGGCTGCTGGCGCTTGATTTACAACCCGGCGACCGCATCGGCATCTGGTCACCCAATAATATCGAGTGGGTGATCGCGCAGTTCGCCACCGCCAAAGCCGGTCTGATCCTGGTGAATATCAATCCGGCTTATCGAAAAGGTGAACTGAGTTATACCTTGAAAAAGGTCGCGTGCAAGACACTGATCCTCGCCAGCAGTTTCAAGAGCAGCGATTACGTCGCTATGCTGCGTGATATTGCACCGGCGATCGACAGTTCCAACAGCGGCCAACTGGATTTGCCTGAATTGCCTTCGCTGCGATCGTTGATCGTCATCAGCGAAGAAGCTGTCAATGGCATGTTCCGTTTTGCTGATATTACCGGGATGGCGCCGGCAGATGCAGCAAGTCGGCTGGCGGCACGGGCAAAGTCAGCCCAGCCTGATGATGCCATCAATATCCAGTTCACAAGCGGCACCACGGGCCTGCCAAAAGGCGCCACGCTGACCCATTTCAACGTGCTGAATAATGGTTATTTTGTCGGCCAGGCGATGAATTTTTCTGACCGGGACAGGCTTTGCATCCCGGTACCCCTGTACCATTGTTTTGGCATGGTGCTGGCGGTACTGGCCAGTATGTTGCACGGTGCAACCATGGTTTTTCCATCGG
>Ga0255052_10000443_pt1 | contig 33634 bp, 23 predicted proteins | sample JV7_2_21_MG_FD_188632 | JGI IMG/M metagenome (GOLD analysis project Ga0255052, IMG submission 188632) | Seawater microbial communities from Jervis Inlet, British Columbia, Canada - JV7_2_21 | ecosystem: Environmental > Aquatic > Marine > Inlet | place: Canada: British Columbia | collected...
ACAGGAAGTTGTGGGAGCGGCTTCAGCCGCGATCCCATAAATGCTGACAGGAAGTTGTGGGAGCGGCTTCAGCCGCGATCCCATAAATGCTGACAGGAAGTTGTGGGAGCGGCTTCAGCCGCGATCCCATAAATGCTGACAGGAAGTTGTGGGAGCGGCTTCAGCCGCGATCCTACGGATCCTGCGCCCGGATCGACTGCTCGATCGTGGTTATCGCCTCCAGCTTGTCCTCAGCCTCGGCGAGGTCGCGCCGCAGTTGGCGATTCTGGGCTTCAACGGTGGCGAGACGCTGGTTGGTCGCGGCTTCCTGAGTTTGCGCTGCGCGTGACGACGATGCCCGCAGGCGGCGTGCCGCTGAATTGACCACGATCAGTTCTTCAACAGCCTTGAGATGAATCGTCGCGAGAGAAATCTCGGCTGGCGTCATCAATTCAGTTTGTGTCAGCAGTTCGCGCAACAGCGACTGCGCCTGTTCGGGATTCGATTCCGGATGTCCCGGTGTCGCGAGCACCAATGCGAAACGCAGGTTGGCCTGTGGTCCCGGCGTGAGTTGCGAGCCAGATTGTGCATCGGCGAATATCTCGGCCTTTGTCGCCGGATCGCCGGCAGCGAGGCTATAGAGTTCAGCGAGATATAGATCGGCATCGGGTGCACCGAGAATGCCGACCTCACCGGACGGCGTATCCGATTTGCCCATACCCGACAAGAAGCTCTTGGTTTGCGCACAGCCGCCAATTAGTGCGATGGCGATAACTGCTGCACCTGTTTTGCACGCAGTCGTTGTTATTCTTGCTTTACGCATTTGCTGCCAACCTTTGCTGCGAGACCGCGCGCTTCTGCGGAATATCGATCCGAAAATGCGCGCCCGAAAATTCTTCCGAATCAACCAGTTCCACCGAGCCTTCATGGGCCTGGATACACTCGAGTACGACGGATAATCCGATACCTGTTCCGCCGACCGGGCCGCCTTGTTCGGTGCGTCCCTGGAAAAAGGCCTCGAAGATTCTCGGGCTTTCTTCGTTCGGAACGCCCGGCCCGGTGTCGCCAAACTCGAGCACAAAACTCGTTGGTGTTTCGTGACCGCGAACCGTTATATAGCCACCTTTCGGCGTGAACTTGACCGCATTCGACAGCAGATTATCCAGAACTGTGCGAATTTTGTCGCGATCTGCGTTCACAATTATGTCCTGGATATCGAGCTTTAGCTGAATATGCGCGGCCTTTAAGGCCAGTCGCTGTGCCTTGGCGACTGAGATCGTCAATGCCCGCAGCGGAAAATCGGACAGCGTCAGTACTTCGGTCTTGGTTTGCCAGGCACTGAAGCTCAGCAGGTTCTCGATCAACTGCTGCAGTTTGAGCCCGTTTACGCGCAGGATGTCGGTCACTTCACGTTGCGGCTGATCGAGGTCGCCGACCGTGCCGTCGAGCAACAGTTCGGTGCCCTCACGAATGTTGGCAAGCGGTGTCTTGAGTTCGTGTGACATGTGTCGCAGGAACTTGTTCTTTTCCTGCGCGAGTTCGAGCAGACGCAGACGCAGCCATTCCAGCTGTCGCCCGAGGCGTTCCAGGTCGGTCGGACCTTTCACTTCGATCGGTTTCGAGAAACCACTTTCACCCAGCTGGTGAATCGCCGTGTCGAGCTGCCGGATAGGTCGCGCGACCAGCAAGATAAAGAACAGCACGAGGATCACCGTACCGGGCACGAGTGCCGCAACTTGCCAGGCGGATATGCGCTGTGCACGCCGCGTGCTTTCCTGCAGATTCTTGAGTTCGCTGTCGACGAATGCAGACAGCGTGCCGGTAAGCTCGGCAACACGCTGTCGAAGCAAAGCGAACTCGGCGATCGCCCGGGTCTCGTCGTCGTCGCTAAGGTCGGATCGTTCGAGTGTCGTGACAATGCGTCTCGCGCCGGCGCCAATCGATGCGGCGAGCGGTGTCGCGTTCGCTCGATTAGTTAGCGGTGCCATTTCAGCAAGTCGTGCGTCAATCGTCGCAAGGTCCTGCTGCAAAAGCTGCAGACTGTCAGCGCTGCCGAGTACCTGATACTGGCGCGTCACACGTTCGAGCGAACCAACATGCTCGACGAGCAGGCGATTATTCTCGGCCGCCGCGACGCCGGTAAAGACGAGTTGCTCGCTTTGCTCGGCGAGTCGATCGAGGTTGACAAGCGCCCAGATGACGGCGATCAGGAGCGGCAGGCCGACGAGGCCAAATCCTACGAGAATCAGTTCGTTAAGCGATCTTGGGCGACGAAACTTCATGGTGGGAGTGTAGCACTGGGCTGGCTTTTGTCAGGCGGCCCAATAAGCACTAGCGTCCTGGTTTGCGATCTTGCGCTCCCATTCTAGGCTCGTGCGCACGATCGTGTCGAGGTCATCGAATTTCGGCTGCCAACCGAGGACTGATTGAATCTTCTTCGCAACAGCGACGAGTTCGGGTGGGTCACCGGCTCGACGTGGCTCCTCGGTGATGTGCAGCGCTTCGCCATTCGCTTTCTCAACGGCTGCCAACACTTCGCGCACGCTATAGCCGTGCCCGTAGCCGCAGTTAAGCGTCGCCGATTTGCCGCCATCGCGGAGGTAAGTCAGGGCATCGAGATGCGCGGTTGCGAGATCTTCGACGTGGATGTAGTCGCGCAGTCCGGTGCCGTCGGGGGTCGGATAGTCGGTGCCGAAAATACTGACACCAGGTCGACTACCCACTGCTGCCTCGCAGGCAACTTTGACGAGCAGCGTGGCCTTTGGTGTTGACTGGCCGATCGTCCCGGTCGGCTCGCAACCGGCGACATTGAAATAGCGCAGGGCCACGTAGCTCGGGCCGCCCGAAATGGCAAGATCCCGCAGCATCCATTCGGTCATCAGCTTGGAGCTGCCGTAAGGATTAATCGGCCGTGTCGGTGTGCCTTCCGAAGCCTTGCCATCGGGTGGAATGCCGTACACGGCTGCCGTCGACGAGAACACTACGTGTTTGACGCCATGTGCATTTGCCCGCTCGAGCAACGTGCGGCTGCTCGCCGTGTTGTTGCCGTAGTACTTGAGCGGATCGGCGACGGATTCAGGCACGATCGTGTGTGCCGCAAAGTGCATGAGCGTATCAATGTTGTGCTCGGAGAACAGGCGATCGAGCAGGGCGGCATCGCCCGTATCGCCGATTACGAGTTCGCCCGACGTCACAGCCGCTTCGAAACCCGTCGAGAGGTTGTCGAGCGTAATCACGTTTTCGCTTACACTACCGAGTTGACGGACGACATGGCTGCCGATGTAGCCGGCACCGCCGGTGACCAGAATCTTGCTGTTTTCCATCAAAAATCCATTAAACGCGTCGATAAGCCCGGAAATTGTGAACCCGGCGCTCGTTCAGAGGACAAAGTTTATCAATACTGGCATGCGGAGTTCGGACCTACTTCGCACAATATTATGTGAGAATGGAGCATCTCGTGACGGCATTGCCGAGGACTGATTTGTTGATACTACGATACACGCGCTCGGCGCTGTTGGCCTGCCTGGCGCTGACGATGACTGCCTGTGGTGGCGGTGGTGGCAAAGGCGGCGGAAACAACGGCGGCGGGGCGACCAGCGTGACCGTTTCGGGAACGGTCAGTTATGAATTTGTACCGCCGAACGCCGGTTGCAGTGGCCTGAATTTCGCCGGCACGCTCACGCGCCCGATTCGCGGTGCCACGGTGCAGCTTCTCGATGCTGGTTCTGGTGTGCAGATCGCGAGCACGGTGTCCAGCGCATCCGGCAATTATTCCTTTGCCAATGTCACGCTGAATACGATGGTGCAACTTCGCGTGCGCGCCGAACTCAAGCAAGCCGGAACGTCCGGCTGGGATGTCGAGGTGCGTGACAATTTCATAGCGGGTGCGAGCGACCTGGACGTTCCCGCGCCACCGGCACTTGGGACCCGGGCGCTTTATACGCTGGACGGCACGAATTTCAGTACGGGCTCATCGAATGTCACTCGCAACCTGACCGCGACAAGCGGATGGGGCGCCAACAGTTACACCGGGCCTCGCACGGCAGCGCCATTCGCTCTTCTCGATACTTTTTACACCGCGATGCAGTTCATACGTGCAGCAGATCCGAATGCAGATTTTCCGCCTCTCGACGCGTTTTGGAGTGTCAACAACAAGATAGCGGCAGCTGGCGTCGACCTTACTGCCGGTGATCTGGCGACGTCATCCTATTACGGTTCGATCGATTCCTTGTTTATTCTGGGTGACGACACGGATGATACTGACGAGTTCGATGATCATGTTGTCGCTCATGAGTGGGGCCACTACTTTGAGGACAATTTTTCACGCTCGGACTCTTTTGGCGGCAGTCACTCACTGGGTGAGAGCCTCGACGCCAGCCTGTCGTTTGGTGAAGGCTGGGCGACCGCGCTGGCCAGCATGGCGCTCGATGATCCGATTTATTGCGATACCGGTGCACCGGGAACGACCGCCGGTGGGGGAATCAGCGCTGAGTCTGCCAGCTTTGGTGTCCAGGGCTGGTTCAATGAATTGTCGGTTATCACGTTCATCTATGATCTTTGGGACGACACTAACGACGGCACCGACACCGGCTCCATCGGTTTCACCCCGATATACAACGTGATGACCGGTCCACAGGTCTTCACCGAGGGTTTTACGACACTGTTTTCGTTTGCAGCCGAATTGCGTGCATCGCTCAATGATCAGGGCAAGGCACTGGTCGATTCGCAACTCGATCGGGAAAACGTTGCGTCAGGTGACACTCTCGATATTTGGGCAACGACCGAAACGAACGATGCAGGTGCTCCGCCTGCGATCTCGCCACTGATACTGCCGCTCTACACCCCGTACACCGCCGACGGCTCTGTTTTGGAGGTTTGCGTCGATGATTATTTCGACAGGATTTCCGGGCTCCACAGGGACGGCAATAATCCCGGCGCGGGCCGTTATTTGCGGATCACCGTTCCGGCTGATGATGAATACGATGTGAGCGTGGTCACGACAACACTGACTCCCCCCAGTCCCGATCCGGATGACCGCGACCAAAGCGATCCGGATATTTACATTATGCGTGGTGGAGTAGGTGGCTTTATCGCGGCGGGGACAGAACCCGATGCAAATATCGAACCGGAATTCCGAACTATGATGTTCGCGGCGGAGACCTATTCCGCGATTGTTGAAGAGTGGCGTTTCGATGATGCCGAGGCGTCGACCAGTTATCCGCAGAGAATCTGTATGAACGTATCATTTACGCCGACCCCATAAGTCGGTTGATCAGGTGGCAAACATGAAGCAAGTAATTTTTCCTGTCCTGGCGATGCTCGCAATAGCGGGCTGCGGCAACGGCAACAATGTCGATAAATCTGGTGCCGAGGTGACGGTGGCGAACAGCGCGCCCGAGGTCAGCTTCAAGCCAGGTGCCGCGAGCGACCACACGGTCAAACCGCAGGGCCCCGTTACGATTGATTACAAAATCATCGGTGCGCCCATCGTGGGTCAACCAGTTGCTGTCGACCTGCGGGTCAAGTCGACGCTTGGGCCACAGGCGGTCACGCTGAGCTATCGCGTCAACGATTCAACAGCGATGCAGTTCTCCGACGCGCAAGCGATGCAGGTGTCGATCGCGCCCACCAATGACGAAGATTCGAGCCTGCACCAAGTGCGCGTGATACCGCTGCGTGAAGGACGATTGTTCCTGAATGTGTCCGCCACCATCCAGACCGAAAGTGGCACGATGTCGACCGTAACTGCTATCCCGATCCAGGTCGGCGCAGCGCTGCGCGAGGTTCAGGAGAACGGCGAGGTGTTGAGCGATGAGAATGGTGAGTTGATACGTTCGTTGCCAGCGAAAGAAGACTAATCGCGGCTAAAGCCGCTCCCACGGTTTTCGATCAGCGCTGTGGGAGACTAATCGCGGCTAAAGCCGCTCCCACGATCCTCGATTAGCGCTGGGAGACTAATCGCGGCTAAAGCCGCTCCCACGATCCTCGATTAGCGCTGTGGGAGACTAATCGCGGCTAAAGCCGCTCCCACGATCCTCGATTAGCGCTGTGGGAGACTAATCGCGGCTAAAGCCGCTCCCACGATCCTCGATTAGCTGTGGGAGACCAAGCGCGGCTAAAGCCGCTCCCACGGTTTTCGATCAGCGCTGTGGGAGACTAATCGCGGCTAAAGCCGCTCCCACGATCCTCGATTAGCGCTGTGGGAGACTAATCGCGGCTAAAGCCGCTCCCACGGTCCTCGATTAGCGCTGGGAGACTAATCGCGGCTAAAGCCGCTCCCACGGTCCTCGATTAGTGCTGGGAGACTAATCGCGGCTAAGGCCGCTCCCACGATCCTCGATTAGTGCTGTGGGAGCGGCTTCAGCCGCGATCGCCCGCCTGCATTGTGCTTATGTACAGTCGGCGCAGGCCGATATGGCGCGAAGCCAATAAACATCAACTTTTTACCATAAGCTATTGATCAATAACGGGAATTATTTCCCAAATTAATTTTCAAAACTTGCTTTGGGTCACAGACGGCCATGCCAGCTACGCCTACAGTGATGGACCCTGCCAGAGGTACGGCCGAAGGGTTCTGGCAACGGCATGCAATCGTTATCAATGGAATGAGCTGGTCGACCGATGCAAAAGGAGCTTCGCGACAAAATCAAGCACGCCACGGAAGCGTCAGGGATAGAAAAGCCCGACTTCCTCGAACTCTTGCATTTGATTGATCAGCATTATGACAAGATGGAAGCGACGATCACCCAGTCGCTGACCAACACAACTCCGATTGAAGCCATTTTCGACAGCGTGACCGAGGCGCTCTTGTCGGTCAGCGAAAGTGGCATCGTCTGCAACTGCAACAAGATTTGCACCTTCTACTTTGGCCTGACCAAAGACCAGCTCATCGGCTCGAAAATCGAGCACGTGCTGCCGGCTGTCCAAGGCATGCCTGTCGGCGACTTCCTCGAGCCGTTCATGACCGATCTCGAGGACACGCATTTGCAGGTTGAAGGCGGTCAGGTCGATGCACTGCGCGCAAACGGCGAGAAGTTCCTTGCCGAGATCAGCGCGAGTCGACTCCAGGCCGGCGAAGGACACATATTTGTTATCAGCTTGCGTGACGTGACAGACCGCCAGGAAGCGGAGTCCGCACTCAAGGAGAATGAGGAGCGCTACCGTGCCCTCGTCGAATACGCGCCCGAGGCGATCGTTGTATTCGATGTCGACGAGAATCGCCTCGTGGATACCAACGACCAGGCCTGTGAGCTCTTCAACCTGTCGCGTCAGCGTCTGCTGTCAATCGGCCCGGAAGCAATCAGTCCCGCGACGCAGCCGGATGGTACGCCGTCTTTCGGCATTGAGCGTGGCTATGTTGACAGGGCAATCAACGGCGAGCACCCAACATTCGAGTGGATGCATCAAGACTCCGCAGGTCGGGAAATACCTTGCGAAGTTCGCTTCAGTCGTCTGCCGGCAGGCAAAAAGCGCCTGGTTCGAGCTTCCATCACAAACATCGCCGAGCGAAAACGCAGTGAGACCATTGCGTTTGCGCAGAACAAGATCCTCGAGATGATTGCGGCGAGTACACCGCAAGATCGAACTTTAAGGGCCATCTGCCGCAGTGTGGAGAAGATCAGCGATGGTCTGCGTGCCGCCGTCATGCAGCTGGGTCCCAGACGGCAGACGTTGAGCGTCGCCCAGGCGCCAAGCCTGCCTGAGCCAATCAAGCTGCTGTTGAACTTCATCGACGTGGGTGCAGACAGCATCACCTGCGGTGCCGCCGTACACTTCACCGAAGACCGGTTCGTAAGCAACTGCGCTAAAGACAAGGCCTGGAACGGGCACAAGAAGCAGCTTGCGAAGCACGACATTGCAGCCGCATGGTCGTTCCTCGTGCATGGCGCGGCAGGGCGTGTTATCGGTACTTTGGATGTGTACGTCAACGAGGCGCGTGCGCCGAGCACCGACGAACTCGACAAACTGAGTCGTATGGCACGCCTTGTGGGCATTGCGATCAAGCGGCAGCTCGACGAAGACCGGCTGCGCAGTTCCGAAATGCGCTATCGCGGGCTGTTCGAGAACGTCGTTGACGGTGTGTACATCGCCTCTCGTGACGGCGATCTTATTGCTGCCAATCCGGCACTTGTTGAAATGCTCGGCTACAAGGATGTCGAAGAACTCAAGTCTGTTGGTCGCACGACAATGCTGTACGTCAACCCGATTGACCGCGAACGCGTATTCGCACGCCTCGAGGCGGAAGGCATCGTCAAGAATTTCGAATACCGCTTGCGACGTAAGGACGGCAGTGAAATCGTTGTTCTCGAAAATTCGCGTGCCGTTTACGATGACGACGGCAGCATCGTGGCGCACGAGGGCACGATCACCGACATTACCGATCGCAAACGTGCCGAGACACGCGTCTTCGAGGAAAAGGAGCGCGCCCAGGTGACATTGCAGTCGATCGGTGATGGTGTCATCACGACGGATGCAGACGGTTGTATCGACTACATCAACCCGGTCGCACAGGATCTGACCGGATGGGACATGCGCAGCGCACGTAACACTCAGATCGGCGACATCATGACGATCATCAACGAACACACGCGCGCGACAGTCGATAACCCGGTGCTGCGATGTCTCAGGGAAGGTCGCGTTATTACGCTCGAAGAAAACGCGATATTGATATCGAAGAACTCGGAAGAAATTCCAATTCAGGATTCGGCGGCGCCGATTCGAGACCGCATCGGCAATATCATCGGTTCAGTTATGGTGTTCCACGATGTCAGTAAGGAAACGCGCCTGTTCCGACAGCTGAGTTACCAGGCGTCGCACGATGCGTTAACCGATCTGATTAATCGTCGTGAATTCGAGAACCGCCTGACTACGTCGCTCGACAACATTCGCGGTGATCCCGAAAAGACACATGCGCTCCTGTATCTCGATCTCGACCAGTTCAAGGTCGTCAACGATACGTTTGGCCATTCGGCAGGCGATGCGTTGCTGCGGCAATTGTCGGAGATTGTGCAAGCGAACATTCGTTCGACTGACGTTCTTGCCCGACTCGGCGGCGACGAACTCGGCATCTTGCTGGAACGATGTGACGAGGATCGCGCCCTGGAAGTTGCTGAAGCAATTCGTGGTGCTGTCGAAGGCTATCGCTTCGAGTGGCAGGACTCGTTCACGACAATTCGATGCTCGATCGGTGTGGTCATGGTGACAAGTGAAAACGCGGATGTCGCCGGGCTCATGAGTTCTGCAGACGTCGCGTGCTACTCGGCGAAAGACATGGGCCGTAACCAGGTTCACCTGTACAAAGACAGTGATGCGTCGATGCGTCATGAAGAAATGAAGTGGGTATCGCGCATAAGTAGCGCAGTCGAAGAAGATCGACTCGAGTTGTTTTTCCAACCCATCATCGGCATCGGCAAAGACAACGGCGATGCACGCGGACACTACGAATTGCTGCTGCGAATGCGCGATGAGAATGGTGAGCTCGTCAGTCCCAACCAGTTCATTCCGGCGGCAGAACGCTACAACCTGATGTCGACGCTTGACCGGTGGGTAGTGCGCGAAGCTTTGTCGAAACTGGCTGATCGCGATGCAGAGGGCGATGCCCGCTACACGATTGCGATTAATCTATCCGGTACATCGCTTAGCGAGGATCGCTTCCTGGCAGACATCATCGGGGAACTTGGCAAACAGAAACTGCCGACAGGCGCGGTCTGTTTCGAGATTACAGAGACAGCGGCCATTTCAAACCTGTCGCGCGTTGTGCATTTCATGAAGGAGCTCAAGAAGCTCGGCTGCAAATTCTCGCTCGATGATTTTGGCAGCGGCCTGTCGTCATTTACGTACCTTAAGAATCTGCCGGTCGACTACCTCAAGATCGACGGTCAGTTCATCCGCAACGTCGTCGACGATTCTGTCGATGAGAGCATGGTCAAGGCGATTTCGGAGGTTGGCCATGCCATGGGTATCGAGACCATCGCCGAGCGGGTCGAAACCAAGCAAGTACTCGAGAAGCTCGGTGCACTTGGGATTGAGTTCGCACAGGGCTACTACATCGCACGCCCGACATCGGTGCGGTCGTTCGAGCCCTGGAGCAGCAATCGTTTCTCGGAGTTGCGCGCCTGAATGTGGGAGCGGCTTCAGCCGCGATCCCTGATGCGGTACACTGCCGATCAAAGAACTCTAATCCTTTGATCTATGTCAGACGGCCCCAATAATAATCCTGAAGCATCCCTGCTGACTTCCAGCGAGCCGTCGCCGTTCCATGTTCTTAATCCGCTTGCAGAAGAGCCGATACTGCTCGTCTGTGATCACGCGAGCTGTCGCTTCCCGCAGGCCCTGGGTGACATGGGTCTCGATCCCTTCGCGCGCCGATGTCATTTGGCGATCGACATTGGTGCTGGCAAGCTGACCGAGTGCCTGGCGAAGAGCCTTGGCGTGACGGCTGTTGTCGCGCAGTACTCTCGTCTGGTCGTCGATTGCAACCGGGAGCTAATGGATCCAGGTGCGTTTCTCGAGTATGGCGATGGCATTATCGTTCCCGGTAATCGTAACCTGACCCAGGCTGACAAAGACGCTCGGGCGAACGCAATTTACCGTCCGTATCACAACGCGATTGATAATCAGATCAAACGACTGAGTGCGGTTGGACCGAGACCGGCACTTGTTTCAATTCATAGCTTTACGCCTGTGCTGAACGGCGTATCGCGTGCGGTGCAGACGGGAGTACTGTGGGACCAGGATGCGCGAACCGCGGACGTATTTCTTGAGGAATTTCGCGCGGCCGGTTACCTGACCGGCGATAACGAACCGTATTCCGGCAAAGCGCCGCAGGACTATACGATCGATCACCACGCGGAGGAGGTCAGTCTGCCGCACGTAGGCATTGAAGTGCGTCAGGACCTGATTGGCGACATCGCCGGTGTCGATGAGATCGGAGCAGTGATGCACAAAATAATTGAATCGATTCCGGAGAGAATCGGATTACGCCAGGACAAGATTTCGGCATAGAAAAAACGACCGGTCATACGGGGATGACGCGATGAACAACTCTGGACCGAAATTCACTATCGGTGTTGAGGAAGAGTACCTGTTGGTCGATCAGGAGTCGCGGGCACTGATTATCGATCCGCCCAAGAGCCTGATGAAGGAGTTTAAGGAACGCCTGGGACCTCAGGTCTCTGCCGAGTTGTTGCAATCACAAATCGAGATCGGTACCTGCGTCTGCAACAACGTTCAGGAAGCGCGCGCAGAGCTCGTGCGCCTGCGCAGCAACATTATGGAAGTCGCGAACAGCCACGGACTGGCGCCGATAGCATCGTCAACGCATCCGTTTAGCCGTTGGCAGGATCAAAAGCACACCAATAAAGAACGCTACAACCGGTTGACGGTCGAAATGCAAAGCACAGCACGACGGCTGCTCATCTGTGGCATGCATGTCCACGTCGGTATCGATAATAATGAATTGCGCATCGATCTGATGAATCAGATGTCGTACTTCCTGCCGCATCTGCTGGCGCTGTCATGTTCGTCGCCATTTTGGGAAGGGGAAGACACAGGGCTGAAGAGCTATCGCCTGACCGTGTTCGATTCTCTGCCGCGTACGGGTGTGCCTGAGCGTTTTTCGAGTTTTACCGAGTATGAGCGTCACGTGCAGATCATGATGGACGCCGGACTTATCGAAGACTCGACACGAATCTGGTGGGATCTTCGACCCAGCGGGAAATTTCCTACGCTCGAAACGCGCATTATGGACGTGTGCACGCGGCTTGATGACACGGTCGCATTAACGGCCTTGCTCGTCTGTACTATGCGTATGTTGTACCGGCTCCGGTGCGCGAATCAGCGATGGCGAATCTACACACCGATGCTGATTCAGGAGAATCGCTGGCGCGCGATGCGCTACAGTTTTGACGAAGGGCTTATCGATCTCGCGAAGGGTGCTGTCGTGCCGTTTGATGAACTGCTCAATGAGCTGTTGTGCCTCGTCAGCGAGGATGCCGAAGCGCTTGGATGCACTGAAGAGGTCAACTCCCTGCATCACATCCTCCAGCGCGGCACCAGCGCGCATCGACAACTCAAGAGATATGAGCTGGAGCGTGCGGCTGGGTCGAGTGACGAGGACGCCCTCAAGGCCGTTGTAGACGGCCTGATCAAGGATACCGCCAGGGGCCTGTAAGCTGGATTCGCCCGCAAGTCTCGACCCCGCTTGACGGAAGCGGGCCCCTGCAATTACTCCCGTAAGAGCCCGCCACGCGGGCGATACAGACTTTTTTGAGAATGCGACTTGTGCCGCATTATGTCTTGCTGCACATAGCTAGCATGCGGGTATGAGACCGTACCTTGACACCGCTGTGCGCGGAGCCTGCGAGTGATGGAAATGCTCGACCTCTTCGTGCGCCCGTTGCACGCTATTGCCGCCGCGATCTACCTCGTACTCGCCGTGCGCGTGGCGCGTTCGTCGCCGCAACATGCCAACAGCGTTATCGCGATATTCATGGTGCTGGTCGGCCTGTTGACCGCTGGTACGGCATTCTCCTATGGCACTCAGGACCCAAACCTCTATGGCATCGGCAGAACGCTGTCGTTCTTCGCCACTGGATTCTTGCCGGTCGCATTCTATGTTGTGTATCGCGACTATACGGTCGGGCCACCGCAACCGTTGATCATCGCAATGTTGTCGATTGTACCGATCGCAACCACGATACTTGCTATGACCAATTCGATGCACAACATGATATGGGCATTCGCTGAAACCGAAACGGGCATACAGTTTTCGCGTTTGGCCGATCATTACTGGTACTCCCGGGTCCACGCACCGTACTCATTTATTCTCTTTGGGTATTCACTTGTCGGGTTGGCAGGTCGCTTGCCAACGATTGCCCGCGCGCACCGCGAAACCGTCATCATCTTGCTTATCTGCGTGACGCTTCCTTATATCGTAGGTTTCGGCAATACGTTGCTCGGTATCGGCCCACCCGAGTTTCCGTTCACCTCGTCAACGATTGTGCTGTTGTTGCCGTTGTATGCGTACGCGTCTGTCTCGTTGCGCTTTTACGAATTCAGCCCGATCGGATACCAAACTCTGTTCGATCATGTACGCGATCCAATTTTTGTTCTCGATCATGAGGAGCGCATCGTGTGCGCGAACAAGAATGCGCAGGATTTGCTCGGCGGTACCGAACGCGAACTGATCGGTCAGAAACTCTGGGAAGACTTTCCGGAGGCGAGGGCGATTCTCAAACAGGCCAGCGATTTGGACCTGACGCAAACCCTCCGGCTCAACAAGGACTTTGTCTACGAGTTGAGCGTGGGGCCGTTGAGCGGGCCCAAAGGTCAAAACCTGGGCATGGTCGTCGTGTGTCGCGACGTGACAGAGCGACGCCGCGCACAAGGCCAGCTTGCCGACAGTGAACATCTGATTCGCACACTCATCGAGACCTCGTCGAACGGCATCCTTCGATTTTCGCGCGATCGCGATAGCAAAGGAATACGCTTCCGCTGTGTGTTCGCGAATCGGGCCGCAGAGACGTATCTTGGTTGTGGCACAGGCACGCTGGTCGGCATGCCGCTTGACAAGCTGTCTCAACTCGAGCCGGATCGCTTGATCAATCATTTCAGTGATGATCGCGGCAAACGATCGACGCTGAGCTTCGAAACTGCCACCGAACAGCACGATGGTGAAAGCTGGCTGCGCATAGTTGGTGAGCCGGTCGGTAATGACTTTTCGGTCACCCTGATCGACATTACGCAGCGCAAGCGCAATGAGGACAAAATGCTGGCCGATGCATTACGCGACCCATTAACCAGTGTTCTCAATCGTCGCGGTTTCGAAAAGGAGGGCACGACCAGCATCAAGACGCATGATCGCGGTGCTGTCTTGTACCTCGACCTCAATCATTTCAAGAGTATTAATGATCGCTTCGGTCACCAGGCCGGTGATGCGCTTCTCAAAGCGTTCGGTCATCGACTGGAATTTTGCCTTAGACCCGAAGATGTACTCGGTCGCCTCGGTGGTGATGAGTTTGCGATCGTACTGCCGGGCGTCAGCGTCGAAGATGCCAAACACGTTGCGGAGCGTCTGATGCTCACTGCCTCGGAGGCGTACATCATCCAGGGCCAGGAAATTAAGTGTACAGCGAGCGTTGGTATTTCCCTGATGCCGAGACACGGCGAAGAACTGTGGCACCTGATAAGCGTCGCCGACCAGGCCATGTACAACGCCAAGTCCCTGTCCCAGGATGGCGAAGCGGCCAACGACCCCGCCGCATACATCGACGCCGCTACTGCCTCGTAAATCAACCGCTGTAGGAGCGGGCTCCTACAGATTGTATTTAGTTAATATATCGACTATTCTCGATAAATGGATATAAATGTTGCTGTTACCGCGCTCGAAGCACTCGCTCACCAGACCCGGCTGAGTGCGTTTCGGCTGCTTGTGCAGGCCGGGCCGGCGGGGTTGTCGGCCGGTGATATTTCCGAGCGCCTCGGCGCGCGCCAGAACACGATGTCCAGTCATCTTGCCAAGCTGCATCGTGCAGGCATCGTTTTGAGCCAGCGCGACGGGCGCCACATTATCTATCGCGCTGACTTCGATGCGGTCAGTGGACTGATCGTGTATCTGATGGAAGACTGTTGCGGGGGAAGCGCGCAACTGTGTGACCCGATTGCAGCATCGATGAAATGTTAAGGAGCCCGACGCATAGTATTGGATTCCTGTGCATCGCTAGTCGAGATCGGCCGTGAACGTATTTGAACGCTACCTCACCCTGTGGGTCGCCGCGTGCATCGTGGTAGGTATCACCTTGGGGCATTTCCTCCCGGGCGTATTTGTCGTTGTCGGCGGTGCCGAGATAGCACAAGTCAATTTACCGGTCGCGATTTTGATCTGGCTGATGATCATTCCGATGCTCATCAAGATCGATTTCAAGGCCCTGTCGCAAGTCACGCAGCACTGGCGCGGAATCAGCGTCACGTTGTTCGTTAACTGGGCCGTCAAGCCATTTTCGATGGCTGCGTTGGCCTGGTTCTTCATCGGATATGTGTTTGAACCGTACCTTCCGGCCGAGCAGATCAACTCCTATATTGCCGGACTGATCCTGCTCGCCGCAGCGCCGTGCACTGCGATGGTGTTTGTCTGGAGCAATCTATCGAACGGCGAGCCGCACTTTACATTGAGCCAGGTCGCGCTGAATGACGTTGTTATGGTTTTTGCTTTTGCGCCGATCGTGGGGCTGCTTTTGGGTTTGTCGGCAATCATCGTGCCGTGGGGGACGTTGTTGCTTTCGGTGACCCTGTACATCGTTGTACCGGTAATTTTGGCGCAGATTATTCGGCGCCGACTTATTTCAAGTGGTGGAATACCGCAACTCGAGCGTGCGCTGCACTTCTTGCAACCAGTGTCTCTTGTGGCTCTCCTCGCAACACTCGTATTGTTGTTCGGTTTTCAGGGCGAACAGATCATCGAGCAGCCGCTGATCATCTTGCTGCTCGCTATTCCGATTCTGATCCAGGTCTATTTCAATTCAGGTCTTGCATACTTGCTCAACCGCGCCGCAGGCGAAGCGCATTGCGTCGCTGCGCCCTCTGCGCTGATCGGCGCGAGCAATTTCTTCGAGCTGGCGGTGGCGGCGGCCATCAGCCTGTTCGGATTTTCGTCAGGTGCCGCGCTTGCCACGGTGGTCGGCGTACTGATCGAAGTACCCGTAATGTTGAGCGTGGTCAGGATCGTCAACGCGAGTCGTGACTGGTATGAGAGTGGAGCTGCCGTCCGTCGCAATAGCGTGAACTGAGGCGAAAGTTACTGGCCGTGCCTAAGGAACCGGAACAAACACTACGTCAACGGCGTTCGGGTCGGCAGTCTCGTAGATTATTACTTCGACGACATCGCCGAGCGCCACGTCGAGCGGAACAGGCCCGGCAAGCGGTTCTGCCGTATCGCCTAGTCGTGTCACCCAAATATCAAAGTTTCCTGGGACGAGACTCAAATCGATCGGATCAAGACCGACCGGAACGCCGACTAATAGCGGAACCGCAACTGCCGGAGGGTCCGGGTCGATAGAGGTGCCGGAAGGAACCGTGTAGATATCGACGGGTTCCCCAATAGCCGCTGTGTTGATGAACGAGACCTTTACGAGAGTTTCGACCGATCGGCGGTCCGGAAAGTGATCGACTAGTACGTCGTTGCCTGCTGAGTTCTCTACAACATAATAATGAGAATGCGTTCCGGCGAGTATCGGCCGGTCGGTGTCGATAAGAATCGAGCCCATATTATCGGCGGTTGTATATGTCAGCGGCAGCGTGCCGGCCGGTACTTCGAGGTCGCCACTAATATCGCGAAACGCGTGATCTTCGATAGCCGGTGTTGTCAGCGGATCGTCGAAATAGATATCCGCAGTGTCAAAATCCATCGACGCGTGATAAAGGCGAATAGTTGGCTGGGCACTAGCATCGACCAACGCCCCGGCGCCACCACCGGTCAGGTTGAACGCCCGTGCGGCCAATGGTGACAGATCGTTGGCATCGCCGTCGAAGACGCTGATCAGTATCTGTGTCTGCGCGACCAACTCGACCGGATCAAACTGGAATAAAATTGTCGTGTCATCACCGGCCGGCGTGAGCGTAAGGACATAAGTACCTGCCTCAAGATCGGTGGCAGGAACGAACTCGCCGAATGCGACGGTTCCGAGTTCTGATCCCTGTGCAGGCGGGATGGCAGGGTCCAGGAAGTACGCATCGACTTCACCGAGTGAGGCTGCGGTATGTCCAAAGCGCAACTCGAACGCGGTTTCACTTTCGCCCCAGGCACGTTCGTCACCTTCCCAAATCGTGATCATGGGAGCAGCGGTCGCGCCACTTATTATAAACGTATAGTCCTTGTCGGCCTGTACATCGAGAGCCTGGCTCGCGACGCGGTCCACGAACGAATCCTCGCCCGGGGCGCCCGGCAACACAACGTCGAAATTAAAGACATACTCAAGATCGTCATAGCGTGCCGGCGCCGACGCCGTTTTGTAGCCGACCTCATCGATGACTCGTTCTTCGATAAGAAACGAAAAAGGCGGAGACGTCGGAATTGTGTTGATCGCCCGCACGCTGGCTTTGCCAGTCGCTTCGGGCAATGTCGATTCCTTGCCACAGGCAACAAGAGATACTGCGGCCAGACAGACAGCTAACAATAGATAACGCTTCATTCAAAAAATCCGATTCATGTGTCTAGGTTTTGGCTTCGTAGCCGTAGATCGATTTGACTTCGAGAAACTCGTCCATGCCGTGCGCTCCCCATTCGCGGCCATTACCCGATTGCTTGTAGCCGCCAAACGGGGATGCCGAATCCGCGTACGCGCCATTGATATGGACCATTCCCGTACGCAATCGTGCCGCGACTTTGCGAGCCCGGTCGAGATTTGATGATGAGACATAACCCGACAGCCCGTAGAGCGTGTCGTTCGCGATGCGGACCGCATCATCCTCGTCCTCGTAAGGAATAATCGACAAAACAGGGCCGAAGATTTCGTCTTGCGCGATGGTCATGTCGTTGCTGACATTGGCAAATACCGTCGGTCTGACGAAGTAACCCTTGTCGATGCCGTCCGGGCGACCGGTCCCACCAGCCGCGAGTGTCGCGCCTTCATCGATACCCTTTTGAATCAGACCCTGCACCTTGTCCCATTGTTGTTCGGAGACGAGCGGGCCGACTTCGGTGTTCTCGGCACGGGGATCGCCGACAATAACGGCATCGGCAACCGACGCGGCAATCGCTGCGGCTTCTTCGACTCGATCTTTCGGCACGAGCATACGCGTTGGCGCATCGCAGGATTGTCCGGTGTTTTCGAAACAGTCTCCGGCGCCGCTTTTTACGGCGTCGTCGAAGTCAGCATCGTCCAGCAGGATGTTGGCTGATTTACCACCCAGTTCCTGGGCGACGCGCTTCACTGTTGGAGCCGCATTCTGTGCTACTAACACTCCGGCTCGAGTGGATCCGGTGAACGAAATCATGTCGATGTCGGGATGCTGACTAAGCGCCGTACCGACGCCCGGGCCGTCGCCGTTGACGAGATTGAAGACACCGGCAGGGACTCCGGCCGCATCGAGAATCTCAGCAAAAATCATCGCGTCAAACGGTGCGATCTCGCTCGGCTTCAACACCATCGTGCATCCTGCAGCGAGCGCCGGCGCCACCTTCACGGCGATCTGGTTCATTGGCCAGTTCCAGGGCGTGATCAGACCACAGACGCCGATAGCTTCCTTGACGACGAGCGTCGTGCGGTTCGCTTCTTCGAACTCGTAGGACTCTAGTGTCCGCATTGCTGACTTAATATGTTGTGAGCCGCTGGCGGCCTGTGCATCTTTGGCAAGGTTCCATGGCGCACCCATTTCGTCCATGATCGCTTCGGCAATCTCGTCGTGTCGCTTCGTAAATTCGTCGAGTATGGATTGCAGCAGCGCGATGCGATCTTCGCGGCTTGTTTGCGAGTAGCTGTCGAAAGCGCGCCGGGCTGCAGCCACGGCAAGATTAACATCGGCCGCTGAGCCAATACTGATTCGTCCGCATACATCTTCGCTGGTCGGATTGATGACATCCAGCGTTTCAGGAGTCACGGGATCGACCCATCCTCCATCGATGTAGAACTGCAGCATTTCGCGCATCGTTGCTCCTCCTCGGCGAGCCGCGAATGATATCCTAAAATGGTGCGCGTAACCCGCCGCGGAGGGCTAAATATGTTCGCAGGCGAGTCTCGTTCAGATGCCGAGAAATCGATGCCGATATTCGGCAGGCGGCATGTCGTACCAGGACTTGAACGCGGTCGTGAATGAGCTGATGCTCGAGTAGCCCAGCAACATTGCAACTTCGAGTGCCTTGAGCCGCTCATCACTGAGGTAATTGATCGCAAGCTCGGCACGCACTTCGTGCAACACTTTCTGGAAGCTCGTTTTCTCGGCTTTGAGGCGCCGTTGCAGCGTGCGCCGGCTCAGCTTCAGGGCACGACACGCCGCATCCGCATTTGCCTCGCCGGCAGCCATCAACTCAGCGAGCATACGCTTAAGCTGCGCAGCAATATTATCTTGCGCATACAATGCCTTAAGGTATTTTTCGGCTTGTTCGATGAGTTGCCCGTACATGGTGGCGCAATGCTACCAGAATTCGACTGTAGGAGCGCCCCATGGGCGCGATTTTGGCCCATCTCAGTCGCGCCCATGGGGCGGCTCCTACACAAGATTCAGCAATTAAGTAAACTGTCCCCAATCTACCGGAACTGCTGGACGAGATCGAAGCGTCCGACAAACTGGTCGTCGCGGCAATGCACGGCACAGCACTCGGTGGAGGTTTTGAGACCGCACTGGCGTGCCACTACCGGATTGCGCTGCACGGCGGCAAAGTTGGTCTTCCCGAAGTGAAGCTGGGGTTGTTACCCGGTGCAGGCGGTACGCAACGCGTACCCAGGCTGGCCGGAGTTGAAGCAGCGCTCGACTTGATCCTCAGCGGCGCGCCGATTGCTGCGGATCGGGCGATGGATCTCGGCCTTGTGGACAAAGTCGCTGCGGACAATCTGTACGACGAAGCAATTGCGTTCACGCACCAGTTGTTGAGTGATCAGTCGCCGATACGCCGAACAAGCGAACTCGATGTCGATGCTGTCGACGCAAGTCTGTTTGAAAGCTACAGGGAAAACCTCGCCAAGCGCGCTCGCAGCCAGACGGCGCCACAGAGGATTGTCGATTGCATCGAGGCGGCTGCGACCTTGCCGTTTGCAGCTGGCCAGCAGCGTGAGCGCGAGTTATTCATGGAGAGCATGCAGGATCCGCAGTCAAGAGCGCTGCAACACATGTTCTTTGCGGAACGGCAGGCCGCAAAGATCGATGGCCTGTCGCGTGACATATCGCAAAGAGACATCGAAGCGATTGGCATCATCGGTGGCGGCACGATGGGCGGTGGCATTGCGATGAGTTTCGCAAATGTCGGGATTCCGGCGACGCTTGTCGAAATCAGCGATGCAGCACTCGATCGTGGCTTGTCGATTATCGACAAGAACTATGCGGGTAGCGTCAAGCGCGGCAAGCTCAGTGAAGACGCCGCGATGGCCTGCCGCAACTTGATTTCTGGTTCGACAGACTACGCGGCGCTTGCCGATGTCGACCTTGTCATAGAGGCGGTTTTTGAAGATCCGAATTTGAAGAAGGAAATCTTCGCGCGTCTCGACAAGGCCTGTAAGCAGGGTGCGATTCTCGCGACCAATACCTCGTATCAGGACGTCAATGCGATTGCCGCGGCGACATCGCGACCTGAAGACGTCATAGGAATGCACTTCTTCAGTCCCGCCCACATCATGAAGCTGCTTGAGGTCGTTCGCGCGGATATGACTGCCGATGATGTGCTCGCTACCGTGATGGCGTTGGCAAAAAAGATTCGCAAGGCTCCGGTGATGTCAGGCGTCTGCTACGGGTTCATCGGCAATCGCATGTTGCAGGGATATTTTCGCGAAGCGCAGCTGTGTTTGATCGAAGGTGGTCTGCCCGAGAGTATTGATGCGGCGATGTATGACTGGGGCATGGCGATGGGACCGATTAGTGTCGCTGACCTGGCTGGCCTTGATGTCGGTTACAAAGCGCGCGAGGCGCTGCCGGTTGAAGAGCGTGGCGACCCGAGCAGCTATCGCGTGCCGGATGCGCTCGTCGAGATGGGGCGGCTTGGGCAAAAGAGTGGGGCTGGCTTCTACAACTACGATCCCGAAACACGCAGGAAGTCGTCCGATCCAGCGGTGCTTGAAGTTATCGAGCGGGAAGCGAAGGAACTCGGCATTGAGAGACAGCCAATTGAGGCCGATGAAATTGTTGATCGACTTATCTTTGCGTTGATCAATGAGGGCCTGTTAATCCTTGAAGAAGGAATCGCACAGCGACCCGGTGATATCGACGTCGTTTATGCCTACGGGTACGGATTCCCGGCGTGGCGCGGTGGCCCGATGCATTACGCCGATGCCGTTGGCCTTGAAAAAGTGTCGGCGCGAATTAGCGAGTTTCGCGATCGTTTCGGTGCAGACAACTGGACGCCTGCGCCTTTGCTGGAAGAGCTGGTTAGGGAAAACTCGACCATTGCAGAATGGGCTGGCTAACCCCGGGGATTCTTAGATCAGATTACGTGCAGCGGCGGCCAATTGCCCCTGAGCATCCCGAAATACCTCGGCAGCTCTGCCCAGGTATTGTTCGGCTTCGCCGTCGTAGCCATCGGCCGACGCTGACCACACGCGATTGATGTAGCGTTCGCCGGCAGCAAAATTGCTCATGATGTCGGCGTAGGTCTGCAGGCCGAACAAATGCACCATGCTTTGGCGTGCATCCACGAAACGCCGCAGGTCCGGGCGCAGCGCGTCATCGATCCAGTCGCGCAATTGATCGCCGCTGGCCGTAGCGCCATCGATCATTTCGCCGAGGTCACGCACGATATTGCTGATCGACTCGTTTAGTTCATTGCGATTTGTCTCGAGCACGGAGCCGGATCGCGCATCGGCCCGGTCCCGCCGTTTTGCAATGATGACTCCTACTATCGCAGCGACAGCAGCAAATAAAAACAGATTCCAGTCGACCTTCTTCACGTCGAGAGCCGTTGCGTATGCTCCAAGCAGAAACCCGGCAACCAGTAACAAGTAAGCAATTTTCTTCATATCAACATCCTGCTATGTCGCCGCCAGCACGTGACGGATGGCATCGCCTACCCCGACCAGCGCTTCACCCACGATAAATCCGGCAGCAACCGGTATGCCGACGTTGTCACTCCAGTCCTTGCCCTTGAAGCGGTCTGCGACTTCACGGCCCAGCGTGCCGAGAGAGTATGTCAGCACGATGTTGAACGGCAGATAGAAACCGAGGCCGACCGTGATGCCGAGGCCGCCCATAAATGCAGACAGAACACCGCCGAGCACTGCACCCGCTGCATATTTCTGCGTCGGCACGTCGCCGCCCATAATGCCGTCAATCGTGCTCGCCAACGCTTGTGCCTGCGGTGCGGGCAACCTCGCGCTGCCGAGTTCGTAGGCCTCGTGCAGAGCGAAGATCACGAAGATCACAACAATCGGTCCTAACCAGGCACCAATAAACTGTCCGAATTGCTGCATACGTGGTGTTGCGCCGACCAGGTAGCCCGTCTTCAGGTCGAGCATGAGGTCCGTCGCTTGAGACATCGCGACACACATCGCCGCGCCAACCATGATTGCGGCAACGATCGAATCACCACGTTCCATGCCATGCGTAACAACTATAAGCAGGGTGATACCGACGAGCGTCATGCCCGACAACGGTGACCAGTTAGTCCGTCCGATTGCCTCAGACAGGATTATTCCTGCCATCCAGATCCAGAGCGTGCCGAGCAGTGCCATCGTAATGCCGCGACCGAGGCTGACCGCTTCGACCGAGGTTACGGCCATGATGCAGAGAAGAATTACCGCTCCAAAGATCGCCAGATATAACAATTTGATCGGCATCTCTTCGTTGGCGGTACTCGTCGCGACCTTAGCCGCTTTTTGCATCGAGCGAATCGCGCTGAGAATGAGCGGCGCTGCGAGAATCACGCCCATGATCGCGCCACCAATCAACATGCCGATGCCGAGCGGGCGATACAGCATCAGGCGCAGGGATTCTGGCTGGCTGACGGTCTCGCCGGCTGCATCAATTGGGAAGCTGCCCGTTGCTGCGAGCATTGGCGAGAGGAACCAATAGGCGACGAAGCCGCCGACGATGAAGGCGACACCGCCACGTCCGGCGATGAATGCGACACCAATCGTCATCAGCGACAGGTACCAGATGCCATTCATAAATTCGGGCATTCCATAGAAGTCGCCGACATACGAGTTGGAGACATCGAAATAGATCGTGAGGGCGTGGACTAAAGCGCTGATCAGTGCGGCCGCAAGCAAGATAATTGCTTTACGAACGCCTGCACCCGGTGACTTCAAAATCGTAGCGACCGCAACGCCGCCCGGATACGTCAGCCGCTCGAAGTCGATCATGTGCTTTCTGAGCGGAATGATGAAGGCAATTCCGAGAAACGCACCTGCGATGCAGCCGAATGTCAGGATGACAGGATCGAAGCGGTCGCCATAACCCAATATGAAAATGGCAGGCACTGAAAACATCATGCCCGACGATGCGCCGTTTACGCCGCTCGCAATCGTCTGGACGATGTTGTTTTCGATGATGCTCTTGCGTCGCAATATGCCGCGTAAGATGCCGAAACCCAGGATTGCGGCAAGTTCGGAGCCTTCGATCGAGAAGCCCAGAATCAGTGCGGCGTAGCCGATCGACACTGCGATGATGACGCCGAGTATCCAGCCGACGATGACCGAAATCCAGGTTAGTTCAGGATAGGCTTTGACAGTGTTCGCTGACGAATTCAACGTCGATTCCCTTGTTAATTTTTTTGCGAGACTACCACATTCGATTCGCGACTAATCGTCTTTGATGCCGAGGCGTTCGTGCATCAGAGGACTCGTCGTCGTGTACTGCAAGCGCACTTTCTTATCCGGCTCCAGCCGTTCCTTGGCGGCGAATGCGGCCAGCGCAGCTTCATGAAAGCCGCTCAGTATCAGCTTCTTCTTGCCCGGGTAAAAATTGATGTCGCCGATGGCGTAAATGCCGGGCGTGCTTGTTTCGAATTTTTCCGTGTCGACGTTGATCGTCTTGCGGTTGATGTTCAGTCCCCACTCGGCGATTGGCCCGAGTTTGGGCGCAAGACCGAAAAACACGAGTACTGCATCACAAGGGACGTCTCTCTCACCGTCGCTTGCGTCGACCGTAACGCTCGTTAAGCCGCTATCGTCAGATTTATAGGCGGATACCTTGCCAATTATCGGATCCACCTGGCCCGCCGCAGCCAGTTTTTGCATGCTCGCTACGGTAGCGGGCGCGCCACGGTATTCTTCACGGCGGTGAATCAATGTGAGGCTGTTGGCCTTCGGAGCCAGTGCCAGTGTCCAGTCGAGCGCCGAATCGCCGCCGCCCAGAATGACGACTCGTTTGTCTGCGAACTTCTCAGGATCGCGGACCCGGTAAAAAAGGTTGCGCTCTTCGTGGTCGTCGATGCCCTCGAATCGTAGCCGCCGCGGTTGAAACGAACCGACACCACCCGCGATGAACACAGTGCGGGTGCGAAATTGCTTACCGCTGTCCGTAGCGACACGAAACCAGTCATCATCGATCGCACTTACTTCGGCAACCTCCTCACCCAGATGAAAGGTCGGTTCGAAAGGTTCAATCTGCACCATCAGGTTGTCGATCAGCTCCTGGCCGCTGCAGACAGGGATGCCGGGGATGTCATAAATTGGCTTGTCGGGATAAAGCTCGGCGCATTGTCCGCCGACAACGCGCATCGTATCGATAATGTGTGCTTCGACGCCGAGGAGGCCGAGCTCAAAAATCTGAAACAGACCACACGGGCCTGCGCCGACAATGAGGGCATCCGTCTCTATGACGTTGTCTGACATGGATTGTTACTCCAGTTTGAGCCTTGCAGTGTTGCCGAGAGTGCGCATAATATCAGGCGTTGTTATTTTTGTCGGCATAAGTACATGAAAAACCAGATAAATATTGCGCCGATGATGGACTGGACCGAGAGATTCGGAATTCATTAACGCAATCAGACCGTTACAAAAAGAGTGCCAGGTCCTGTCGCACCGATGTCGCATTCCATGACTGAATGATCTGAAGAGATTCGAGCATTGAATCGGGTCCTGACCTCTGATTGGTGTGACGGGTTACACGGTTCTCACATGTTCCCTCGGGCAATGGCCGTGTGGCCGATCAAAACTGGTACGTCATGATCTTTGCACGCGCCGATTAAAGTCACCAACCAGGGGCAATTGCGGCAGTTGAGAATCTTGAGGAAAGCAGGAGTGATCAAGACGGACAGCCTCTGCGCTGGCTTGCCAAGTCAGTTATACGCTGGTAACTTTCACAATAGGACTAACGTATTGCTGGCGAGATCGACAGGTACATCTGTCGACCTGAGGAGTCTGTGAGTTCGTGACACGACCATCAAATCAGCTTCACGAACCAATTGGTCGTTATCACCCGAAGGAATACCCAGGCATGTCTACCCGACCCGGCTGGGGTGCGCACGGTCGGCTGAAAGACTCATCGTATGCGGACGTTCGGGTCTGACGGGAGCAGCTATGGATTCATTCTGGCAGGAACTCTGGATATTACTGGCCACCAACTTCGGCGTTGCGATCGGGGCCGTACTCGTGTTGTGGCTGGTTAGTATTCCGTTACGCGATGTGAGCATCATCGACATGTTCTTTGCAGTGGTGCTCCTCACGATCGCAGGTACAGGTTTCGTGCTCGGCAGCGGGGTTGTGCAGCGAAAGCAGCTCGTTCTTCTGCTTGTGGCAATCTGGGCGCTGCGCATTACCATCCACCTCGTCAAAAGAAACTGGGGACGAGGAGAGGATCCTCGTTACACGAAGCTCCGTAGTTGGGCGAAGGACGACCGGAGTTTCATCTGGTTGAGCCTGCGCAAGGTATTCCTGTTGCAGGGCATCGTCATTTGGTTTGCGTCGTTGCCGGTGCAGGTTGCCCAGGTCTATACGACGCCTTCGTCACTGGGCTGGCCGGCATACGCGGGCATTGGCTTGTGGAGCATCGGTTTCTTCTTCGAAACCGTCGCTGATGTTCAACTCACGAGATTTCGGGCTGATCCCGGCAACAGGGGCACGGTTTTACAGACCGGGCTATGGAGATACTCGCGCCACCCGAATTATTTCGGTGAATTGTGCATCTGGTGGGGCCTGTTCCTGATTGCCTGCGACAACTCAATCGGCCTGCTGACGGTCGTCGGACCGACCATATACACTTACTTGATTGTCAATGTTACTGGTCAGCGCACGCTGGACAAGAAACTTGCACGTGAGAGGCGCGGGTATCGAGCATACATGGAGAATACCAGCGGCCTTATTCCAATGTGGCCACGAAAGAGGAACAAACCGTGACAATTCAATGCGGCGGCGCGATCAGCGTAAGCTGTTTTTTTCTTTTCGCACTGACGTCATGCGAACAAGATGTCAACCTGCAGGCCCAGTGTTTGGCAATGTCATCCGGAGATTTCCCGGGTACCACTATCAGTGCGACCGCAGTCGTGACGGATCGTGAAGGCCTGCCGGGCTTTTGCCAGATCCAGGGCACGATCGATCCGAACGTCGGTTTCGAGGCGCGCTTCCCATTGGCCGACTGGAACGGCAAGTACTACCAGTCCGGTTGCGGTGGATATTGCGGCACCATTATGGCTGACAAACCCGGATTCTCGAACACGATCAACGAAGCGTTGAAGCGCGGTTACGCGGCGATCACGACCGACAACGGGCACAAAGGCGGGATGGGCGACGCGTCGTGGGCCAGGGGCAATCCAGAGGCAGTCGAAGTATACGCACACCGCGGCATCTTCCTGACTCACGAGGCGGGCACTGCACTTACTCGGACATTCTACGAGTCAAAACCGAGCCGCAAGTATTTCAGCGGCTGCTCGAACGGTGGACGCATGGCGGCGATGACTGCACAACGTTATCCGACATTGTTCGACGGTATTCTTGGCGGTGGTGGTGTGCTGAATCTGTCTTACTCGGGTGGCGTTTACGGTTCCTGGATTGTGCAGTCGAATACCGCTGACGACGGCCAGAGAATCCTGACGCATCAGAACTTTGCGGTGAAGCTCACCGCGCTTGAACAAGCGGTGATCGAGCAATGTGACGCAACGGACGGTAAGGCAGATAAGGTCATCAGTCTGCCAAGACAATGCGAGGTTGACGTTGCAGCGTTACCAGCCTGCGGTGACCAAACAACGAGCCAGTGTTTCACTGACGCCGAATTGGCCGTTCTCGAAAAGTGGTATCAGGGACCGAGGAGTTCGGCGGGCGAACAGTTGTATCCGGGCATGCCGGCCGGCAGCGAACGATACTGGGAAGTCTGGTTTCTCGACAGAGAGGATCTAATTGCTGGCGGCAATCAACTCGGCGGGCGCTATGCAAAGTACCTGGGTTTCGAAGACGGTACGCCGGATGGCTACACGGCGCTGGACTTCGATTTCGACAAGGACCCGCAGCGGCTGGCGACGACTGGAAAGCTGCTCGATGCGCTCGATCCGGATCTGACCGCATTCCGCGATGCTGGTGGGAAGTACCTGATGTGGCACGGCTGGGCTGACCCGCTGGTATTGCCGGATCAGAGCCTCGACTACTACGAGAGCGTTGCCGCAGAAATGGGCGGCGTCGATAACATCAAGTCCTTTTATCGGCTGTTCATGATACCGGGGCAAGGTCATTGCTGGGAAATGCCTGCCCAAGTTCCCGACCAGTTCGACCCGATCGCCGCACTGGACAACTGGGTTGAGATGGGAGAGGCGCCTGAGAGACTACCCGCATTTGCGCTGAACCCGGATACTGCCGTTTTCACGAACGCCGCTCTTTGCTCCCACCCGTCAACCACAGTGAATCTGGCCGCGGGTGAGGCGTTGGGTGACGTGGAGTGCGAATCGCCTAAGCAGTGAAAAGAGGATAATCAGGGACCGGCTAGGAACTTGCATAACAGTACTTAGGTGTACTATTATCCTGAAGCATAGTTTCGGGGGATCACGATGAACAAGAAAGACCTTATTAGTCGCTTTATTCCAGTCGTGGCGTTGCTTGCAGCAAGCAACGCTTCTGCGCAGGATTCAGCTGCGCTCGAAGAAATACTCGTCACAGCGCAGAAGCGCGAACAGAGCCTTCAGGATGTACCCTTTTCGGTGACTGCGATTAGTGGCGAAGACATTGTCGAAGGCGGTATCACGAGCTTCCTGGATGTGGCGATGGAAACGCCGAACTTCACAATGACGGCGTACAACATCGGCGAGCCGCAGTATTTCATCCGCGGCATTGGCACGACTCTGGATTCAGCGGGCGCTGATCCAGCCGTCGCGACGTTTATCGACGAGGTTTATGTTGGTAGAGCAGGTGGCTCATCGATGGACCTTTACGACCTAGAGCGCGTCGAAGTGCTGCGCGGCCCTCAGGGCACGCTGTTCGGCAAGAACGTGGTCGGCGGCGCCATCAGTATTCACACAAGAAAACCGAGCGACGAATTTAGCAGCAAGATTGGTGTAACTGTCGGCAACTATGACGCCATCTCGGTTCGCGGTCTGATCAGCGGTAGCATATCGGATACTGTCAATGGCTCATTTTCGTTCAGCAAACGTGGTCGCGATGGTTATGTCGAGAATGTCGTCGATGGTACGGACTACCACGATGAGGACAACATCAGTTTTCGCGGTCAACTTGCATTTGCGCCAAGTGACGCGACCGAGATTCGACTGATAGCCGATTGGTCGGAAGACGATCACGCGGGTAACTGCCGTAACGTCAATAACCTGAGCCTGAACGACCCCCTCGGTCTCGCGGTTGTATATCCCCCGGTAATCGACTCAACCACAGGTGGCGACATTCGCAAATGCGCATCGTCGCTGGGCGCGCATCAGAAGCGCGAAATCGGAGGGCTGACGGCCCGGATTGACTGGGATTTGACGAATTCGACGTTGACGTCGATCACTGCGTATCGGGAAACAGACTACTCATGGTCAGAGGATCTTGCGGCGATGCCTCTTGGTGCGACGCCGTTCAATCTTATCGATGCGGCTGTTGAAGACTCTGATCAGATCAGTCAGGAGTTGCGCCTGACCTCGACTGGCGACGGCTCGGTCGATTGGCTCGTCGGCGTATTCTTCATGGAGGAGAACGTTGAGCGTGCCGAGAATTTCGTCGGCTCGTTTGGTCCGCCGATCGCCGCGCAGGGATTCGCCCTTCTTGACGGCGATATCATATACGCGCAGGAAAACAAGACGACGAGTACGGCGCTGTATGGACAAGTAGACTGGCATGTCAGCGACAGTTTCTCCTGGAGCATCGGTGGCCGCTACGCGAAGGACGACAAGGAGATCACGCAGGCGCTGGTTAACCTCGAAGATCCGGCGTTTGACAGCGCACTGTTAAGCGCATTGCTCGGTTTTCCGGTCGATATGGTCATTCTGGGCATACCTGCAAACGGTCCCGGGGAACTGCTTACGTTCATAGGCACCGGCGATCCATCGGTTTTGAACGTTCCGTACTCGGCAAATGCATCTGATGACTGGAGCGAGTTCGTACCGTCGACGAGCTTCAACTGGCGATTCGGCGATAACAATCTCGTGTACTTTACGGCATCGAAAGGCTACAAGAGTGGCGCGTATGTCGCGCAACGGACGACCCCTGAAACTGCCGTCATACCGCTGGAACCGGAGTTTGCGACCAATCTGGAGATCGGGCTTAAGACTCAGTTTGCAGATAACCGAGTACGACTCAATGCCAGCGTGTTCACGATCGACTACACGGACCTGCAGGTATTCCGTCTGGTCGGTTCGTTGCTGGTCGGGGCAAGCGCTGACGCAACCAGCAGCGGTCTCGAGGTGGACCTGACCGCACTGCTTAACGATAACTGGGTCGTCAAGGCCAGCTACGGTTACCTTGACGCGGAGTATGACAAGTTCATTTCCGGAGACGACGATTTCAAGGGTAATATCCTGCCGAGGTCCGCCGATAACAGCTTCAGCATCAGCAGCAACTACACGTTCAATCTCAATGGCGGCTCGACAATCGATTTCGGCGTCAACTACGCGCAAAAAGGCGACTACTTCATCGAGGTCAGCAATTCGCAGGCGTCCAAGGAAGACGGTTTTGGCCTTCTGAACGCGAGCCTGGCCTGGGCCAGTGCAGACGGCAGCTGGGAAGCGGTTGCGTGGGGTAAGAATCTTACGGATGAGGAGTTCCGTACTCACAGCATCATCAGCAACATTGCCGGTACCGTGGATCTCTGGAACATGCCGGCAAGCTACGGATTGACGGTCAACTACAGCTTCGATTAGTGGGCGGTAATCCTGCAATATCATCAAAGGGGGCTTTCGCCCCCTTTTTTGTCCTGTTCGCACTTTGCTCGGGAATCGTCGCATGTGGCCGTATTGCGAGCGATCCTGAAGGCGAGGCCGTGCAATACGACATCATTCTTGTCGGCGGCCGGGTTATCGACCCCGAAACGGGACTCGACGCGATCAGAAACGTCGGTATCGTCGGTCGAAGTATCGCAGCAGTTTCGGATGCGGCAATGCAGGGCACGACGACGATCGATGCCAGCGGTCTTGTCGTTTCTCCAGGCTTCATCAATATTCATAGTCATTCGTGGACTCCACTCGGGCAGGAATTCGAACTCAGGGACGGGGTGACAACGGCTCTCGAGCTTGAGGCCGGTGCCTACCCGGTCGGCAAATTCGGGACGCACGTTCCGATCGCCGTCGCCGGCAATGCGCGTATCAACTTTGGTGCGTCGGTTGGTCATGCCTGGATACGCTCGGCACTTCTCGAGGGCCAGAATTTCTTAACCGGAGCCGACGAAATGGTTTCGCGCGCGATTGCGTCCGGCGGAGCGGGTGACATGGAAAGGCCGGCGTTTCGGTCGGCCCTGTCGCCGCAACAGCGGCAACACCTGAGGACACACCTCGAGGCCGGTCTCGACCACGGCGGACTCGGAATCGGCATGCTGCTTGACTACATGAGTGAAGTCGTCGACGACGCCGAAATGCAGGTCGTGTTCGACGTGGCCGCCGAGAGGCAGGCGCCGATAGTTGTGCACATCCGGCGCGGTATCGCTGGTGATGTGTCCGGGCTGCGCGAGATCATCAGGTTCGCCCGATCAAGCGGCGCGCCTGTGCACATCTGCCACCTTCAAGCTAACGCGATGGGCAACATTCATGAGTTCCTGCGCCTGATTCGTGACGCTCGCGCGGAAGGTGTCCGCATCACCACTGAATCCTTTCCCTACAATGCCGCCGCGACGTCGAATACTGCCGCCGTCTTCAATCGGGACTGGCAGACGATATTCAATATTACTTATGAGGACGTCGAATGGGCCGCGACTGGCGAACGCTTCACCGAGCAAACGTGGCACGAGTATCGAGACAAGCGTCCCGGTGGATGGGTGATACACCACTACAACAAGGAAGAATGGACCAGCGTCGCGACGAACTCGCCCGATGTCATCGTTGCCGCGGACGGCTTTCCTGTTTTCACACTGGAGCAAAAGGTCGCACCGTTCGGCATCGGCACGAACTCGCGCGTGCTCGGACGTTACGTCAGGGAAAAGGGCAGCCTGAGTCTTACCGACGCTATCGCGAAGATGACCTATATGCCAGCCAGCGTGCTGGACGATTACAGCCCGGCCATGGCACTCAAAGGTCGCATTCAGCCGGGGGCTGATGCGGATATCACAATATTTGATCCGAATACCGTCATTGACAATGCGACGTTCGAAGACCCGTACCAGGCTTCAAGTGGTATCGAACATGTCATCGTTGGTGGAGAGATCGTCATTCGTGCCGGTGAGATGCAAGAGGATGTGTTCCCGGGAAGGCGAGTATTGCGGGGCGAGTCCAAATAATGCCTTGTCTCGATTTTCAGGACACCCGCTGACTCTCCACCATTTCCTTGAGCCGGCGGCGCAGCACTTTGCCCACGGGGTTCCTTGGCAATTGATCGACGATCACCAGTTTTTCCGGCAGCTTGAATACTGCGATTTTTTTTGATTTCAGAAACTCGATAATGTCCTCGAGACTCAGCGACTCGCCTTGCTTTGGCACCGCCACCGCGCAAATGCGTTCTTCCATCACCTCGTCGGGGTAGCCCACGACCGCGACCTCTGCGATACTGGGATGGCCTGCAAGAAGATTGTCGAGTTCGTCCGGAGATATTTTTACGCCGCCGCGAATAATGATGTCCTTGCAGCGTCCGACAAATCGGTAAAATCGGCGATCTCCCGCTATGTCTGCGATCTCGAACATGTCTCCGGTGTGAAAGAAACCGTCCTCGGAGAAGACCTCCTGGTTTGTTTTGGGTGCATTGTGGTAACCATCGAACACTGATGCACCCCAGATCAACAACTCGCCAGGCTGGCCGGGTTCAGTGATTTCTTCGCCACTTTCAATGTCTGTAAGTTTGGTTTTGATTCGATTGGCGACGCGGTTGTTCCACGCCAGTCCTTCGACGCCGAATCGGGGGAAAAACTCGGCCCGGACTTCCGGATCAGGGATGTCGTCATATCCGCTGATCAGGACCATGCCTTCGTTGGATCCAAAAATATTGATGACGACAATATCGTGCTGCTCCTGGAATTCCTTCACCATCCATGGAGACAGTGGCGCCCCACCCGAGCCGATGACCCGGACGCTCGACAGGTCGACGGCGGACATCATCGCGGGATTCTTCAGGAGCATGGTAAGAACGGCGGGCGGCGCGATGGTATAGGTAACTTTCTCTGTCTCGATCTGTTTCAGGAACACCTGCAGGTCCAGCGGATGGTGCAAAACAAGCGTGCTTCGGCTTAACAGCCAGTTGTATAAAAAACCTCCGATGCTGGCCATGTTGACGAGCGGGAAGGGGTTGAGAAAGACATCACCGTCACGAAAACGCACACAGTCATAGCTCGTGTAGGCGCTGGTGAACCACATATTGTGGCTTCGGGGAACGCCTTTCGGCTGACCGGTCGTACCTGAAGTCCAGCAAATCGTAAAGACGTCATTCGCCGATACCGACAATGATTCGAGATACGACCCGAGCGACTCGAGTTCCTCGCCCGTTGGCGCTGCCTCGTCCAGGGCGACGCAATCATTCGGTGCATTCTGGCCGAAGACCAGGGTAATGCACTCAGGCGGAAACGCTTCCCGGTGTTCAGCCGCGAGATTGGTGCCCTTGAATTCTGTGATGGTAATAAAGGCCTTTGGCTCCAGCTCCTTCTGGATCTTCGCAAGTTCGTGTACGCCGTATTGCACAGGAGCTGGGCTGACGATTGCCCCCAGTCTGGCAAGCGCAATGTACAACATCGCCAACTCGACGATGTTGGGCAGTTGGATGACCACGAAGTCGTCCCGACCGATGCCGTGTGAGCGAAAGACCGCTGCGAGGTTTTCGACGCGGGCGGCAATTTCCACAAAGGTCAGCCTCTGAGCATCGCCGCCGGCAAATTCGGACCGATTGAACTGATCGACCAGGGCCAGTCTGTCCGGGCAAGCGGAGACTGCCTGATCGAAAATTGAGGTCAGAGTATCCTCGCCCCACCATCCCCTGGCAGTAAAATCCGCTGCCCTGTCCGCCGGCTTTGTCCGCATAAGTTCAGTCTCTAAACTGACATAAATTACAAATAATTCGCAGGTCATCCATCACTGCATTCGAAAACCACCATCCACCTGTATGGTTTGCCCGTGAATCCCTGTTGAGGAATCACAAGCCAGGTACACGACGCTATCGGCTACCTCCTGTTCGGTTGGCATACGACCGATTGGAATATCCTTGGTAAAGAACTGCTTTATCTCCTCAACGTCTTTGTCTTCTGCCTCCGCCCTCGCGGCGAACGCACGGCTGCTGCGTTCACCCTCGATAGGACCGGGGACTACCGCATTCACACGTATGCCCAGAGGGCCCAGCTCGGCAGCGAGCGTATGGCTCAAACCGATAACACCCCAACGCGTGACAGCATAGGGAGCACGCATTGGATAGGCCGTGCGGCCGCCAACCGATGAGATGGTAATGATGTTACCCGACTTCTTTTCCAACATGACTTTTGAGAC
>Ga0255052_10000444_pt1 | contig 33619 bp, 24 predicted proteins | sample JV7_2_21_MG_FD_188632 | JGI IMG/M metagenome (GOLD analysis project Ga0255052, IMG submission 188632) | Seawater microbial communities from Jervis Inlet, British Columbia, Canada - JV7_2_21 | ecosystem: Environmental > Aquatic > Marine > Inlet | place: Canada: British Columbia | collected...
TCCCTTCCCTTGCTCCCAGCGCCCTACCGTCTTGGGATTGGTGGGATAACCGCCAGGCACCGGTTTCCGTCCCCTCAAGTGGACATGGCAAAAAGGCAACGCAGGGGTGGACGTGCCCGACCTCGAGGAGCGTGAAGCGCAAGTGTTGGTGCACTTCTCCCCCCCTCAGAGGTCTGGCTCACGAACGTCGCGGTAGTTCGCCATTCCTGGGTCGGCGCAAACTACTTCAATTGTGAGAGTTACGATCCGGCCGACTTTTCGCACCCTACGGGGTCGAGGAGAGCACGGTACGCTTCGACCGCCGCCGCGCCCGCTGCCCTGTTACCGGCGATCCCGGGGCCGCTCTTGTCCTGCTAGAACCGCGGTTTCAGCAAGCAGCACGCGCGCCCAGCGGCACCGAGACAGCCTGGGTAGGTCACAACTCGAAAAAGCGAATTCCTATCCCGCCGAATTCCTATCCCGCCAGCCTGGTTTAGCCGATTGTAGTTCGGTGTGTTTCTCTAGTATCGAAAATCCTGCGGTCGCCGTTTCGTTCGCATAGAAATCAGAAAGCAGACGGGTTATGGGCCCCATCTCACCGCTTCCAATCGTCCGGCCGTCTAGCGTCGTAACCGCGACCAGTTCGCCCATCGTGCCCGTGCAGAACATCTCGTCGGCGCAATAGGCGGCCGTCAGCGATATGTTTCGGACCTCGCACGCGACGTCGTTAGCGGCGCAAAGGTCCAGGACCGTCTGCCGCGTAATTCCCTCAGGACAGGCCTCGGTCGTGGATGTGAACACGGTATTCCCATCCACAAAAAACACGTGCGTGCCGTGGGCTTCGGCAATGAATCCCTGGCGATCCAGCATGAGCGCCTGGTCCGCGCCCGCCACATTGGCCTCAATCTTGGCCAGTATGGACTGTATGAGATTCGCATGGTGAATGTTGGGGTCCAGGCAATCGGGCGGGAACCGGCGCACCGATGCGGTGATAAACGTCAACCCGCTCTTTCGGTAAACCGGCGGTTTGAATTCAGCCAGGACGATAAGCGTAGGCCCGGACTGGTTGAGCCTCGGATCCATCCCCGACGTGATCTTCACCCCGCGCGTGAGCGTCAGGCGGATGTGAACCCCGTCCGTCATCTCGTTGGCTTTGAGCGTACGGCGAATCTCCTCGATGAATTCCTCAGCGGACGGAATTTCGGCGAATGCCAGGGCCTTGGCGGAATTTCGCAGGCGATCCAGGTGCTCGATCAGCCGGAAGATCTTGCCGTCGTAAAGCCTGAGCCCCTCCCAGACCGCGTCTCCCCCCTGCACCGCGCTGTCGAACGGGCTGATGCCGGCCTTATCGCGGTGTACCAGTTCGCCGTTGATGTTCACGATCAGATCGCGATTGCGCTCATCAAACGTCTGTAGCATCTTTGTCCCTCCGCTTCCATAACCAGAAAACGCTTACGGGGATTCCGGTAGCGACAAAGGCGAAGTCGACGATGGACTTCTCCCATTCGAAGATGGCCCGGAAAACCAGAAGCCCCACCACTCCGATCAGATAGATTACGGGTAGCGTCGGATACCACGGCATGCGATACACGTCTTCGTCCCCCGTCTCGTTTCGCCGGAGCTTGAAAAGGGCGAGCGTCGTAAGCGTGTAGAAAATCAGGATGGCGAACACCATCCCGGCTGCGATCGATTCGAACGAGCCGCGGCCCACCAAGATGATCGCCGCCCAGATGCAGTGGACCAAGATGGAGCGAGACGGCGTACGAAAGGTGGGGTGCACGAAATCCAGCCAGCGGAAGAAGAGGCGGTCGTGGGACATGCCGTAGTACACGCGCGTGGCGGACATCATGGTGCCGTTAATGCTCCCAATGGCCGACACGATCGCCAGCGCCGCGACCACGCCCCCACCCACGACGCCGAGCATGATCGTCGCCACGTCGGCTGCGGGCGTCGTCGTCGCACGCATGCCCTCCATCCCCAGCGTGTAGTGGTAAACCGTGTTGGTGACCAGGTAGATCACGAGCACCGTCCCCAAGCCCAGAAACATAGCCTTCGGTATTACCGCGCGCGGGTTTCTTATCTCGCCCGCCACATACCCGAGGCGGTCCCAACCTGTATGTGTGAACACGATGAGCATGAGAGCGGCCACCACATTTCCTATCGTTCCGACTCCTGTCGTGGTCGCGGCGGACGTACCGAGTTGATTGGCTACTCCGCCGAGCAGCACCACGCCCGCGGCCGCAAACAGCACCAGACCCACGACCTTTATCGCCGTCGTAATCTTCTGGAACAGGCTCGCCCATTCCATGCCGACGTAATTGAAGACTCCCAGTGCAGCGATGATGCTGAGCGCAACGGTGGTATTCGCCGTCGGGCTCAGCTGGATAAAATGCTCCACGTAATCGGCCGCCACAATGGCCAAACCGGCCGCCGGGCTCGTCCGAATGATGAAAAGCTGCGCCCAACCGAACATGAACCCTGCGAATGGGCCGAAACAGCGGCTGATGTAGATGTATTCGCCACCCGTTTCGGGAAGGCGCGTACCGAGTTCGGCGTAGATGAGACCCCCGATCAGGACGAGCGCCGCCACGATGAGCCACGTCAGTATGATGGCGCCGAAGGACTCGTAATATCCCGCGATAATCGACGGCGTCGAGTAAATCCCGGATCCAATCGTGATGCCAACCAGAAGCGCCACGCCGTCGGACACTCTTAACGTCTTCTTGAGCTGGGGTTGACTGGCTTCGGCCATTCGGTTACCCGCCGGTGATATATGTGATCGAGGCGGTTAGAGGCGTTCCGGTGAGAGAGAATAACGACGAGCAGAGGAAACGACAACAGGAGCGCGCGCGCAGACGACTCCGGCCGCCGCCGTGCTGCTCACTTGAAGAGGTAGGAGATGCCGAGCTTGAACTGCCACTTGGCGGAGTTGTCCGAGCTCACTTTCCCGTTCTAGGTGATGGAGTTGTTGTAGCCCAGATAGGTGCCGGGCTTGGACGCGAAGTTGTAGAGAACGATCGGCTGGAGCGTCAGGATCTCGAAGGTCTCTCAGGCACTGAAGGGAGCCTCGCTATTCGGTTCTAATGGTGGAGCCGAGGGGGGTCGAACCCCTGACCTCTTGAATGCTATTCAGTGGCCTTGAGTTTGCTACGGTCTGTTCTGGTTTGATTCTGTCACTTTTCTTTTAGTTCTGTTCGCTGCAGTCTGCTGCAGTCTGAGTCTAGGTGATTGCTCGGTGATTGCCAGACTATGCGCAAGCGAATCACCAAGTGCGCTGTCGATGCCCTACGGGCGAGCGCCCGACCCGGCTGCTGCGTGGAGACCCGGGGAGTCCCCCATCGCCTGTCCGGCCATCCGAGTCTTCTTTTGGACCGGCTGACGGATCGGTGAAGTGCTAAGGCTCGAGTGGCTTAACCTCGACCTCAAGAGTGGCGTCGCCAGGCTGCTGAAGACCAAGACTGCGGAAGAAGAGTACCGGCAGCTCCCGGCAGAGGCTGTTGGCATCCTGGAGGGTCTGCCGAGGATCGCCGGTTGCCCGTGGGTCTTTCCAGGACGGAGACACCGGGTCCCGACGCCTGCTGGTGTAGCCTTTTGTAGTGAGAGGTGACAGGTCCGAAGGCGCAGCTCACCCCTTGTCTGGTTTTCTCCACACAAGGGATTCGGTGCCTTAGTAAGCTACAGATGCTGAAACGATTGCCCCCGTCGAGGAACGCAGAAATGTCTTCGCCTGAGAGGCTCGGACGCTCACGCCACGTGGTCGCCGGGTTCGTCGCCATCACCGGCGTGTTGATCCTGCTCCTCGGCTGGCTCTCATGGCGCTTCATCGCGCTCGAGAAGGATCTCGAAACCCAACGGATCCAAGAGCGGCTCGAGCTCGCGACCGACAGCACGGTAAGCGCCCTGGCAGCCGGCATCGTGGAGACCGAGCGATGGCTGCGGAGCCTCCTCGGGGCGTCGGAGGGCGAGTTGTCCGTGGCCGGGCAGGTACAGAACGAAGCGCTCCCCAGCGACTCCCTGATCGTCTTCCTGACCGCCCAGACGTTAACGGCGCACCCGCGCTCTCACCTGCTGTACTACCCGTTCCCCGACCCTGCCCAAGACGGGGTGCCGGACGAGCTGTTCGCGGCGGTCGATGGCCTGGAGTTTCGTGAGAAAGATTACGTTGGCGCCGCCGCAATGCTGCGCGACCTTTCTCGATCCGAGGATTCGGCGGTACGCGTCGCAGCCCTGCTCCGGCTCGCCCGAGTCTTGCGGAAGGCGGGCGATTCCAAGGCTGCCCTGGCCGTCTACGAAGATCTCGAGTTGCTCGAAGGCGCGCGGGTCGAGGATCTCCCAGCGGGGTTGCTGGCGCGCTACAACCGCTGCGAGCTTCTGGCGGAGCTCGGTCGCCCGGACGAGCTGCAAGCCGACGCTACGGGCCTGCTGAATGCCCTGGGGTCGGGCCGCTGGCACCTCACCGCGCCCGTGTATCGGTTCTATTCGGAGCAAGTTAGCGGCTGGCTCGGTGCACACGACCGGGGCATCGCAGAAGTCGCCGACCTCGAGGCTCTCGCCGCCGCGGTCGAGGAGATTTGGCGAAGACGCGACCAAAATGGCACCGCGGCTTCGGTTGCAGGCGTCCAAAACCGATGGATCCTTTGGGTCCAGGAGCGACCCTTCGTGATTCTCGAGGCGAGCGACGATACGAAGCGGGCTTTGCTGATCGCCGGCCCACGCTTCGCGGAGCAGCACTGGCTGGCTGCCTGGCTGCCGTTCGGTGAGCGGCAGGGCGTCGAGATCGGCTTCATCGACGTCGCATCGGGCCGCAGGCTCTACGGAGCAACGCGACGCGACGCGGGCGCGGCTGACGAGACCAGGCTAGGAGTCGCGCGCACGCCCGCCGAAACGGGGCTGCCGTGGTCCGTGCACGTGACGAGCTCGGACCCGGCGACCGAAAGGGCGAGCATGGCAATGCGGCGAAACCTGTTGCTCCTCGGCCTGGCGCTGGTCATCTCGATTCTGTTCACGAGCGTCTACTTCATCGGCAGAGCGGTGAACAGGGAGTTCGAGGTCGCACGCGTTCAATCCGACTTCGTGGCCGCCGTCTCGCACGAGTTCCGCAGCCCGCTCACCTCCATGCGCCACCTGATCGAGCTTCTGGCCACGGATCGCGTGCCCGACGAGCCGTCTCGGGAGCGGTTCTACGAGGTCCTCGGGCGGGAGACGAAACGACTGCAGCGTCTCGTCGAGCAGCTGCTCGATTTCCGCCGCATGGACGAGGGCGCGATGGAGCTCACGATGCAGCCCGTTGACGCCTCCGAGCTGGTCGAGAAGGTAGCAGCCGAATTCCGCGACGAGATGAGCGCTCTTGGCTACACTCTCGAGGTGGCAATCAACGGATTGCGGCCGGTGTTACGCGGTGATCAGGACGCGTTGGCTCGCGCCCTTTGGAACCTACTCGAAAACGCCGTGCGGTATTCGTCCGACTGCAACACCGTCTGGCTGGAGGTCGCCGAGGCTGAAGACGGGCGCCTGGCAATCAAAGTGCGCGACCGAGGTGTCGGCATCGCGGAGGAGGAGCAGGCAGCCATCTTCAAGAAGTTCGTCCGCGGCAGCTCGTCACAGAACCTCGGCGCCAGAGGCACGGGCCTCGGGTTGGCGATGGTCGTCGAGATCGTTCGCGCTCACGGTGGCGAGGTTCGGCTGGAGAGCGAAGTCGGGCGCGGCAGCATGTTCACCATCATGTTGCCGCTGGAGAAGGCGCCACAATGAGCCGCATTCTGGTGGTCGAAGACGAGCCAGGGATCGCGCTGGCGCTGCAAACCGACCTGCGGCTCGAGGGCTATGAAGTCGAGGTTGTCGTCGACGGCATCACCGCCTCGCGACGAGCTCGTGAGGAGCCATTCGATTTGATCCTGCTGGACATCATGCTGCCGGGCAAGGACGGCTTCGAGGTCTGCCGCGAAGTACGGAGCGCCGGAGTGAAGGCTCCGATTCTGATGCTCACCGCCAAGGCCCAGGAGGCCGAGAAGGTGCTGGGGCTCGAGCTCGGTGCCGATGACTACGTCACCAAGCCGTTCAGCGCACTCGAATTGCGGGCACGGATCAAGGCGCTCCTACGGAGAGCCGAGGAGACAGTACCCGAAGTTCATCGGTTCGGCGATCTCGAGATCGACTTCGGCCGAGTCGAGCTACGCCGCGGCGGCACGAGCATCGGCATCACGCCCCTGGAGTTCAAGATCCTGGCGGCGCTGATCAAGCGCCGGGGACGGGTAGTCAGCCGCGACCGCTTGCTCGACCTCGCATGGGGCGAGAACACATACGTGAGCGACCGCGTGATCGACAACCACGTCGCCAACCTGCGCAAGAAGCTGGAGGACGATCCCAAGCAACCCCGCTTCGTCGTCAGCGTGCGGGGCGTCGGCTACCGATTCGACGGATGAAGGCCACCTGATTGTCTGGTAATCGCGACACAAACCGTGCACACACGGGATCTTGTCCGGATCGTCGCGGGATTTGCGGGAATTAGCCTGGGGGGCGAATCCCAACCAGAAGGAGGTTCGTCGTGAAGCAACAACAAACTCACCCGTCCGCTCTTGGTCGCGCCGTCCTGGCGCGTGGTGTCGCGTGCTTGATCGGGCTCGTCCTCGTGGCCCATGCACCGATCGCATCGGGGGTGCAATCGACCGGGCAGGCCGAGATGCTTCTGCGTCAGGCGATACACGCCGAGGTCTCAGACGGTGACCTCGAGGCGGCGATCGAGCTGTACCGTGAGGTCGTCGCTCGCTTTCCCGAGGTTCGCACGGTTGCCGCCAAGGCTCTGCTGCAGATGGGGAAGTGCTACGAGAAGTTGGGTGACGCCCAGGCCCGGGAGGCCTACGAGCGCCTGGTGCGAGACTACGCCGACCAGGGCGAGACGGCAGCCAAAGCCGGTAGCCGGCTCGCGGCGCTCGATGCACGTGATGCTCGGGGAGTCGCACCGCGAGGCGTCAACGGGGATGCTGAGGTGGAAACCTCCCGCGAGCGCCTGCTCCCCGAGATCAGCACTGCCGGAGGAACGTACGCCGAGTTTCTTCAGCTTTCCCCCGATGGCCGGCGAGCAATCTTCCTCGGGATAAGTTTTGGAAATCCTCTCCCCGGGGGCCAGAACATCGGCGTCTACGACTACGAGAGCCGAGCTACCACCTGGCTGACAGACCACGATTGGGAGAGGCTCGCCGCGCCGATGGGTGTGAGCGGGGTCTGGTCGGCAGACGGCAGACAGGTCGCCTACTCGACCTACACATACAACCGCGGGGAACCTGGCGTGGAGGTCGCCGAGATCTGGGTGGCCCCCCCGGATGAGCCTGCGAGGGTTGTCTTCCAGGCCGAGGAAAGCGAGGCCTATGTCACCGACTGGTTACGTGATGGGAGTGCCTTGGTCGTAGCGTTGCAGCGCGCGGGCCAAGCCCTTGCGATCGGCCTTGTTTCCCTGGAGGATGGATCGTTTCGCCAGCTCAAGACCTTGGAATGGGCCGCTCCGACCGCTCCCAAAGCCTCACCCGACGGCCGCCACATCGTCTTCGAAGACGGCACGCGGGATTCCCGGGATCTGTTTCTCCTGGCCACGGATGGGTCCTCGGTGGTGCCGCTCGACGAGCATCCGGCGCTCGACCAGCAGCCGCTCTGGTCACCCGACGGCAAGCATGTCGTTTTTCGCAGCAATCGCCAGGGGAAGGAAGCAGTCTGGGGCATCGCCGTCGAGGACGGCCGTCCGTCCGGGAGGCCCTTCCTGGTAAAAGACCAAGCCGACGGCGTGAACTTGGTCAACTGGGCCGCAAACGGTGTCGCCTACCACAGGTCGGCGACCCTCAGCGACATCTACACCGCCGCCATCGACCTGGAGAGCGGCGAGGCGAAGACGGCGGCGAAGATGATTCCCTACCCGAATACCGGGTCCAACTTCCGACCCCGCTGGTCGCCGGATGGCCGCTTCATGGCCTTCTTGAGGGGCAAGCTTTCCGGTGGGACGGCCAAGCGGACGCTCGTCGTGCTGCCCCTCGACGGCGGCAGGCCGCTCGAGTTCCTGCCACCGGAGGAGGCCTTTTACCTCATCTCCTACATCCGCTGGAAGCCGGACGGCAGCGAGCTATCGGTCACCTCCCGAGATCGCCAGCGCTGCCCGATCGTCTTACGGCTCTCCCTGCCCGATGGCAGGTGGCACGTGGAGCCGCTGCCACCCGACCTCTGGGGCTACTCCATGGATTGGGCACCCTCATGGAAGAGCTTCTTCTACTATCGGCCCCCGCCGGAGTCGGGCGGCCAGGGACCCTGCCATTCGGACTCGGGCGCTGCCGGGCTCTTCGAGAGCCACGCCGACACGGGAGAACCGAAGCTCTTGTGGTCGCCGCCCGTCCATCCCATCCGCGCTATGACCACCTCCCCTGACGGGCAGCGAATCGCTTTCACGATTCTCGCTCGCATCTGGATCTTCGACCGATCCAGCGGGGAGGCGCGGCAGATACCGGACGTCGCGGCGGTACCCTACCTTTCCTGGTCCCCCGACGGGCGTTATCTCTTGTACGCCGGGACCGATGAGCCAGGCGTTGATAGCGCCGAGCACTCGATCTGGGAGGGCGGAGGGTCTCGGCTGCGCCTGCTCGACGTGGGTACAGGCGTTTCGAAGGAGCTCCACGTGGGCGAGGAGTTGCTGGCCGCGGCCGGTCGGGCGGCGTCGGGGGACGCCACGTTAGCCACTCCCGCATGGTCTCACGACGGCCAGCGGATCGCCTTCGGAATCCAGGCCACGTCCTTCCAGACCCGATTCCTGGAGGATCCCCTGGCAGGGACCGCGGCAGAAAGCGGTTCCGGTCGCCGGCAGCGCTGACGGGAGGGGCAACGGACCGACTGGCCAGGGGGCGAAACATGAGTACACCTCGACTCTTTGTCCTGCATGCAGCATTCCTATCGCTTCTCTTCCTTGGACCAGCCTCGGCCCAGGACGACGACCGGCGTACCATCGAGCTCGACACCGCCGAGGTCACGCTCCCGGATGTCGCCTCGTCCGATACGATCTCGATCAAGGTCAGCGAGGGGACGAAGCTTGCCTTCGACCTCTCCCCCGACGGGCGCACGATCGTCTTCGATCTGCTCGGTCAACTGTGGACCCTTCCCGTGGAGGGCGGCGTTGCCGTCCCTCTCACTGACGCGGTGCGGGACTCGAGCGATGACCTCGATCCCGCGTTCTCTCCCGATGGCAAGTCGGTCGTGTTTCGTGCAGACCGGCCGGGAGGCGCTGGCCTGTTTATCGTCTCGCTCGAGGACCGGACGATTCGACGGCTGACTACGATTCCTTCTTGGGACGCCGCGGATTGGGCGCCATCTTGGGCTCCGGACGGACGGCACCTCGCTTTCGTCCGTGAGCAGGCGATCCAGGTCCTCGACGTCGCTGACGACGAGCTGCGACAGCTCCAGATCGACGGTCTCCCCGAGCCCACCGCCAACCATCCCACGTGGTCTCCGGATGGTGCGCGCCTCGTGTTCGCCAATGCCTCAGTGTACGCCAGGGCTGGCGGAAGACTCTGGGAAGTACCCGCTGGTGGTGGTGTGGCTCGACCGTTGACCCGGGAGAACGAGCTAGCGCGAGCTCCAGTCTATGCTCCGGACGGGCGCAGCGTCGCGTTTTTCGGTCTGGATTCGTCGGATCGATTTCAGCTCTGGCTCATGGAGCCGAACAGCGAACCGGTACAACTAACATCTCACGCGGATGTGACGCCGCTTCGAGCTCGGTGGTTTCCCGACGGCTCTTCTATTCTGTACCACGCAGAGGGTCGGCTCTGGCGTATCCCCGCCGCCGGTGGGCACCCGACGGCAGTCCCCTTTACGGCACGACTACAGCTGGTCAGGAAGATGCCAACGCTACGGCCGGTACGCTTCGCTCTGCCTGGGACGGAGCGCACAGCGCGTGGGTTCATGGGCTCGGCATTGGCGCCGAGCGGCACCCGAATCGGCATGATCGCGCTGGGCCAATTGTGGGTGTTCGACGTTGGGGGCGAACCGCGTGCAGTAGCTGCCATGCCCCCGACCGCCGCCGGCCTTTCGTGGTCGCCGGATGAACGTGCGATCGTGTGGAGTGCCGGACCGGGTGGAGCCGAAGATCTTTATGCGACTGACGTGTCGACTGGCACGACGCGGCAAGTCACTGCACTCCCCGGGTCTGAGACGGGGCCGTCGTGGTCTCCTGACGGCCAGCACATTGCCTTCATCCACTGGGAGAAGCCTGTGTTGGACACGCCGCCAGAGGAGTGGAGCCAGATGGCCTTTCGACTTCGCGCTACTCGCGCTGTCGCGTCGACCGCGGAATCGACGGAAGCCACGCTGGACCTCGGTGACGGGTTCAACCCGTGGGGGTTCTTTGGGCCCAGCCAAGAGTCGCCCATGTGGAGCCCCGACTCGACACCGTTGCTGCTCTTTTTCCAAGAGGGGTCGGAGTTCCTCGTCTCACTGGCCGGCGACCGAAGGGAGTTCGAGATTTCCTCAGCTCCCACCTACACGTCTTGGAGCGCCGACCAGAAACTGGTGTACGTGGAGGACGGCCTCCTCTGGCGTGCGTCGTTCGAAGCCGACTCCGGTAAGCTTGGCGGGGCAACTCGGATTTCGGATGACGCTGCGCTCTACGCCAGTATCTCGCGGGACGGCAGCATCCTCTATGTATCGGCTGACGGGCTCCGGATTCATCGGCCGACGGGGCAGGTCGAGCATCTCGGTTGGCCGCTGACCTACCACACGCCGACGCCGGCGCCACTGTTGATTCGCAACGTTCGCGTCATTGCAGGAACCGACGTCACGCCCGATGCGCCCGTCGACATTCTGGTCGAGAACGGACGCATCGCGCGCATCGCTCCTAAGGGGACGCTGGCTCACATGAATGAGGCGCGCGAAGTGGACGCCGGCGGGCGAACGGCGATTCCCGGCCTCATCGATCTCCACGCGCACCTGTGGGATGACGCGGTGCTTCCGGGCGCTCTCTACTACGGCGTCACGGTGATTCGCGACATGGGCTCGACAGGGATTGCCAGGCTGGCTGCCCACCGCGACGCCATCGAGGCCGGCATCTGGCCCGGGCCGCGGATCGTGCTCGGTGGAATTCAGTTCTGGGGTACCGGCAGCCTGACCGGTGGGGGCGGCTATATGGTGGCCGACGACTCGGCACGCACCCGGGCTATGGCGTTGGTCGCGGCATTCGGAACGAGCTATCTGAAGATGCGGTTGTTCTCAGATTGGACCGGAGCCGCCAAGCTCGTCGAAAGCGCGCACGCATCGGGCTGGCGCGTGAGTGGACATGTCGCACTGCCGTTGCCGCTCATTGCGGCGGGGATCGACGGGATGGAGCACCTGGGCCCGTCCGGGCTCCGAACAGACGAGATCGTCTACGACGATGTTGTGCAGCTGTTCCGCCAGGCAAACTTGTGGGTCGTCCCGACCACCATCGGTTACTCGTCTGTGGCCACGGTGACGGATGATCCGAGTGCGCTCGATGATCCCGAGACAGCTCCGTTCGTGACGCCCTTCCTTCGTTGGTGGGCGCAGCGCGCGCCTCTTCGGTCAAGGGCAGCCTACGAGCGCTTTGCACGCTTCACACGGATCTCCACAAAGAAGCTCCATCAGGGAGGCGTCACGATCGCGGCGGGCACTGACACGCCAGTTCTGCCGTGGGCGCTACACGGGGAGTTGGAGGAGCTCGTTGCCGCAGGTCTGTCGCCGCTCGAGGCCATCACGGCTGCAACCCAGACGGCGGCCCGGGTGCTCGGGGCGTCGGAAGAGATCGGAACGATCGAAGTAGGAAAGCTGGCCGACCTGGTGATCCTCAACGCGGATCCGCTCGAAGACATCCGTAATACGCGCAAGATCTGGATGGTGATCCAGGGAGGAGTCGAGGTGGATCGCGAGGCGCTACTCGGAATGGTCGGGCGAAAGACTACGCAACCTGGAAAGGAAGGCTAGCCAGAATGAAGGGGATGCTGCTCGTAGCGAGTCTTGTTCTGGCCACCTGTTTCCACCCGCCATCCCATGCCCAGAGCACGGCACCGGAGGTCGGTCTCGCTCCCATCTCCGCCGTGTACGACCTGGAAGCCATGCCGCCTTACTTGTTTGCGCTAGAGGTGGGGCGGTTGCTGGTGCTGGAGAGTGACGAGCCGATTCACTTTCAACAAGTAGCGCATCTGGAGTTCGAGCCACACAGGGCTCGACTGGCCCGGCACGGACACCATCTATTCCTTACGGGCTTCGCGCCCCTTGCCGTAGTCGACATCACCGACCCGTTGCGGCCCACGTGGCTCGGTCATCTGGACGGCTCCTCGACTCCCTTTGCTGACGCGTTTGAGGTCGCAGGAGACCGTGGTTTTCTCGTTACCCGCGACAGTGCCGGCGAGCTCTCTCTACAGGTTCTCGACCTGTCGAACAGATCCTCACTGCCAAGCGAAATCGGCCGGGTTGAACTCGGCCTGGAGCAACCAGGATGGGTAGTCGGCTTGACGGTGGAGGGCGAGCGCGTCTGGGTCCTTGCTCCCGGGCCTCCTACTCCAGGACAAGGCAGCCTTGCCGTCGTCGACGTCAGCAATCCCGCGGAGCCCCGGGTCGAACGGACCGTCCTCCTCCCCGAGGGCCGCCGCTTCATGGATGTCGACGTGACTGGATCCCTCGTCTCTCTGTTGATCGCCGAGGAGGAGGCTGGCCTCGCCCTGTTCGAAGACGCTGGCAACGGCCAGCTGCGTCCCCTCGGCGAGGTCGTCGATCCGCGTCTCAAGGGGCCGATTGATCTCCTGACCGTCGGCTCGACAGTCTTCGCCACCTTCAAGGGATCAATCGACTTGGCCGCCTTTGACACCGCGGGGCAAACCCCGCGCCTCATCCTCACGCATACGATCCCCGAACCGGTGGCAGCTGGATTGGGAATGATGGTCGCAGACGACTACCTGTATGTGTCCGGGGACGGTGGGCCCAGTCCCATCTTCGACGTCTCCGACCCCACCCAGCCACGATTCCTCGGTTACATGGACCACGCTGGTGGCTTGGCCGGCCCGATGGCCAGGGTGGGAGAGTTGATGCTGGTGGCGAATGTCTCTACCGGCTACTTTGTCTTCGACCTTTCGAACCCTCGCAAGCCTCGACGGCTCGCCCGGATAACCAGTAGATACGGTTCCCGACTAGACGAGTGGCACCCCACCGTCGTCTTGGCGGGAGAGGGTCGTCTGGCCCTGGCGGTCTACGAATCGGGTACCGCCGAGGTGATCGATCTCGTCGACCCGACTCAACCCGAGGTGGTCGGTCAATTCCCAGCCCAGGGATTGGTCCTAGCAGCCGAGGTGCGCGATTCCTACGCCTTCCTGGGCCATCGCTCAGTGGCCCCGGGACACACTCCGGACTTCTCGGATCCTGAGGCCTTTACCGATGGTGGCGGCATCGAGATCGTCGATCTCAGCAAGCCGAGTGCGTCTCGCAGCGTGGCTCGTATCGACCTCGGCGCACCGGTCACGGACATCGCCCTGACCGGGAGCTGGCTGCTGGCAGCGCACGCCGATGGAGGACTGACGATCCTGGATGTGCGAGACGAGGCGCATCCGGAGATATCGAGCCGATGGCCTGGCAGCGGCAGCGTGGACGCCATCCCAACGCGCACCGGAAGAGTCGCTGTCGGGAACACTCTGAGGAGCGTGGCGGTGACGCATCGGGGAGACCAGAGCTCGACCTCGCTGTCGATCGTCGATTTCAGCGAACCGACCAGTCCGCGTCTACGGGCTCTGCTCACATTGCCAGCTCAGAGTTTTCCCCAGACTCTCCTGGCTAGGGAAGAAGACCGGATTGTGCTCTTTGACGGCGAGCTGGTCGTGATCGATATCTCCAACCCCGATCAGCCGCAGATCGAGCTGAGACAGCCGCTGCCCGTGACCGACCCGTGGCTCGACGAGTGGCTCGGCCTGAGCGTCTCCGACGGCTTTGCCTACTTCAGCATGACCGAGCGCGGGCTGTGGGTATTCGAGCTACCTGAAAGGGCTAAGAAAAGGCGACACAGCCCTGGACTCGACTGACAGGAGAGGTTGGTCGCCCACGCGGGATTGGAACCGATAGCGGTTCACGAGTGCTGAGCGCCTCGACCGCGTGTCACCTTTTGTGGCGCTACGCGGAGCTCCGCATAGGGGGCGAAAGGTGACAGCCCCAGCAGGTCTCTCAGGCACTGAAAGGAGCCTCGCTATTCGGTTCTAATGGTGGAGCCGAGGGGGGTCGAACCCCTGACCTCTTGAATACCATTCAGTGGCCTTGAGTTTGCTACAGTCTATTCTGGTTTGATTCTGTCAATTTTCTTTTAGTTCTGTTCGCTGCAGTCTGCTGCAGTCTGAGTCTAGGTGATTGCTCGGTGATTGCCAGACTATGCGCAAGCGAATCACCAAGCGCGCTGTCGATGCCCTACGGGCGAGCGCCCGACCCGGCTGCTGCGTGGAGACCCGGGGAGTCCCCCATCGCCTGTCCGGCCATCCGAGTCTTCTTTTGGACCGGCTGGCGGATCGGTGAGGTGCTAAGGCTCGAGTGGCTTAACCTCAACCTGGAGAACGGCGTCGCCAAGCTGCTGAAGACCAAAACTGCGGAAGAAGAGTACCGGCAGCTCCCGGAAGAAGCGGTCGAGATCCTCAAGCGCCTGCCGCGGATCGCCGGCTGCCCGTGGGTCTTTCCAGGACGCCAACCCGGGCGGCACCTCGAGGCCGTCCGGAAGCCCTGGTCGAACATCCGCCAGCTTGCCGGCCTCGACGACCTAGCCGGTCTCGGGCCGCTACGCCTCCACGACCTGCGCCACAACGTCGTCAGCTGGGATGTCTCCCGCGGGGTCCCTCTCGAGATCGCCGGCAAGAACGTCGGGCATCGCTCCCGGCGCTCCACCGAGGTCTACGCCCACTTCGCACCCGATGCCCTCAAGCGTGCGGCCGACGAGCGTGCGCAAGCGATGCGAACGGCCGTTGAGAACACCAAGCAGAGCAATAGAGCGCACGTCTGAGCAGCGGTTCTAGCCGGCCAGGGGAATCGAAGTGTCGTCCTCGGGCGGGGAAGGCGGCAGCAGGTACGACGCCGGCCGGCTAGAACCGAAACTCAGGAGAGAGTTGGGGTTGATGTGGTCCGTGGCTCGCTCTGGTCTGGCTCTCGACCGAGGCGGTCCGAACGCGGAGCCGCGAGATTGGCGCAAGGCCTCCGTACAACTACCGCAGGACGGTGTCAGAAGATCTCAGTGACGTATAATGGCGAGCAATCCGTTGGAGAACCAGATGCGATTTGCGAGTGCGGCGATAGCTCTCGCTGCAGTGGTAGCAGCCTGTACCCCGGCCGATCAGGGCGAATACTTGGAGGTGAAGGCGCCACTGCATCTGGAAGACCAGATGCAGCACGCCAGCTACTCTGGACCTGATCTCCCCCAAGATCTTCCCCAACCAGTGGAATTTAGATTCACGCGGCCAAGCCATGACTGGACGACGCGACGCTATGACGGCGACGAGCCCCTCCAGACTGAACTGCTCGACGACGGTTTGCGCCTGCACCTCACCGAAGCGGATCGAGTCGGGGATACCCTCGAGGGCCTTTTCGTGGTGAGCCTGCCAGGCTGGAATTTCAACAATTGGGATCGAGCCCTCATCCAGGCCCGAACGAAGTCGAGCAAGATTCGCTATCTGCGGCTCGCTCTGAACCTAGGAGTGGGCCAGTCTCCCTGGGGAGGACCTCCGACGGCCTATGTGAACGTTGGCGGCGGGACCACTCTAATTAGCGATGGCAACATTCACACCTATAACCTTCCGCTGGCTGTGGGTTGGCCGGGCTGGGAGAACCCGCCGTGGAACGAGCTGATCCTCGTATTCCGGGCCGGAGAGCCGGCTGACCTCGACCTTCTCTCCATCACGCTGGTGCCCAAGGCTGCGGTGTTCGCGGATGCAACTTTTGGCAGTCGCACAGTGGCTCTGGGCGGCAACTTCCGAAGGTCACTCTACGTCCATGCGGGAGGACGACTCCAGTTTCCCGTCCAGGTGCCCGAGAGCGCTCGGCTGGCAACGGCTTTGGGAGTACCCACTGACGACAGCGGCGTGACCTTTCGGATCAGCCTGGTGGATGGGGAGACAACCCACGAGGTGCTGAAGGAGAGCCATGTCGCCGCCGGTGAGTGGCACCAGCGAGTTATAGATCTGTCCGCCTTCGCCGGGAAGAGGATGAACTTGGAGCTGGCGGCCGATGGTGGCGCTGCCGGAGATGTCACCCTCTGGGGCGCGCCAACGATAACGACGCCATCACACTCGCTGTCCCCGAACATCATCCTTTACGTCATCGATGGGGCAGGAGCCGACTGGATGAGCCTCTATGGCTACGACCGCAAAACAACGCCGAACCTGGATGCGCTGGCATCTGAGGGGGTGGTCTTCGAGAGGGCCTACAGCAATGCCACCTGGACCAAGCTCTCCAACCCTTCGTTTCTGACGTCGTTCTACCCGACTGCACTTGGTTACTTTCGTTCGCTTTCCGACCGTGTCCCAGAAGGAGTCGTCACCCTGGCTGACCATTTCCGGCGGTCCGGTTACCTGACCAACTTCAGCACCTCCAATCCCGTCGGTTCCACCAGTTCCAACCTGCAGGAAGGCCCCGACGCTACGACGTTAGTCGTGCCTGAATTCGAGTGCGTCTCGTCGTCTGCGCTGCAAGAGGAGTTCTGGTCCTGGAGAGATTCCCAACCCGACAGCCCGTACCTGACTCACATCCAAACCACCGACGTCCACGAACCCTTCAGATCGCAGCCGCCGTTCGCTGGTCTCTACCTGGATGAGGTCGAGAGGGAGGAGTACTTCCGGTGGGACGAGGTGATCGAAGACTTTGGCGGCTGGAGCGAGCTCGAGGCCTATCCGAAGATCGGCACCACGAAGGATCGCTACGCGGCAGCCCAACAGGCGCTCTACGACGAATGCATGGTGCATCAGGACACACAGATCGGTCGGTTGGTCGAGGATCTGAAGGCGCGCGGAGAATGGCAGAATACTCTCCTCGTGGTGACGGCCGATCACGGCTATCCGGCCGGCAGTCACCGGCTGATGGAGCCGATGGAGACTGGCGGTCCTTACTTCCACAGCTACGCTACCCGCGTTCCGATGTTGGTTACCTGGCCCGGGAAGATTCCCGGCGGTGTGCGTCTGTCGGAGCCGGTGTCGCTGATCGATCTGTTGCCGACCCTACTCGAGCTCGCCAACCTGCCGCCGGCGACCCAGGTGCAGGGTCGTTCGCTCGCCGAGGCGCTCCTTGCAGGCACAGAGCCCGAGCCACGGCCGTTCTTCATCGACATGCCGGGCACGGACTTCGACACTCGCGAGATGATTGGAACTCTGGAGATCGTTGATGGCCGATGGGGTGCTTCGTGGGTCATCAACTCGAGACCCTTGGGTGAGGTGCCCGAGAACCGGGCGCACCACGGCGATGGGCTGGAGTCCCAATATGCGCGCAGCGAGCCCGTGGTGGTGTACGACCTGGTCGATGATCCCTTTTGCCAGCGTCCGGTCAACGGAATGCAGCCCGAGCTAGTCGATCATTATCGCCGGCTGCTCGAAGCTCAACGAGCCCAGAACCTGGAGCTGCGCGAATTGCTGGGCGGCACAGGGACGACCGAGCTCGACCCCGACACTCTCGAACGACTCCGAACCCTTGGCTATATCCAATAGAAAGTTGACCAGCTCACCAGTTTGGCTCGCGCTTCGCGCTTGTTCGTTTGAGGAATCCATGCTTCGGAGAACAGCCATAACTGCACTCGGGTCGACGCCTTGGATACTCGCGGCAGCAACTTGCACGGTGCGCCTTGGCGTCGACCCGAGTGCAGTGCAGAACTAGTGATCAACTGCTGCCCTTTCAGGCTGGCACCACGGGTGCGGGAAATCCGCATGCTGCGTTCGATGTGGCGGGGGCTGGAGACGGAGTCACGGTTGGGCTACCAGCCCTCTCGGACCGTGCCCGTCAGGGCGCGAAGGAACTCGATCAGGTCCTCTTTCTCCTGCGGCGTGAGGTCCAGCGGCTGGATGCCCGAGTCAAGCCAAGGGTTACCGTGGCCCCCCCCGCGATCGTAGAACTCTACGACCTCTGCGAGCGTTCGTAGTCTGCCGTCGTGCATGTAAGGGGCGGTCTGAGCGACCTGGCGGAGGGTGGGGGTCTTGAAGGCCCCGAGATCCTCAGGAACACCGGTGACAGCGAATCGACCTTCGTCGGTTGGCTCGCCGTTGATCCAGGCGACGCCAGTGTTGTGGAACTCTTCGTCGGTGAGATTGGGGCCCAGGTGACAGTTCGCGCACCGGGCCTTGGTGGCAAAGACGCGAAGGCCTCGGCGGGCCGGCTTCGGGAGGCTGTCGGAGCTGCCGTGGACATAGCGGTCGTACGGAGAGTTGCCGGCGAGGATCGTCCGCACGTAAGAGGCCAGGGCGTGGGCGAGCCGCGCGACGCTTGGCTCCTGCCCGAACACCGCATGGAAGAGCCGTGGGTAGGGCTCGGTGGCCGAGAGTCGCCGAATGGCGACCTCGACGGGGAGCCCCATCTCCGCAGGACTTTCGATCGGCTCTAGCGCCTGCAGCTCGAGGCTCTCGGCGCGGCCATCCCAGAAATGGCTCTCGCCGTAGACGCGATTGACAGCGTCGGCACGTTCCGGCGTCCAAGTCGCTGGTCGATACCCATGCTGACCACCCTGCCATCGGTGAAGGACTCTTCTGGATCATGGCAGGTCGTGCAGGAAAGGGACCGATCCCGCGAGAGAATCGGGTCGAAGAACAAACGTCTGCCGAGGCTGACGGCAGCGGGTGTCAGAGGGTAGGCCTCAGGCACCGGGCGGTACAAATCCAGGCCGAGGAGGGGTGGCGTCATGGCCGGCAGGTCGAGTCCGCGCACCGGCCCGGTGCTGTAGAGACCAACGAATGCCAGAGCCACCCCACGGGCGCGTTGACTCACCATGTCGGCCTAACGGCTGGCGATGTTTTCAGAGCCGGCGTCGGGACCGACCAAATTCCGGATGCTCCACAGCTCGTGACGGGCCCTCTGGGTGCCGATGGCGATCGACTTACCGTCCGGGGCCCACTGCTGGACGGCGAGCCAGCCGAGCTCTGGAGGGAGCGACAACTCGCGTTGAGCGCCAGTTTCGACGTTGACCACGAACAGAGACTGGGAATCCTCGTAGGCCACATGACGGCCCGAGGGGCTCCAGACTGCTGACTGGAGGGCGGTCTCGAACCCCTGACCGTCCTTTGAAGGAATCGCTTGCACCGATGCCAGCTTGCGAAGCCCTGTACCGTCCGTGCTGATGATCCAGAGACTGTCGTCCGATGCATCATCGAATGTTTGGCGACCGAAGAGCACGTGCTTGCCATCCGGGGAAAGAACGGGTCGGACCCAGTTCGATAGAACTCCTTCGGGATCCTGGTCGTGCGCCAGTGTCACACCTTCCCGCGCGCCGACCTCCGCAACAGTCAACTGCCGGTCGCCGAACTCACCCTTGTAGAAGACCATCTGTCCGCCGTCGGGCGAGATGGCGAAGCGTCCCGCTGGGTCAATGGTCGGGAATAGGTCGCGAATCGTGCCGTCAGACGGATCGAGGGCCTTGACGGTGAGGCCACCGCCACCTCGATAGGGGACAAAGAGCACCTCGCGTCCGTCGTGCGACCAGCTCAGGCTCGATGCGGCCCTCGTCAGCCCATCGATGGGGTACGAGCGTAGGCTCCGATCCTTGACCCCGAAAACGTGGATCTTGTGGTCGTAACCGGAGAACGCCATCGACTTCATATCCGGCGACCATGCCATCCGATCGGATTTCTTGAGGGTAACCTCGATGGACTCGAGCGCTCCTGTTGCTTCGCCCTTGTCGGGATCGACCGGCAGTCGGTAGTGGCTGAAAAAGCTGTTGTATCCGACATAGGTGAACCCTCCTTTTCTTGTCCAGGCGAGCGGCTGGTCGAAGGGCTTGGAATCGAGCAGTCGAGGGGCTCCGCCAGGGCGGCCGTTCACAACGCCGACGGCCCAGGCGCCGTCCTCGCGCTGATAGACGATGGTCTCACCGTCGGGAGACCAGAGAGGGAACCTCTCCTGGCCGGGATCACTGGTCAGGCGGATCTTGGCGCTTCCATCGACGGCAAGGAGGTAGATGTCCTGGTTTGCGTCGGCTACGGCCGAGAAGGCGATGTACCTCCCATCGGGGGAGAAACTGGCCGTCGAATCCGACAGCCAGCCCTGTGTGATCAGTGGTGTGCGCTTGCCGGTCGCGACGTCGATCAGTACCAGAGAGAACGTCTTATCGGGTCGCTCGAGGTTGGCCAGGAGCCGCCTGCCACCGGGAGACCAGTCGAGTACGCGGTCGAGCTGCAGATTCTCTATCCGAAACAGATCGCGGCTCTCCTGCGTCTCAACGTCGATGATGCGGATCGCGGCGTCCGCGACACCTGTCTCGCGGAATCGCCCGCACACGTAGGCGATCTTCTTTTCATCCGGAGACCAAACCGGAGAAAGGGTGAATCGAGTCTCCCGAAGCCGGGTCGTTTCACCCGTCCGCAAGTCGCGCACGAAGAGCCCACCCTCCGCGGTTCCGATGGCGCTGTAGGCAACTCGGTTGCCGTCGGGTGACGGCCGCATGAAGTAGAAGTTGTCGACGCTCATCTCATCCTGCGAGAGCAGCCGGGTCGCCACCGGTTCGGTGGTGACCGGCACCTTTGCGGTCGTCGCGCGCGCCGAGTCTGAAAGAGCGCCCAGCCGGTCGCGAGCAAGGGAGGCGATCTCCACCTGGTCGGCAAACTCGGTAACGACCCGCGAGTAGGCCTCCTCGGCCTTGTCGTGACCCAAACGCTCGTAGCAGTTGCCTATCTGGAAGAGAGCCTTGGCGGCCAGCGCCCGCTCGGCTGTTGGGGCTTCGACGACCTGCCGGTAGAGGTCGATGGCCGTCTCAAGGTCGCCGTGGGCCCGATCGGCCGTGAGGGCCTTCTGAAACAGATCGTAGGCGTTCTGGGCCGCCGCAAAGGCGACCGCCGGCCCCCACAGTGCGAGGCCGAGGACGACGAGGTAATAGCGAATCTTCATTTTGCACCTCCTGTGCTCTGTGCTCATAGCTGGTTCGAAAGCCAGCCTAGGAGGTCGCTGGATGAGAGTTGTCACCGGGGAATCGTCCAAATGCAAAACTTCTGCGTTCTCCATGTCATGAATCTGTCAGCTCACGGAATCCACTTGTAGCCGACGCCGTGGACGGTCACCAAATGCTGCGGCGACGCCGGATCGGTCTCCAGCTTCGAGCGCAGCGCAGCGACGTGGTTGTCGACCGTGCGTGTCGTCGGATAGAAGCCGTAGCCCCAGACCTCGTCGAGGAGCTGATCTCTGGTCACCACTTCGCCGGGTCGGGAGACGAGATACCGCAGGACTCCGAACTCCTTCCGGGTCATGGCGATCTCTTCGTCGCCTCTGCGAACTTCGTAGCTCAAGAAGTCGACCGACACATCGCCGAACGAGACCTGGTCGACCAGCGGTGCCTGCGGCTGGCTGCGTCGCAAGATGGCCCGGATCCGAGCCATCAGCTCGCGGACCGAGAACGGCTTGGTGACGTAGTCGTCGGCGCCGAGATCGAGGCCCAGGACGCGGTCGGTCTCCTCGCCGCGGGCGGTGAGCATCAGGATGGGCGTGGTGATCCCGGCTTCCCGCGCCCGGCGACAGACCTCGAGGCCGCCCATCTTGGGCAGCATGAGATCGAGGACAACCAGATCGGGCTCTTTTCTCTGCAGGAGCTCGTACCCCGTCTCGCCGTCGGTGGCGGTCGAAACCTCGTAGCCTTCGGCTTCCAGGTTGTCGGTCAAGCCGGTGAGAATCGCGGCGTCGTCTTCGATCACCAGGATCTGCGTCACAGCGCCTCCTCCAGGGGTAGGTCGAGAACGAACGTGCTGCCCTCTCCGGGGACGCTTTGGAGCTCTACGGCCCCGCCGTGCGCCTGCGCGATGTGCTTCACGAGGGCGAGACCTAGTCCGGCACCGGGTATCCGATCCGCCTCGGCGGAGTCGGCCCGGTAGAACTTGTCAAAGACCCGACGTTGCTCTCCTTGGGGGATACCCACCCCGAAATCGGTCACCTCGATGCGCGCCCTCCCGTTTCTTTGCGTCAGACTCAAGCGAAGGGTTCGGCTCTGCCCAGAGAACTTCATAGCGTTGCCGAGCAGGTTCAGGAGCGCCTGCTCCAGGGCGTCGGCGTCCGCCCTGGCGGGAGGCAGGTCGTGATCGACCTGGACTTCGAGCTCGAATCCTTGCTGGCCGAGGGGGTAGCGAACCGTCCGTGCCGCGGCCTGGACGACCTCAGCGAGGTCCACCGGTCGAAGTCGATACTGTTTGGTGCCGTGCTCGATCTTCGAGAAGTCGAGGACGTTGTCGAGCAGCCGCGAGAGCCTCTCGCTTTCGTTGACGATCGTGTCCAGATACTCGGTTCGCCGAGCCGGATCCTCGGGTCGGCCCATGGCCAGGGTTTCGGCAAACATGCGGATGGCGGTCAGCGGGGTCTTCAGTTCGTGGGAGACGCTGGCGACGAACTGCGACCGCAGCTCGGTAGTCCTGACCTCGCGGCGGACATCCAGCCAGAGCAGGTAAGCGCCAAAGAGCGTGACGCCCACGACCACGGCAACCGCGCCGATCAAGAGTCTGCGCTGGGTGCCTCCGAGGGCGGCGACCTCGGGATGGCGCGAGCCTGAGAAGGCTATGGCCAGACCCGCAAAGCCGGCACCCAGAGGCTCGACCTGTCCCAGGCGACTGGACACCAGCTGCGGCGCTCCGAAGGGTGTCTCCTCGAGATCCTCAGCCGCCACCAGTTTCCGCCACAGCTCGGGGCCATCAACGACGATCGCAAGGCCAGGAGGACCGTGGTCGTTGACGGTTCCCACCAGCCAGAGCTGCTCGCCGTGGGCGATCCACAGCGGCTCAAAGGACCCCGAGGCTCCGGAGTCGGCGTGGACCCTCAGAAGCTCCGGTAGGACCTGCCGCAGAGCGAGGAGCCTCTCTAGGTCGCGGATCTTCGGGTCGAGCTCCGAGCGGAGCCGGTTCAGCAGCAGGCGGTGGGTCTCCTCCAAGTCGGCTGTTGCGAGCTGTTCGAGGATCTCGCGGGATCGGTAGGCCGCCAAAGGCGACGGCCACCTAGCGGAGACAGCGAAGGCCTCTAGCCGATCCAGGATCCTCTCGAGACTTCCCCCACCCTCGGTCGGAAGCTCTGCCGCGTACATCCAGAGCGGCATCCCGAACTCGTCGACGGGTTGCGGATCCTCCTTGAGTAGTGCCATGTAATGCTTTGCCGCCTCTTCGGCCCGACCCAGCTTGGCCAGTGAACGGGCCAGCTGGAGGTGGGCGAGGCCGGACTCGCCGGGTCGCGAGGCCTGCGTCAGGGCCTTGCGGTAATGGCGCAGGGCAAGTTCGGTCCTCTTCAAAGCCAGCTCCTGTCTCTGCCCCTCCGTCATCTCCCTTCCGTAGGCGGTGTCCCGCCGCGGGACCCCGGATCCCAGAGCGTCTCCAGCGACCTCCCACGGAAGGGACATGCGGCCCTCTTCGAGCGGCGCAGCGAGAACGAGGCCCGGATCCGTTAGATCCTGGTCCTGCGCGACGCGAAATCGCAGGTCCTCAAGGCGCGAGCGAAGTGCGTCGCGCATCTGCCGGCGTGAACTGCGCTCCAGGTCGGCAAGACGCTTCTCAGCTAGCTCCCGTTCTTGCCGGAGGACCTGGATCCCAAGCCCCAGCAGCAGAAGGCTGGGCAGAACGACCGCAATGAGAAAGAGGCCGATCTGCCGTCGGTGCCGCGGACGATCCATACTTGTCTCTCGGGGCTACAGTGTAAGCCTTCTCGGGCTCCAGTTGTCATGGAAGTGTAGGGACAGGGCATAGGCAGCTGAAGGTTGCCCCCGTCTGAGGGATCACCAGCAAGGTAGGCGCTGTGGCCGAGGAATGCTGCCAGGAACATCAGAAAAGACAGGCATTCGTTGAGCGGATGAGTTTGCGATCGGCACAGGCGAACACTTGGCCTACTCTCATCTGACAGCAGGCAGGATCCACTTCTCGACGATCGAGTCGTAGTCGAAAATCCGTTCCCAAGGATCACCCCACTCGCCGTTGAACAAGACGATGACGGTGTCCAGTGTCGGCAGGACCCCGAGATACTGGCCACCGTAGCCTTTCCCTGCCATCGCATCGACCGACCTGCCGTCCACCTCATAGCTCTGAACCCACCAATGAAAGCCGTACCCCGTCGAGTACCTTGAGCCCCCGGAGGCGCGAACGCTCTCTTCCCCGACCGGTAGGTGCTTCCTGGCAACCGCCTCGATCCAGGATTCCGAGATGACGCGCTTGCCGTTCCACATGCCCTTGTCCAGTACGAGCTGGCCTATCTTGGCAAGATCGTAGGCGGTCAGGACCAAGCCTCCACCGGTGTGTTGTGTTCCATCCAGTGCGGCCCGCCACCGGTACCGAGACACCCCGAGACCGGCAAACAGCGTCTCTTCCGCAAATTCACTCACGGACTTTCCCGTAGCCCGTCTCACGATGTCGCCCAAGAGAATCGAAAGCCCGCTGGCATAGGAAGCGGTTTCTCCCGGCTGGCCAATCCGATCCAGGTCGAGGACATAGCTGATCCAGTCGCCGGATCGATACATTGCGTTTGTCGACTCGTGTCCCTCGTCAGACCACTCGACTGCTGCAGACATGGTGAGCAGGTGGAAAAGCGTTATCGGGTACTCCTGATCGATCCACTGCTTGCCCTTGTAGTCGGGGAAGAAGCTGTAGACCGGTTGCTCCAGATCACTGACAAGACCGCGATCCTTGGCGATCCCGAACAACAACGGCACCACATTTTTGGTAACCGATTGAATCGGGTGGAGACGGTCGCGCCTGAACCCATAGAAATACTCCTCCAGAACGAGCTTGCCGTTTCGCGCAATCAGAATCGCCTCCGGGCGCCCGTGCTCTTCTCGTAACACGCTCTCGACCAGCGCCACGATCGGCTTTTCGTCGATACCTTCGGCCGACAATGTGGAGACCGACCAGCCACCCTCCCCCTGCTCCGGCGGCTGATACACATACTCACGCTGCCCCCCTCCCTCATCCGTGAGCCGCGGCACCGCGAACCGGCGGAAAGCTTCGTTGTCCTTCTCGAGTACAAGGTCCTTCCACCCACCTATCGTTGCTACGAATAGCCGACCCGCCATCGTCCTGAGATCGTCACTGAGCTGAGCTTCGATGAGCGGCCTCGGACCTGCGCTCATTGTGATCGCTCGACCTTGAATCTCGAGCCTGAGCGGCACACCCATGACAGCTGCATCTCGGAAATCCACGGTGCCGGCCAATCCACCGCTGGCGTCTTCGCTGACTTCGACCTCGACCCGGATCTCCTGGCCTTCCAAGGTGAAAAGGCCTTGCCAAGAACCGACCAGGGCGGACGCCTCTACCGGCTCCGCAGCACCCTGGGCCAGCGCCCTGTCGACCGCCGGCCCCCACATTGCGAGGCCGAGGACGACGAGGTAATAGCGAATCTTCATTCTGCACCTCCTGTGCCCTGTGCTCATGGCTGGTTCGAAAGCCAGCCTAGGAGGTCGCTGCATGAAAGTTGTCATCAACCCGTTGCCCGAATGCAAGACTCTTGTGACTTCTTTGTCATGAACTTGTCAGCTCACGGGACCCACTTGTAGCCCCCCCGTGCACGGTTGACTCGATCATCCGTAGGGATCCGCGATTGACACTGCACCGCCCCGTCGTGTCGGGGAGAGGATCTCCGGTTGCTGGCGCCAAGGTCGCCCTGACCTTCGCGGCCCGGTATCCGGAGAGGGTCGACGGGCTGATCCTGTTCGGGGCTGTCAGGCACTGAAAGGAGCCTCGCTATTCAGTTCTAATGGTGGAGCCGATCGGGATCGAACCGACGACCTCTTGAATGCCATTTCGTGGTAAGTCTCATGCGGGGAGATCGGGAGAGTTCGTCTGAGGTAGGCGGAGTCAGGCCATAACGGGCGCTTCCCCGAAATCGCTGTTCAGCTGAGTTCCCCCCAGATCGGGGAGTTTGGCTGAGTTGGTGAGCAAATGGTGAGCAGGAGTATCCGAACTGGGGCAAGCTCTGTGGTGCAACCGTTGGCCGTCTTCCACCGTCCAATAGAAAAGGGAGGACAGCATGAGGACACTCTACCTGCTATCGGCCGCGGTCCTGGTGGCGTGCTTGCCTAAGAGCGTTGGCGCGGAAGAAGCTCAGTCTCCGCGCCTATGGCCAGAACGGGTGCTGATCACGAACGACGACGGCATCGAAGACGAGGATCGCCTCCGCGCACTCGCCAGCGCCTTCGCGGCGAGAGGATCTGAAGTCACTGTCGCAGTGCCGCAAGAGAATCGTTCCGGGACAGGCCACCAGATGACACTCGCGACTCGGTCGCACGAGATCTCGGTGACGCGATTGGCGAGACATGAGAGATCCAATGGCGGTCCAGCTTCGGCCTTCTACGTCGTCGATGGCTACCCGGCTGACTGCATCGTGTTTGCGCTCACGGGACCGCTGAGGGAGGAGCCGCCGGATCTCGTGATCTCGGGGATCAACGGTGGCCCGAACCTGGCGGAGGCATGGTTGGGCTCAGGCACGATCGGCGCTGCTCGGATTGCAGCCTTCGCTGGCATCCCGGCCCTGGCAGTCTCGGGCATCGATGAAGAGGACCCGGAAGCGCCTGGAAGGGTTGCTGAGTGGGTGGCTCGCTTGGCGTCCTGGCCGCCTGTTCGCCAACTCGAAGCGGGGACTTACCTCACCGTCGCGCTGCCAAGAGTAAGCCTCGACGAGGTGGCAGGTGTCCGAGTGGCGCGTCGATTCCGTCTTCGTCGTCTACCGATCATGAGCTTGGCGGACGGTGACCGTTCTGAGGCCTCGGAGCTCTGGCGAATCACCGGCGCGGCAGCTCCCGAGCCCGACCCTGAAAGCGACGTCGCACTTTATGATCAGCGCTACATCGTCATCACGCCGATGCGAGCCGACGAGCACCACGAGGCCCTGCTGGACACTCTGGCGCACCAGGTACTCGAGATTCCGACTCCGAGGATCGTTCCGGCTCGCGAGTAGAGGAACCCCTTGTGGGCTCCCGGGAGGGGGCAAGCCCCTCCCCTACCAGGCTACCTGAACTGTCGAGAAAGGGGATGGTTGGTGGAGCCGAGGGGGGTCGAACCCCTGACCCAGGCATCGATGGAACTCTTCCTGCCGGTGATGATCGTCGCTCTGGCCCTCTACGGGATTAGTATCGCTCTGCCAAGCTGAGCGACCGTCCGCGACGCTCCCTAGCCTGTCCGTCCTCCCCGCAAGTCGTTGAGAACAAATGGCGTCCCCAAGGGGAATGGGTCGCTGGCAACTTCCCTTGTACCGACGGTTCCGGTGGACGAACCGCGCCAGGCGGCCTGAGCTGACTATCACCTCGTGGTGCGGATCTGCGAAGACCAGTCGAAAGTCCTCCTTGGGACGAACTGACGCGGGCGAATCTCAACCATCGCCGGCCCGGTTGTCACACCACACCTGAACCGAGATCAGCTCACCAACTTGTGTGACGGGATACGTACCGGAACGGGAACGAGTCGCTGGACAACGCCGATTGATCGGTGGTTTGCGGTGGTCAAGAAGCTGGGAGGTTCATCCGGCGCAGGAGCTGCTGAAACCGGAGCTCGTTTCTGAGGGCGAGGTGATGTACCGAGACGCCGATATAGGGCATGCCCGTGTCATGCTCCTCGAAGCCGCGCTCGAGGATGTCGAGGGCTTCCTGGTTCTTACCGGCCGCGGCGAAGTTGAAGGCGGCTCCGATTGGGGTGCGCCCAAAGGGTTCGTTCTCCAGCTTCCACTCGGCCAGCCCGTTCATGGCTCCTTTGAAGCCACCCTCGGTATAGCCGCTTTCCAGCGCTGCGACGGCATCGGGCCGTCCTCTGCCCTCCCAGTTCGCGACAGCTGCTTGGTAGGTCTCTTCGTACCTTCCCAAACAGTAGTTCGCTCTGACCATCCCTCCCAACGGTATGGGATGGTTGGGTGCCGCTTCGAGGAGGTTGCGATAGAAGTCGAGCGCCTCTTCACAGCGATCGGTACTATCGAGCACCATGCCGCTGAGCGCCTGGACCAAGAGGTTGTACGGGTCGAGTTCCAGAGCCCGCTCCATCTGCTCGATCGCCTCCTCGGTACGCCCGGTGATCATCAGATAGTGTGCGTAGTAGGCGCGCACATCCGCCAAGTTCGGCTTCAGTTCGATGGCACGCCGAAAGGCGATCTCGGCACCCTCCCAATCCCAATCGCTCCAGGTTCTGATGAGGGCGAGCGCGTAATGGGCTTCGGCCACCGCGTCGTCGAGGTCGAGAGCTCTTTGGGTCGCCGCTTTCGACTTCGGTATTGCTACTTCAGGCGGTGTCAGGCCCATCTGCCCCAGCCCGGCCCAGAGCAGGGCCATGCCGCCGTGCGCCTGGGCGTAGTCGGGATCCTTCTCGAGCGCCTGCTCGAAGTAGTGCTGGGCCGCCTCGAGACCCGCCGGGGTCAGCTCGTAGAACTGAGCCATGCCCTTGAGATAGGCCTCGTACGCCTCCGGGTCGACTTCCCGGCTGCTGGTCAGGAGGGCTTCTTCCTGCGGTGTCAGCGTTACCTGGATTTCTCTGGCAATGGCCTTGGCCACTTCTCCCTGCAGGGCCAGGGACAGATTCCGGCTCATCGCGCAGGATGCTCGAGATGAGAGTCGCCGAGTTCTCGCCTCCAAACGGCCGTTTCCCACATGCCATCTCGTACAGCACGATCCCGAAGGAGAAGATGTCGGTCCGATGATCCACCGGCCTTCCCTGGACCTGCTCCGGTGACATATAGGGCACCGTTCCCAGGACCACTCCTTGCCGGGTCAATTGTTCGTTCTCGGTCATGAGCTCGGTGGACATCTGCGTGACCACCGGGGCCTGCGCCTCTTGCCGGGACTTCGCCAAGCCGAAATCGAGCACCTTAACCCGGCCCTCATCAGTCACCATGATGTTGGCTGGCTTGAGGTCGCGATGGATGATGCCCTTCTCGTGCGCTGCAGCCAGGGCATCCGTCAAGTCAATGGCAATCTCGAGGATCCTCTCGACAGGCAGATCACCTCTGGAGACCACCCTCGAGAGGGGCTCTCCCTCGACCAACTGCATGGTGAGAAACTGGATCCCGTCCGACTCCTCCACCGAGTGAATCGACACGATGTTCGGATGGTCGAGGGCCGCGAGTGACCTGGCTTCCCGCCTGAAGCGGGCAAGGCTCTCCGGATCGGCCGAGAGTTCCGTGGGCAGGACCTTGAGCGCTACCTGGCGCCTGAGCGTCGTGTCTTCGGCGCGTTACACCTCGCCCATGCCTCCCGCACCGAGCTTGCCGAGGATTCGATAATGGCCAAGAGTTTGGATAGCCATGGTCGCCAACTTGTTCCCATACTAACTACATTATCCAGGAGGGAGCCCACCCACAGGGGTGGGTCAAGGCAGGCTTTGTCCGATTCGATTTCGGGCTGCCGAGGCAGCCGGGAAGCTGATCGACGGTGCTGTGCAGGGGAGTTTTAGAACGATGGTGTTCCCAAGGGGAACGGACCGCTGGAAAATCAGTATCGATCGGTGGTTTCCGGTGGACGAGACTCGGCGGGCGGCCGGGTTCGCGAAAGGGTAGCGCCCCGCCCGTGATGGGCGCCGGTTGATTCCAGAGCCTCAGCTCACGGGTGAGAAGTTGGCATGCACCAGCTTCCAGGCGCCGTCGATCTCGTCTTCGATGCTCAGATTCTGACGTAGTAGGGAATGACTATGAAGATGACGCCGAGGGCTACGAGAAGAATTGTGTTGGAGATGAAGTACGGGAAGATCATGAGAGCCAACCCGCAAACCAGCGGAACGGTCGCCCTCTGTTTCCTGCCGTAAACGAATAAACCAAGTCCGACTGAGCCGAACAACAGAACCCAGAGCAGCCATGACCCGGTCACGATGGCTCACTCCCGATCTTTGCATCGACGTACACCCAAGCCTGACCTCCCGAGACAAGTCTTGCGACGACTCGCTTGTGCTCGACGGGTTCGTACTTGTCTGCGAGCTTTAGTTCTGTATCAGTCACTTCGAATGCGATTCCTTCAACTCGCGCTGTGTCGCTGAGCACTGGTCTCAGGATCGCATGATGGGTCTTGCCGCTCGTGCGCGCGAATTCTGGATCTTCCACTCGAGCTAGCACTGGTTCGTAGCCGAGGAGTGAATCCTTCCGTCCGACAAGCCTTCGTCCGAAGAGTGAGGATTGCATCGACTCGTCCTGGAGGGTTCCGTAAGAGAAGAGGAGGGGCATTTTGGACTTCGCTTCAACCAGTTGGCCTGATCCTACATCCGCGAACAACCGCCAACCGATCTGACCGCCCCTTCGAGAAATGGGCGGAACGATGATCAATCGCGTTCTTGAATGTAGGGAAACTCCAAGATTTCGCCAGCCTCACGTCTCCACTTTCGCCGGCAGGTGGTCAGACCGCACCTCAACCGAGATCGATTCACCCACCTGGCGACACGGGATATGTACCGGAAGGGGAACGGGCCGCTGGAAAACGCCTATCTGCCGGTGGTTTCCGGTGGATGGGCCGCGGCGTGCGGCCTGATCTGGCTGCGCCCTCTGAGCTGCCGTGGAGAAGCTGATTCGTGATCAGCAGGTCAGCGGTTCGAGTCCAGAGCCTTCAGGGCATCGGGTCGGACTCGTCTGGGGTCGGGATTGGCTCAGCACCCCTTTCCTTCAGCGCCTTTCTCTGCGCCATCTTCTCTTTCTTGGCTTCGCGTTTCTCCCTCTTCTTCTGCTCACGCTGGCGCTTGGCTATGGTTTGAGGTCCTGGTTTTGCCATCGAAACGGTCTCCGTCCTGTGAGATCAACAAACCCGGCTGAAATGGAGGCTCGTAGAACCATGCCAGGGTTGGCACAGTCTACCTTGTGCGCGCGGTCAAGTCGGTTCGAGGGGGCCGTGAGAAAGGATCTCAAGACCCAGGTCCGCTGCTATCGCATCATCCTCGCTCTTACAACTTGGCTAACTCCTCACTCCAAGAACAGTGTGTACTCCAGCTCATCGATCACGTGTCCATCACCGCCAGCATCGATGAATCTCAAGTCGGCATATCGAGGCGGCGAGAATCCTTACCGATCGGTGGTCTCCGGTGGAAGCGACGCGTCGTGTGGCCTGATCTGGCTGCGCCCTCCGAGCCGCTGTAGAGCAGCTGATTCGTAATTAGCAGTCCTTCCAGTCGGATCAGCTGCAGCCGTCTCGTCCCTTCGGCTATGGGATGGTACAGAGATTGGTGTCCCCAACGGGATTCGAACCCGTGTGACCAGCTTGAAAGAGCCAGAACGGTTTTGCAGCCCCATTTGGCTCGGACCTAAGGGCCAGAATTGAACGACGAGCTACCGGTGATGGTGGACACAGGGTGAGCAGGCGCGGAGGCGGTGGGCGCTCAAACTCTGTGCTTCTGGCTTATCTGGCTGGAAATAGGGAGGTTATTTGGTGGAGCCGATCGGGATCGAACCGACGACCTCTTGAATGCCATTCAAGCGCTCTCCCAACTGAGCTACGGCCCCACGAATGGCGAGGGCTATGGAATATAGCGATGGGGCTGGTGGGTGTCAACCGGGTGTGCGAGGTTCTTGATGTCGAATCCGTCATGCTGTGTGAGGGGTCGCCTGTCATGTAAGTGCTACAATGTGCGTCATCATGAGCGATTCCAGAGTAGGTGTTCGAGAGTTGCGACAAAACCTGAGTGTTTATCTGCGACGGGTGAAAGCCGGTGAGGCTCTCGAGGTCACCGATCGTGGCAACGTTGTGGCCCTTCTGGTACCTCTACCCGACCCCGACACACCCCTCGAGCGCCTCGTTGCCAGCGGCAGGGCGTCGAAACCGATCGGTAGCCTGGCCGAGCTGAGTACACCACCTGGAGAGCCCTCAGAAAGCCTGAGCGATGCGCTTCAGCAGGAGAGAGAGGAGCGGAGTTGAGCGATATGGGTGGGCCCGGCATCCTCTACCTCGACTCATCGGCCATTGTGAAGCTGGTTGCTGCCGAGCCCGAGTCCGCGGCGCTCGTCGACTTGCTAAAGACGGGCGGACCGGCTGTCGCCAGCGCGCTGGCCAAGGTGGAAGTTCAGCGTGCGGTGAGCCGGTTGCCCTCCTCCGAGGCCATGACCCAGAGAGCCAAGGAAGTCTTGGACCGCATCGCTTTGATCAAGGTCGACGACGGCATCCTGCAGCAGGCCGCCGATCTGGAACCGGCGGAGCTCCGCTCACTGGACGCCCTTCATCTGGCGACCGCTCTCTCGGTCCAGGAGCACCTGGAGGCTTTTGTGGTCTATGACCGTCGGTTAGCGGAGGCTGCGGTGGGACTCGGTTTGACTGTCGGTTCGCCGAAGTGACGGTCGGCGGACGGGCGGGCACAGAGGCACCGCCCCTACAGAGTAGTGCCCGAGCTGCGACGGCCGGCACAGAGGCCGGCGGACGGGCGGGCACAGAGGCACCGCCCCTACAGAGTAGTGCCCGAGCTGTGACTGCCGGCACAGAGGCCGGCGGACGGGCGGGCACAGAGGCACCGCCCCTACAAAGGAAATGCCCATCCGCGACGGCGGGCGCAGAGGCACCGCCCCTACAGCGACCCTGCCAAAGTTGTCGATGCAGAGGACCGACCTACGGAGCAGAAAGAACCCAGGCGGATGTGGTGCCGCTCTCGAAGCCGTCGGCGAAGAGTATTTGGGGCTCGGCGACGCCGGTGCGGCGATAGCCACCGCGGCCGGTACTCCAGAGGATTCTTGCCGAGGCTGTCCCGGGAAAATCGTAGGCCACGACCCCCGAATGGGCGGTGTTGATCACGAGCTCCAGATCGGGGTCGCCATCGATGTCAGCGAGAGTGGGCGTCGCCATGGCACCGTTCCAGTCGGGACTGCCGTAGGCGTCGGGAAGTGGGATCTCGTGGATCGGTGTCCCCTGGTAGTCCAGGATGTGCAGCCAGCCGGTCTCGTAGCTGCCCTTCTCCACCCAGGAGGTGAAAATCACTTCGGCAAGACCGTCGTTGTCCAGATCCGCGACGATCGGTTCAGAGGCAAAGCGGTAGAGATCCTCGATTGCGTCGTAGATCGAGTAGGGCCAATTGCCGTGCTCGGTCTTGTCGAGCCAGAAGGCGTGCATCCGGCCGTCGTAGGAGGGGAAGAGGATCTCCTTGCGTAGGTCGCCGTCGAGATCGACTACGACGGGATTGGGATGAACGCTCTCGATGACGCCATAGTCCTCGATCAGGGGGCTACCGGTATCGACAGGAACGGTGGTCCAATCGAACCCGGAGCTGGCAAACCGGGAGCGATCTGGATTGAAGATGAAGACTCCGCTGTAGAGACTGGCGTAGGGATTGGCCGCACAGTCATACGTGTTACCGGCGGCGACGATCTCCAGGGTCCCGTTGCCGTCGACATCGGCCACCGCTGCCGGTCCGTGGGCAAAGTTGGCGCGGTTGCGCTCTGCACGGCCGTCGCCCTGACTGCAGGTTCTCCAGCCGCGGACCTCGGTGCTGAGACTCTCCCACACTCCCACCTGGCCCCAAATCCGATCGTCGTAGATGGAGTGGGTGCTCAGGGGAGTGCCGTCGTCCTGGTACGCACA